>Ga0114973_10000278_pt1 | contig 37920 bp, 33 predicted proteins | sample M_140807_MF_Meta_FD_87025 | JGI IMG/M metagenome (GOLD analysis project Ga0114973, IMG submission 87025) | Freshwater microbial communities from Lake Montjoie, Canada to study carbon cycling - M_140807_MF_MetaG | ecosystem: Environmental > Aquatic > Freshwater > Lake | place: Lake Montjoie... | reverse complement strand
GGGATATAATATTTTGAAGTGGTTAATTTTAATCGTGCATTATATCCAACATCTACCGTATTTTGAACCAGGCCTTTTCCATAAGATCTCTGGCCAATAATTACGCCTCTGTCATAGTCCTGAATAACACCACTAACAATTTCGGAAGCAGAGGCCGAGCGTCTGTTTATCAAAACAACTAATGGAATTTCTGTATCCGTTGCATCTTGAGTCGTATTAAAAAGCCGGTCTTGTTCCTTTATTCTTCCTTTCGTCGTAACCACGAGACTATTTTTTGGAATAAAAACATTACATACACTAATAGCTTCCATCAATAATCCTCCACCATTTTCCCTTAAATCTAAAATCACCCCTTTTAAGTTAGGATTTTCCTGACGCATATCTCTAAGTGCGTTTGAAACATTTCTACCTGCTCTGGGGGTAAACGTTGTGAGGGAAATATAGGCAATATCATCTTCTAAGCGACTGAAATAAGGCACATTAGGAACTTCAAAATCACCACGAACTAAATTGGTTTTTACTTCTGAGGTGCTTCCTGGTCTTTTTAAAGTTAAGGAAACGGATGAACCTGCTGTCCCTCTTAAGAAGAAATCGACCTCTTCGGCCGATTTTCCATAGGTATCTTTACCATCTATGGCGATAATCTGATCCCCCGTTTTTATTCCAGCTTTATCAGCAGATTGCCCTTCATAAATTTCTGTTACCGTGGCATATTGTTGAATAAATCTAAAATCAAATCCCGCATTATTGGATTTTCCTTCATTTTGAATTCTATATCTTTCAATGTCTGACTCTGGATAATAATTGGTAAATGGATCCAATGAAGCGACCATTGCGGTGATTCCCGTTCGCATTAATTTCCCAGGATCAATTTCATCGACAAAGCCTCCATTTAACTCTTTATAAACCTGCGCAAAAATTTCTAAATTCCGACTTATTTCAAATTCTCTGCGATTATCTGTGGGGGAACTGATGGCGAGAAATAGGATGGCAGACAGAATATACAATGACTTTTGAAACATAACCATAAATTAATTATTCTTTTAAAATGCTTATTGATTTAAATTAACAGTTTTTCCCGCAAAAAGGATAATTTTGCATGCCTTTATTTTTTATAAATTAACAAAATGATTCAGATTACATTTCCAGATGGTAACGCCCGCCAGTTTGAGCCGGGTGTAAATTCCTTAGAAATTGCTCGTTCTATCAGTGAAGGGCTTTCCCAAAAGGTGCTTGCTGCCAAAGTAAACGGCGAAGTTTGGGATCTTTCCCGTCCCATTTTAAAAAATGCATCCCTTCAATTATTAACCTGGGACGATAAGGACGGTAAATCTACCTTTTGGCATTCTACCGCCCATCTTATGGCTGAAGCGCTCGAATCGCTTTATCCAAATATTAAATTTGGTACAGGTCCTTCCATTGAATCTGGATTTTATTACGACGTAGATACAGGCACTACACCGCTTTCTTCGGAGGATTTTGTTAAAATTGAAAATGAAATGATTCGCCTGGCGAGGTTGAAAAATCAATACATCAGAAAGGATATTTCAAAAGAAGATGCCGTTGCATTTTTTTCGAATAAAGGAGATGAGTATAAACTGGAATTGATTGAAAAAAGAGGAGATGAATCTCTTACTTTATATACTCAAGGTGAATTTACCGATTTATGTAAAGGACCACATTTACCCGATACGGGATATATTAAAGCGGTAAAATTGACGAAATTAGGGGGAGCATATTGGCAAGGAGATGATACTCGCCCTCAATTAACCCGTATTTACGGTATTTCTTTTCCTAAACAAAAGGATTTAACCGAATATGAATTCATGATGGCGGAAGCCAAAAAAAGAGATCATAGAAAGTTAGGAGCAGAATTAGAGCTGTTTATGTTTTCGGAATTGGTAGGTCCAGGTTTACCTATCTGGCTTCCAAAAGGAAATGCGCTCAGGGATCGTCTGATGAACTTTTTGAAGGTAGAACAAGAAAAAAGAGGGTATAAATTGGTTACCACGCCTCACATTGGAAGAAAGGAATTATATGTTACTTCGGGGCATTATGCAAAATATGGCAAAGATTCTTTCCAGCCAATTCGTACGCCCAAGGAGGACGAGGAATTTTTATTAAAACCAATGAATTGTCCGCATCACTGTGAGATATTTGCTCATAAACCGCATAGCTACAAGGAATTACCTATGAGAATTGCGGAATTTGGCACGGTTTACAGGTATGAGCAAAGTGGTGAACTTCATGGTCTTTCCCGCGTTAGAGGATTCACTCAGGACGATGCTCATATTTTCTGTACATCTGAACAAGTTAAAGAGGAATTTTTGAATGTGTTAGATTTAACCAGGGTTGTATTAAGTAAAATGGGTTTTCAGGACTTCACAGCTCAAATTTCCCTAAGAGATCCAAATAATCCGGAGAAATATATAGGTTCCAATGAAAATTGGGAAAATGCGGAACGTGCCATTATTGAAGCAGCGGCGGAGGCAGGTTTAAAAACCGTGACCGAATTGGGTGAAGCCGCTTTTTATGGCCCCAAATTAGATTTTATGGTTAAAGATGCCTTAGGTCGCTCCTGGCAGCTAGGAACCATTCAGGTAGATTATAATCTGCCTGAACGATTTAATTTAACTTATACAGGTGCAGATAACAAGCCCTACAGACCTGTTATGATACATAGAGCACCCTTTGGATCGATGGAACGCTTTATTTCCATTATGATTGAAAATACAGCGGGCAAATTCCCCCTTTGGCTTACTTCAGATCAATTTGCTATTTTACCTATCAGTGACCGATTCATACCTTATTGCAAAGAAATAGTTCAGGAATTAGCAAAATTTGATATCAGAGGATTTGTGGATGAAAGGGCGGAGAAAATAGGTCGTAAAATCAGAGATGCAGAAGTTCAGCATGTTCCTTTTATGCTCATTGTGGGAGAGCAAGAGCAGGAAAATCAAAAGCTTTCCATTAGAAGGCAAGGCCAGGGTGACTTGGGCTCTTTTTCTGTCGCTGATTTTGTCACCTTGTTTAAGGAGGAATTAGAAAAGGAAAATGGGTAATTAGGCAGCTTTTGAGGTGCTTGGTGCTTTGTAGGTGTTTATAAATTTGTGTCCTGACGAGAAAAAGACGATGCGTGCATCGCCTCTACTGAATGGGCACAAAGTTAAACCTGCACGTCATCGATGAACTTGACTTATCGCTTAGGCATGTCGCCTTACGGGGTTAGGGTCATACCCATCATCTCCAGGCTGCATATATTTTTTGTATGAAACCTGGAATAGCCGCATTTTCCATCCACCGGCCTACAACGACCAATTCTTTGGTGTCATCAACAAAAATAAAATTAGTGCCATTTCCAACATGCATATAGGCAGATGCTGGTGCCGAAGGGATCATTTTCCGGTCCGTGTTCAAAAAATAGTTCATGAAGCCATAATCGGTTTTTACCTCCGTTGGTTTTGTGGCTATAGCAAACCATGATTCGGGTAATATTCTTTTATTGTTCCAGTTTCCTTTATTCAGGGTAAACAAGCCAAATCGCCCTAAATCGTAGGAATTAATGATCATACCACCTCCCCAATGTCCACCCCCACTTACTGCCTGAACAGGCAAACCGTCAATGACAATCCAGGCATTTCTATAACCTGTCCAGCGCCAGGTATCGGAGGCACCAATTGGATCCATGATTTTTTCTTTAAGTATCAACGGAAGCGGTTTTCGTAATATACTGGTTAATGCAAGGGCTAGGGCATTCACTCTTACATCATTGTATTCGTAAACAGCGCCGGGTTCATTTCTTTTTCTGTTTAACCATTTTGATGCATCAGCATCTGGTCTGTCCGCCCATTCGGGTTTTTCCCATAAGGTACCTTCCCAATCGCTGGTTTGTCTAAGCAGATGTTCCCAGGTAATTTTTTTGTTATGTTCGGTTTCAAAGGGCTTTAGTAACTCGTCATTTCCTATTTCTGTAGCATTTCTATATAATGTTCCAGGATGATAGGCCTCCAAGGGCGCTAAATAGGTATAAACCGGGTCACTAATATTTTTAATATGCCCCATTTCAAGAGCTAATCCTGTGACCGTACTTAAAAAACTTTTGGTCACACTATGGGTCATGTCACATTTTTCTGGTTGGCCCCATTTAGCAATAATATATCCTTTATAGATAATTAATCCGTTTGATTTTCCTCTGGTTTCAAAGGGTCCAATGCCCATGCCAAAGGGTTCTTTGCCAAAAGTTCGATAATGATTTATCTCCATGTTCGTCGGATTTTTCGTCTCGTTTTCAATGGCGAATTGAACGGCTTTACCTAATGAATCATTTTGTAAGCCTAAAGAAGAAGGTGTTTTTTCCAGCCATTCCTGTTTGGTTGGAAAATATTTCGTCTGTGCATTTACCATAACAGGAGTAAAAAATGGTAGCAAAGCATAAGAGGCGAGTAAAAATAGCTGTCTCATTGTTAGTAATTTTCCGTAAAATATAAAAAAAACGCCGAAGGAATGTATTCCAACGGCGTTTTATAATTTTGATTAGGATTGGTATTACCAATTTGGGATGAAACGGTGGAACCCAGTAAACCAACAATATTGGTACCGCCCAATGAAGTGAAAGTACTTCCAAAGCCAACAGGGCTAGATGTTGCACCAAAAGAAATATGCGGTTTTAACTGTGTAATAGCTCCCACATTCCAAAAATCGAAATTAGCAATATTCAAAGCGAGAGATGCTCTTGGGAATGCATAAAGTTTATTTTCGGCAACATTTAAGGTTGATTTGTCCCAGCGAATAAATCCGCCTGCATATTTGTCATAGCGAATAACAGGAAAGTACAAAAGGAAAGGAATTGTAACCGTTTTCTTTTCATTTTGTGAAGTTTAGAATTTAAACCTTAATATATAAAAGTAATGCTATGATTTGTATAATTATTTTAATTTTTTTGTAATTTAATTTAGGTCATGTTGTAAAAAATTAACCAACTTTGTGTAATTAGTGGAAACATCAAAATCTTTTGAAGATGAATAAAGATCCTTTTTATCAAGAAAATATAAATTCCTATTCAGATAGGGAGAAAAATTTGATAGCTATTATTATTATTTTATTGATTGCATTGGCAGGCTCCAGCTATTGGGCGTTTTTTAAAAAGCAGGAAAATTCCATTATATCAAGGGAAAATGTGGCTTATCAATCAGAAAACAAGGAACTCATATCCCTGAGGGATTCACTGGTTTCTCAAGTTGAATCATTGAGTTCAAATTTTGTTGCCTTATCAGAGGAAAATCAATCGTTGCAAGGTTCATTAAATGAGGCTAAATTTGAATTGACCAGTAAAATTAAAGCACTAAGTTTATATAAAAAAAATAGTGCTAAGGAAGCCAATAATCTTAGGGCTGAAATTCTTCAGTTACTAGCAGTTAAGGCAGAATTGGAAGAATCAATATCTGCAATTCAAGAGGAAAATGATAATTTAAAGGTTGAAAATACTTCTCTGACCACTAATTTGAATGAGGCAAATAAGGATAAAGCAGCTTTGGCAAATCTGAATCGCACCATGCAGGAAGAGGTGAAAAAACTCACCTTGAATAATTTTAAAGCTGCTGCCTTTCAGGTAGAGGTAGAAACTCCCAAATCGAAATTAACGGTAAAATCGAATCAAGCCAGACGCATTGTGGTTAATTTTGATTTAACTGATGTTCCAGATGAATACCAAGGTGTTCGAACTATTTATATGGCTATTACCAATGATAATGGAGTGCCTGTTCCCGGCTCAAACATTAGTAAAAATATTGTTGTAAACGGTCAATCTATGCCTTTAAATGCTGTCTCTGGAAAAGAGGTGAACATAACCAGTAATCAAAGATTGTCCTTTTCACATAATATGGAAGATAAATTGAAACCTGGGTTTTATAGGGTTGCTGTTTATACAGATATTGGTATGTTAGGCTCCGCGAATTTCAGGCTGGATTAATTAGGTTGACAGGTAGTCTTTTAAAATAGCAGTTAGCAGCGCTGGAATTATAAATATTTGAATAAGCTTAATTTTATATATTTGCCGGAAATTATGATTTATGCGACTAGTTGTTATTCTTATCCTCTTTAACTTGATTTTTTTCTCTTGCGGGATATCAAAAAAAGAGGTGCTCTTATTGGAAAATAATTATAAAGATGAGCTGGTAAAAATAGATTCTCAATTGGTGAAGCAAAGAGAATTAAACTATGAACTCACTTTAAACAACTATCAAAAACAAGGTTCCATTGCCACTTTTGAATCCGTTCAAAAAGTTTACCTCGACAGGCTTGATTCTTTGCAAAATGAAATTGATAAATTAAATAAAAATTCTTCGTTGAACCAGAATTTTCTTGCTTCCAACATTGATTCTCTAGAATTGAAGTTGGCAAATCAAGAGTTGTTTTTACAGCGTATGCTTAATTATTGGTCCAGGTTTAATAGCCCTGTAAATAAATTGACCTCCCTTCTTAGAGATTCTCTGGCTTCTGAAGGACAAATTTTTATAGAAGAATCTACCTTATATTGTAGTATTTCTATACCTATGGAAAGATTGTTCAAGCCCTTTATTACTCAAGCAGTCGAACCTGCAGCAATGCCTTTACTTGGAAAGATTAGTGACATATTACAACTTTTTCCTGCATTTACGATTCAAGTTGTTGGACATACGGATAATGCGATTCAGCAAAATAAAAAATTACCAGATAACTGGGATTTAAGTGTTCTCAGGGCATCAGCAGTTACAAAGGCACTTACAGATGAATGGCAATTATCTCCTTCCAGAATTTTGGCCGCGGGAAAAGGAGAATTTTCTCCTATGAAATCAAATGAAACGCCTGAAGGAAAAGCTTTAAACCGACGCATTGAACTCATCATTAGCCTTCGCATGGAGGATGTTCTTAGAGAGTACCGAAAACTCCTTCCAAAGTAAAAGCTCTATCATTTTCTCCCAGATTATTCAAGCACCTGCCAGGAACTTCCGTCCTTTCCGTCCTTTAATTCTATCTGATTTTCCTTCAGGGAATCGCGAATCAAATCAGCTGTTGACCAATCCTTTCGCAAACGGGCATCATTTCTCATTTGTATAATAAGTTGCATCAGACCATCCAATAATTTTTTATCCTGATTACCAGTCATTTCATTTCTTACATCACTATCAATGGCGAAAATCTCATTGATAAATAAGCTAAAAACCGTTTTTATTTGATGAAAGGTGGTGGGCGATATTTGATCCCAACCAATATGGTTATCTTTAATTCCGTTTAATTTGTTTACCAGTTCAAACAAGCGAGATAACGCTTTTGGGGTATTGAAATCGTCAGACATATCAAGATGAGCGGACTCAATTAAGGTATTAATCTCAGCATCTTGTGCAAAGTCACCTTTAGTCCCCGGATGATTTATGCTTAGAAGCCATTTAAATGCCTCTATCAGTCGTTTATATCCTTTTTCAGCAGCCAGTAGAGCGCCATCAGTTAAATCGAGGGTGCTTCTGTAATGGCATTGGAGCATAAAGAACTTAATGACCATTGGGGAGTAGGATTTTGAAATATGCTCGCTATTACCAGTAAAAAGTTGTTCGGGAGAAATGGTATTTCCGTCACTCTTTGACATTTTTTTACCGTTCAATAAGAGCATGTTTGTATGCAACCAATATTTCGCTCCTTTACAATGGCATGAGCCCATATTTTGGGCGATTTCGTTTTCGTGATGAGGGAATTTTAAATCATTTCCACCGCCATGAATATCAAATACTTCTCCCAGGTATTTAAGGCTCATGGCAGAGCATTCCAGATGCCATCCAGGAAAACCAACGCCCCAGGGGGAATTCCAGCGCATGATATGTTCATCCGATGCCTTCATCCATATCGCAAAATCACCAGGATGATTTTTTTCACTTTGATTTTTGAGATTATCTCTTGTTTCTGAGAGTAATTCATCCATTTTTCTTCCAGAGAGAATACCATAATCTCCTTTATTTTCTAAATATTTTTGGGTATCAAAATAAACACTGCCATTGATAATATAGGCTAAACCATTTTTTAAAATCGTTTCTACCATTTCAATTTGCTCTGGAATATGACCGGTAGCTCTTGGTTCAATACTTGGAGGCAGGGTTTGAAAAATACGCATCATATTATGAAAACCGACCGTATATTTTTGAGCAACCTCCATGGGTTCTTTCTTCTCAAGACGGGCTCCTTTGCTCATACGATCTTCACCGTCGTCTAACAAATGACCTACATCAGTAACATTTCTTACATAACGTACTTGATAACCAACAGATAGTAAATATCTGTAGATGATATCGAAGCTAACAAAGGTGCGGCAGTTGCCTAAATGTACATCATTATAAACAGTAGGACCGCATACATACATCCCAACGAAACCCGGAGTTTCTGGGGTAAATATTTCTTTTTGACGTGTTAAACTGTTATAAACTTGAAGCGCTGGAGTCATTGAACTAAGGAATTAAATCGTAAAGGTGACAAAAATAAGGATTGTTTTACTTGTTTCAAGGCTTATTTCCATATAATGTCGGCGGCTACCGGACAATGGTCTGAAATATTACCCGGATGATACCTCCGGCAATATAAGGTGTTAAATGCTTTGGAAGGTAAAATATAATCTATCCGCATGCCTTTGACCGGACCAATATAGGTTATTCCAATGCCATTTCCTGCTGTTAAAAAGGCATCATTGGCATATTTTCTTAGCCCGGTATAAACAAATGATAATGGGGTATCGTTAAGGTCACCACATAGGATAAATGGATGGGGGGATTGTGCTATATGGTCAGCTAATACTTTTGATTGGTTCGTTCGGGTTTTTATAGACCTTTTATATTGTCCCAGCATTCTCCTAAATAAATGCATGTCTTCCTTTTCTGGAACGGTTCCACCTTGTGATATTTTGTAAGCCATTCCAGTAACTTGATTTGAAAATAAATGGACGTTATAAACTCTGAAAATTTTGCCGTTTTCATGTCGGAAATCTGCAAATTGAAAACCATTATCTTCACTAAAAATGAAGGATTGTACTTTGATAGGTTCATATCTACTATAAATGGCTAATCCAGCCTGCGCAGAATAAACGGCGCGTTTTAAACCAATTGACTTGGGTAGGCTTCCTTTAATATAGGGCATACCCTCTATTTCTTGAAGACTCCAAATGTCAGGCCTTATTTTTTCAATCAGTAGTTCCCAGGAATTATCTTTTATATAAGGATGGGGGTATTCCATTTCTTTAAAATCGTGGGCATTAAATGTGGCAATTCTTAAATTTTCAATTCTATTATTATCTGGCAATTTCATGCTGAAATAGCCTAAAACATACTCATATCTCATTAGGATGAATAATATGGGGATGATGAAAATCCATTTTCTGCGATAAATCCAGAAGATGGTCAAGAATATATTTGCCAGTAAGGAAAGTGGATAAAATAAACTAGCTATACCAAAAATCCAAAGGTCATTTGGATTGATGTATGCACCAAGATAAATGATGGGCAAACTAAGGGCGGTTAATACCGTAATGATTCGTAGGAATAAGTCCAAAACTTATTTTTTACTGGCTTGAAATAAAAACTCTTTCTCTTCATCAGTGAGACTATCGTAACCTTTTTGTTTGATTTTATCCAAAATATTGTCAAGCTGTGCCTGATAATCAATGCTACTTCCTTTTTTTACCTCTCTTTCAGCAATAGGTTTAGATTTTGGGCGATTACTTTTATGGATTACTTTCAAAGGGTTGTTCCTTCTGTGGGACGATTTGTTAGATGAAAATAAATATTGTATGTATTCTGCCAGTCTATTGAATGGCAGCGATAAATCATGCCCTTCTTGAAGTAATCGAACAAAAACCCAGCCAAATATAGCGCCACCGAGGTGTGCAAAATGACCACCTGTATTTGTATTCGCCGTAATAGAAATTAAATCAATGAGGAGTAATGCTAAAACTATGAATTTTAATTTCACATCACCTATCAGCAATAACCTGAAATTATAATCTGGTGCAATGGTTCCAGCAGCAACTACAACGGACATGATGGCAGCGGAAGCACCCAGGGCCATCCTGGTTCCACCAGCACCATAAGGAAGTAAATTTGCTGAAAGAAAAAACAAAAGGGAACCCATGATTCCACCGCAAAAATAGAGGAAAAAGATTCGGTGATTACCTAAAAAATCTCCTGTTACTCTGCCAAACCAAATGAATAGCAACATATTCCAAAGGATATGGAAAAATTCCAGATGGAAAAACATGTTGGTTAGTATAATCCAGGGATGAGTAATCACAAACATACCATCAGAAGACATGGCCATGTACTTTATGATTTGCTCAAATATCCAGGATGGTTTCCCACCATTTGACAGGAAGAGGATGAAATTTAAAATACTGGCGACAACAAAAATAGCTATATTTATGATAACCAATTGGTTAACCCTATTCCCATAATCAAATTCCGCTTTTAAATCGTTATATATGGATCTTAGCATGTTATTTATCGTGATTAATTAAATCTCATGGGGAATTTATGCCAGAAAGTAATGATTAGAAATCCGAAGAGGGCACCGCCCAAATGGGCAAAATGCGCAACACCTGGTTGTTTTCCACTTAATCCCAGGTATAATTCTAATCCTGCATAAATGAGTACGAAATATTTTGCTTTAATAGGTATTGGAGGGAATAAAAGTTGAATAACGGTGTTTGGAAAATTCATTCCGTAAGCAACAAGTAATCCGAAAACAGCACCCGAAGCACCAACTGTTGGAATATTCATACTTGACATGGGGATGGAACCTGAAGTCAATTCCCAATGCATAACCAGCATGTGTAGAATAAAAGAACCAAGTCCCGTAGCCAGGTAAAAGAATAAAAATCGTTTTGGTCCAAATACTGCTTCTACGGGAGGTCCAAAGGTAAAAATAGCAAACATATTGAAAAGCAAATGCATGAAACTTCCATGCATAAACATGTGTGTGACTATTTGATAGGGTTGAAAGTAGGGTGAACCTGGATAATAAACGGCTAATTGATTGGGTTCAATAAAAAATCTAACGCCTAAAAAAAGAAGAATATTTATTATCAATAAATTTTTAACAACATCGGTAAGTTGCATCATATTTTAACGTTTAAATGATTCGGCAAGTTCTGATAAATTATAGGTTAGGAAACATCTGTTTCCAGATGGACTCATTAAAGGGTTTTTGCAGGCAAATAGTTCATCAATCAAGGTTTGCATTTCCGTTTGATTCAGTGTTTTTCCCCGTTTTAATGCCCCCGCCTTGGACATCGCACGGCATAATTTTTCGCGGGTACCTAACCTTAGGTTAGTCCCTTGCTTAAATTGTTCTAATAAATCTTCCAGCAAACTTACTTCTTCCGAAGAGGATATGCCGGCAGGAACGCCATTTATTAAAAATCCGTTGTTACCAAATGGTTCAATATCAAAGCCTAAATTATTCATTTCAGGTAAAAGATCCATTAATATAACCGCATCTGCGGGACTATACTGAACCTGACGGGGAAATAATAATCGCTGAGAACTAACCCGATTATCAATAATCGCATTTTCAAATTGCTCAAATAAGATTCTTTCGTGAGCTGATTGTTGGTCTAGCAAAAGAAATCCTGATTTTATTTGACAAACTAAATAGCGATGATGGATCTGATAGGGTGATTTTAATTGAAAATTTTCGGCCTCATTAAAAAGGGGTTGATCACTGGATGCCTGATAAGTTACAATTTCCGAACCAGATAATTCTCCAAAATCAGGTTCAATAGCCGTAATATTTTTCATGCCTTCATATAATTTTTCCCATTGTTTTGAACCAGTCGAAGGCCTGTAAGATTCTCCATTTAATGTTTTTGAGGCTTGCTCAAAACTGGGAATGGATGGTGCTTGTGAGGTTGGATAATTTAAAATTGAACTATCAAAATCAAGGCTTCCCGAAATGCCATATTGACCAATCGCATGTCGTATTGAAACTCGTATATAGCTGTAAATCAGTGATTCATCTTCAAATTTAATTTCTTGTTTTGTAGGGTGTATGTTAATGTCAATCTTACTTGGGTCTATTTCAATATATAGAACATATAAGGGAAAAGTATCCTTTGGTAACAGTTCTTCGAAGGCGCTCGTGATGGCATGCTGAAGATAATGACTCCGAATAAATCTATTATTGACAAAAAGATATTGTTCACCTCTCGTTTTTTTTGCAAACTCAGGTTTTCCCACAAAGCCACTAATCCTGACGATATCTGTTTCTTCTTCAACAGGGACTAATTTTTTGTTAGATTGGACACCCAGCACTTGAGACACTCTTTGTCTTAAATTTCCAGGTGCATAAGAGGCTATTTCGTTATCGTTGTGTGATAAATGTAATTGAATAGTCGGGTTCGCAAGGGCAATTCTTTGAAACTCCTCTACGATATGTTTTAGTTCAACCGTATTATTTTTTAAAAAATTTCTTCTGGCGGGCACATTAAAAAATAAATTTTTAACGGACATGCTTGTGCCAGGACTCATCGTACAAGGTTCGTGTTTTTTTATTTCCGTAGCTTCTACAATCAAACGAGTGCCTAATTCGGCAGCATGCAAACGTGTTTTTAGTTCAAGTTGAGCAACTGCAGCAATGGAGGCTAATGCTTCTCCACGAAAACCCATGGTACGTATTGAAAATAAATCGGACGACTGTTTTATTTTGGAAGTTGCGTGCCTTTCCAGGGACATTCTTGCATCAGTTTCAGACATTCCACAGCCATTGTCCGTAACCTGTAGCAATTGACGCCCTGCTTCTTTTGCATGAATAATAATGGAAGTCGCTCCTGCATCTACCGCATTTTCTAACAATTCCTTCATTACCGAGGCAGGCCTTTGAATGACCTCACCAGCAGCAATTTGATTTGCTATAGCATCGGAAAGCAACTTGATGACGTCTGACATCTATTATTTTTTTTCAATCATTTGTATCCAAACAGGCAAAAACTCGGTAAGTATTAAATAAACACCCAAAAAAAGGATACAGACAATCATCAACAATCTCCTGTTCTGTTGACGCTTAGATTTTTTAGCAAAATCTGCATCTGCCTTATATTTACTCCTGAAACCAGCACGAATGCGCATTTTGGAGCCTTCAATATCTTCTTGTTTTCTCATCTCCCTTTCCTTCGCGCGTTCTTCCAATTCTTCTTGTACTGGATCATAGAACCTGGGGGTAAAGTTAAATGGCTTTGTTTTGGGTAATTTGGAAAATCGAAATAAGGACATGTTTTTCTGATTTACTATGGATTGCAAAATTAAACTAATTTTACCTTAATGGGGAATGAATTTGTAACCATTTCACAAGCGATTCATTTTGAATATTTATTTTTTTTATCATTTAGATGCTTCAAAAATTTAGTTGTGTACCTTTGTGACTAAACTTTTTATAAAAAACAGCTTTATGAGCGATGCCATAAAACATGAATGCGGAGTAGCTCTCATTCGTCTCAGGAAACCTCTTTCTTTTTATCAGGAAAAATATGGTTCAGCCTTCTATGGCATTGAAAAAATGCGTTTACTGCTTCAAAAGCAACGGAATAGAGGTCAGGATGGTGCTGGTCTGGCAACCATCAAACTAGACCCTAAGCCGGGTGAAAAGTATATTAGTAGAAAAAGAAGTATCGCGACAAATTATTTAGACGATCTCTTTGATCAAATCTATTACCATTTTAATAAACTAAAGGATTTTCAACAAGATGCTCAGTGGTTGAAAGATAATAAACCCTATATGGGGGAATTATTGCTCGGGCACCTCAGATATGGCACCCATAGCGATAATTCGATTGAAACCTGCCACCCTTTTTTGAGACAAAATAATTGGATTAGCAGAAATTTATTGCTGGCAGGAAATTTTAATCTGACCAACGTAGATGAACTTTTTCAGGAATTAGTTGAATTAGGCCAATATCCTAAAGAAAAATCAGATACAGTAACCGTTCTGGAGAAAATCGGCCATTTCCTCGATGATGAGGTTCAAAGACTTCATACCTGGTACAAACCAGACGGTCATTCTAATATCCAGATCAATAATCTGATTTATGATAATTTAGATATTCAGAGATTGCTGCGAAGAGCTTGCAAAAAATTTGATGGAGGTTATGTAATGGCAGGTCTTATTGGACATGGAGATGCCTTTGTTATTCGCGACCCAGCAGGAATTAGGCCGGCTTTTTATTATGCTGATGAGGAAATTGTTGTGGTGGCGTCGGAAAGACCAGCTATCCAAACTAGCATGGAAGTAAATTTTCATGACATTAAAGAGGTTAAACCCGGTCACGTACTGATTATCAGGAAAAACGGAAATTTAGAGGAATTGCCGTTTATCGAACCCAGAGAAATAACCCCTTGTTCATTTGAACGAATTTATTTTAGTAGGGGAAATGACAGAGATATCTATTTGGAAAGAAAAGCGCTGGGTAAAAAACTGATCCCACAAATTTTAGAAAGTATTGATTACGACTTTGAAAATACGGTCTTTTCCTTCGTTCCAAATACGGCTGAAACAGCCTTTTTTGGCATGATTGAGGGTATTTATGATAGTTTAAATGTAGTCAAAACAAAAAAAATTCAGTCCCTTATAGAAAAAGGAGATGTCGATGACGCAGAGCTTCAAAAAATAATGGCCTTAAAACCTCGAATCGAGAAATTAATACTCAAAGATGCCAAAATTAGAACCTTCATTGCCGATTCGCAAACAAGAGGAAAATTGGTCTCTCATGTATATGATATTACTTACGGCCTGGTGAAAAATGGCGTGGATACCTTGGTTTTACTCGATGATTCTATCGTCCGTGGCACCACCCTTCGCGATAGTATTATCCATATCGCCTCTACCTTGAAACCGAAAAAGATTATCATTGCTTCTACCGCTCCTCAAATTCGATTCCCCGATTGTTATGGAATTGATATGTCTAAAATGGGCGAGTTTGTGGCTTTTAAGGCCCTGGTGAAATTGCTGGAGGAAAAAAATAAAATGGCTTTACTCCACGAAACTTACTCAAAATGTAAAGAAGTTGAATTTTCTTCGGCGGAACTAGCTGAAAATCAGGTTAGTAGATTATATGAATCTTTTACTTACCAAGAAATTTCTGATAAAATTGCTGAAATAGTTACTCCACCGGGGATAGAAACGGAAATTGAAGTTATTTATCAAACAATTGCCGATTTACATGAGGCATGCCCTAAGCATAAAGGAGATTGGTATTTTTCAGGTAAATATCCAACGCCAGGTGGAGGAAGAGTCGCTAACAGGGCCTTTATCAATTATATGGAAAAGAAAGACGTGAGAGCCTATTAGTCGAATTTATATGCCAACCATTATTGTTATATTATAGCAGTGTTGGTGCAATTAACGTAGTTTTTTTAACCTTTCTCCAGCGGCAGAAAGAGTTTCTTCTTTTTTAGCAAAACAAAAACGTATGATATTGGCTTCCGGAGGCTGATGGTAAAATGAGGAAACAGGCACTGCCGCCACGCCGATTTCTTTGACCAGCCATTTGGTAAATTCAATATCATTATCCTTGCTGAGTTGACTGTAATCACAACATTGAAAATAGGTGCCTTCACAAGAAAGCGGATTTAATCCCGTACCCTCTAATAAATGTAAAAAGAAATCTCTTTTTTCTTCGTAAAAAATGTTCAGGTTTAAATATTGACCTGGATCCTCCAGGTAATCAGCCAGAGCAAATTGTAAGGGAGTGTTAACGGAAAAAACATTAAATTGATGTACTTTTCTAAATTCTTTGGTCAACTGTGGAGGTGCAATGACATATCCTATTTTCCAGCCTGTAACGTGGTAGGTTTTACCAAATGAAAATACAGCAAAACCTCTTTGTCTTAATGCTGGGTAATTTAAAATGCTCTCATGTTTTTTGCCATCGTAGATCAGATGCTCATATACCTCATCACTTAACAGAAAAACCTCCGTATTGCTTAGCAACTGCTGCAAATTTTTCATGTCATCAGGTGACCATATTCTGCCGGTTGGATTATTGGGGGTATTGATGATAATCAGCTTTGTTTGAGCAGAAAACATTTTTCTGACAAGATTCCAGTCTATTTCATAGTCTGGTCCCTCCAAAATAATGGGTTTCGCAATTCCACCGCATAACTCAATAGATGGTCGGTAGGAATCATAAGCTGGTTCAAAATAAATGACCTCGTCAAAAGGTCTGATTAATGTGGAAATGACGGTAAAAATACCCTGGGTTCCGCCGGCAGTTATCGTTATTTCATCTTCTTCATGCAGATGAATACCGTAAAGTCCATTAAATTTTTCTGACAATCTTTCTCTAAGTATAGGAACACCGGTCATTTGAGCATACTGGTTTTTCCCTTTGTGCAGATATTGATTGGCTAATTCAAGTAAGTAGTTATCTGGTTCAAAATCGGGAAACCCCTGTGATAAATTGATGGCGCCAAATTCATTGGCCATATTTGACATTACCGTAAAAATGGTTGTTCCAACGGAAGGTAATTTTGAATTCAAATACATTATTTACTTCTTATAAAGGTTATATATTTTAGATATTCCTTCCGCCAAATCTTTATCTTTTTGGGTGATAACATTACCTGCATCATGCGTAGATAAGCGAATTTCAACTTTATTCCAACAATTTTTCCAGTCTGGATGATGATTCATTTTTTCTGAAAGTAAGGCAACCTGGGCCATAAAACCAAATGCGATTGAAAAATTATCAAATTGGAAATGTGCTATGAGGGCGTTGTTTTCTTCCTTCCAGTTATTCATAGTATTGTTTTAATCAGGTAGCTGCTTTAATCCTTCCTCTAAATTAATAAACAATTGATTAATATGCTGTTCTTCTGTATGAATACTTGTAATACACGCCCTAAAATAGTCTTTTTCTTTTAGCTTTAGTATTGAAAACCAAGTATTTCCATGGTCAATAATTCTTTTGTGAAAGGCAGTTAATTCATCTGAAGAAAATCTTTCAATTTTTTCATGTGTAAAGACGACGACCCCTAAGGCACTATTTACGGGTAGTTTCCATCCTCTTTTTAAAAGTCCTTTTGTGAGGTAATCAGCTAAATAGAGTTGCTTCTCAATATCCTCAGCCATATTTGATGCTCCTTTTACTCTAAAGGCCATATATACTTTTAAACCAATAAATCGTCGGGACCAAAGTAAGCTATTTTGATAAGGATCATTATTATTTTGTGAAGGCATATAATGGGCTTCTGTTTGAAAAGTTTTATATACCGTTTCTGCATATTTACAAAAAAACATCCCTGCTCCCATCGGAACACTTAACCATTTATGTGCATCGGCAGTGACCGAATCAGCAAGTTCGATACCTTGTAATTGATTAGCGATAACAGGTGAAATGATGGCTCCACCAGCCCATGCTGCATCTACATGGAGCCACATTTCCTCCTTTTTAGCTATTTCTGAAAGTTCCATAAGAGGATCTATGCTTCCAATGGGTGTAGAACCAGCGGTCCCAACGATAAGAAATGGATAATATCCATGATCCCTGTCTATTTTTATTTGGTTTTTAAGGGCAGAAATGTTTAACGAAAAATCTTCATTTAGGGGGATTTTAAATACTGCGGAAGTTCCTAAGCCTGCATTTTTTGCAATTTTGTCAAAGGAATTATGAGCTAACATGGATACATAAAATCTAGGCTTAGCTTTTAATCCTATAAGACCTTCGGTTAAATATTCAGGAAAATGATGGGTTAAGGCACATAAGACGCCTGTGAAATTGGCATCGGATCCGCCAGAGGTGAAATGACCTGTTGTATGAGAAGGCCAGTTCATTTTTTCTATATAAAATTGAATGAGTAATTTTTCAACTTCATTTGAAAATTGGGCATGACTATATGCAGCCATTTGGGGATTAAAAAGGGCTGTGAGATAATCGCCAACAACGGCTGAAAAGGAGGTGGCGGGATTAAATAAACCAAAATATCCCGGATGAGGTACATGGATATTACCTTCCTGCAACCAAGGAAGTATATCTTCAAGGGTATTCTCAATATTCTCCCCATGCACTAAATCCTTACTTTCTAAGTAGTTTTTTATCTCCGCAACCGTTCTTTTTGGAACAATGGATAATTTAGACAGACCAGAATAATAATTTTCTGTTACCGTTTGAAGTTTTGAAAAAATAGATTCCATACCTTACACTTTTAAATGCTAAGGTATATAAATATGTCTTTATTAAAAAAGTTGGCTGGAGAAACAGCTATTTATGGCTTAAGTAGTATTTTAGGTCGTTTGCTCAATTATGTTCTATTAACACCCTATCTAACCAGGGTTTTTAGCACAGAATCTTATGGTATAATATCTGACGTTTATGTTTACGTCGCTCTATTGATGGTCATTTTCACCTATAGAATGGAAACAGCATTTTTTAGGTATGCCAGTCGTTCGGAAACAAAAGATAATACTTTTGAAACTGCCATGGTGATGCTATTGGGTAGTACGCTCATCCTAGTGTCCATCCTTACGTATTTTGTTCCTCAACTGGCAAGTCTTACCAGCTATCAAAGTAATCCGGAATATTTGTATATTTTTATTGGGGTTTTAGCTTTAGATACTTTAGTGGCTATCCCATTTGCTCGATTAAGATTACATAACAGACCCTGGCGATTTGCAGGACTTAAAATGTTAAATATTCTGATCAATATCGGTTTTTTATTCTTTTTCCTGGAGGTATGTCCTTATTTAATCAACAAGGGTTTTCATTCGTTAACCGCAATTTATAAGGAAGAATTTCGTATTGGATATGTTTTTTTAGCTAACTTATTGGCTAGTCTGATCATTTTTATTCCCTTTTTAACTGCTTTTAAAAATTTAAAAACAGGATTTGATAAACTTTTAGCTGGAAAAATGATCAGGTATGCAGCACCCTTGGTCATTTCAGCTATGGCTGCCATCATCAATCAATTTATTGGAACGCCGATGTTAAAATATCTCGGGCCAGGGACTATTTCTCAAAATTTAAGTGATGTAGGTATATTTAATGCTGCAGCTAAAATTGCCGTTTTGATGGGCTTATTTGCACAGGCTTTTAATTTTGCAGCTGAACCATTTTTCTTCAGGAATTCACAAAAAGATGGTTTTAATGAGCAGATGTATGGCCAGGTAGCCAGAGCATTTACATTGGTGGGGAGTATCGTTTTTTTGGGCATTCTTAGTTTTATGGATCTTATTGGATTGTTTATCGGACCCGATTTCAGGGGTGGTCTGTATATTCTACCTTTTTTACTAATGGCTTCTTTATTTTTAGGACTCTTTTATAGTTTTTCTATGTGGTTTAAACAGAAAGATATGACTTATATTGTGGGAAGAATATCATTCGGTGGAACCATAATTACTATCTCTTTAAATATAGTTTTAATACCTCGCTTCGGAATGATAGGGCCAGCAATAGCTGCATTTGCCTGTTATTTTTTCATGACAGCGGCAGCTTATATCGAAGGAAAAAAACATTTTCCAATGACTTTTCCCATTGAAAAAATGTTAATTTACTTAGGTGTAGCTGTATTAGGATATGTAGCAATAACATTAATACCCGCTTTTTTGCCAGACGAGGTGATTTATCGCATTTTGGTCGGTGGAATCATTTTTTCTTTATACCTTTTGTTTTTATTCATTTTAGAAAGAAAGGAGTTGCTGGAATGGATAAAACAGACGAGAAATTAATACGAAATATATGGAATACGCAGTAGTAACAGGAGGAAGTCAAGGTATTGGTCGCGCTATCGCACGAGAACTTGCTGGAAGAGGTTATGGTATTTTTATTGCCGCTCTTGATAATTCATTTTTAAACGATACAGCATCGGAACTGGCAGATACCTTTAAAATACCAGTCATCAAATTTCCAATCGATTTAACTCAGGAAAATGCAGCTATTCTTATTAAAAATAAAATAGAGGAAGAGGGGATTTCCCTAAAATTTTTAATTAATAATGCAGGATTTGGCAGAGGAGATTTTTTTGAAAATATACCCTTAGAAACCTATCAAATGATGATGGGACTTAATAATCGGGTCATGGTTGAACTTTGCTATCATTTACTTCCACTTTTGAAAAATAATAAATCTGCCTATATCTTAAATTTGGGGAGTATGGAAAGTTTTTTACCTATGCCTGTAAAAGCTATTTATACCGCATCAAAGCATTTTGTGCTCGCTTTTTCCTTAGCCTTAGGCACAGAATTAAAGGGAACAGGGGTCTCTGTCTCTATCCTTTGCCCTGGACCCGTAGTCACCAATGAGGATGGATTGAGAAGAATTCAAAATAATGGGGCAAGGGCCAGGCTTGTTGTCATGATGCCCGAAGAGGTAGCTCCGATCGCTGTAAATGGCTTGTTAGCAGGAAAAAAGGTTATCGTTCCTGGTAAAATAAATAAGTTGATTCTTTTTATGAATAAGATACTACCACTTTCCTTGAGAATGAAATTACTCAAGAAAATTGGATTTAGTTTTCTTCCAAAAGAAAGTCTGGAAGATGAAAGATTTAAAAATCAGGTTTAAAAAAGTCGTCAATTTTACAAAATTCGCAACATAAGTTCCATAATTTTTCTGAATCGTCTACTTTATAAGTGTCAGATGAGGAGGGTTTTGGTTTGCATTTGTCCCAATACAGGCCACTTTGGTCTTGTATGTTTGGATCAGAAGCTAAAAATATTTGCGTTTGAGCACCTACATCTGGCGTTACTCCTCCGCTACGTCTTAATTTCCAGGCTAATGCATGCAGCCAATTCGTTTTCTTTACGCCAATATCTGTTTTAACTAAGCCTGGTTGAACGGCAAAGGTAGCTAAATGTTCAACTGGTTTACGCCTGTTCAACTCATACATGAAATGTATATTCGCTAATTTTGACTGGGCATAAGCTCTAAGACCATGATAATTCTTGCTTAAATGAATATCTTCAAAATTGATCTTTCCTTTAAAGTGGGAATCCGAAGCAACGCTGACAACACGGGGAGCTTCAGCCAGAATTAAATTTGGATAAAGAGCATGTGTGAGTAAAAAATAAGCTAAATGGTTGACAGCGAACATAGATTCAACCTTATCTTCTGTAAAAGTAAGTTCCGATATCCAGGTTCCTGCATTATTTACTAAAACATCAATGACAGGAAATTGCTTTCTAACTTCAATGGCTACCTGGCGAATATTTTGTTGAGATTCAAGTAAAATAGGTATTACCTGAAGTTTAGCTGAGGGATATTCCGCTTTAATTTTATTAGCCGCCTGGGTTCCCTTTTCGAGAGAACGACAAAGCATTATTACATTGGCATCTATTTTAGCTAATGCCCGGGCTGTTTCATAGCCTAAACCAGAATTGGCACCTGTGATGACAATATTTTTATTTTCCATTATTTATTACTTATTTGCCGTATGACTTGTTTGTGTAAAATAGGGGCAGGGGTGATTTTGAGAGGTTTTAATTGACGGTCCAGAAGTTCTATTTCTGATTCATTGACAATCAGGAAGTACTGTATATTTGAGGTGTCTGCCTCAAGACCATAAATAAGAGCTTGAGGATCAATTTCATTTCCTTGAATAAAACTTAAAGCACCACTATCAATAGTCGTGGTGTAATCATTTTCGTTAGCATAAATTTTTTGCTTTCTTTTATAATGGAACCTTTGTAAATCAAAATAAAGATAGGTGGATATCAATTTACAATTTCCACAAGGCAAATTACCTTCAAAGGCAATTTCATTTTCTAAAGGTATGGCTTTATCTTGGAAAAGAAAGGTGAACTCCTTATCATTTAAAGATTTACTTTTATTACTTTCATTTTCTTTTTTGCATTGCATTAAAAAGAAAGGTAATATAAAGGAAAACAAAATACATGTAATTTTCTCCAGGCTCAAATCAAAAACTTTATTCGCAAAAGTAAAAGTTTTTTTGAATCTGCCAAGCGATATTATGAAAAAGAGCAAATTTGTTATTGCTTGTAAAGCCTTTTGACTGCAAGATTGACATTATTAGTCCCAACAATTTGAACTAAATACATGCCTCTGGGTAAGTTTTCCAGAGAGTATCTGGCATCAGTAGTTATTTCGGAAAATTCTCTTACCCGTCCACCGACCATGTTATAAAGTATTATTTTGGTGACGCCTGTCGCATCACTTATACTGATGAAATGAGTGGCTGGATTGGGGAAGACATCAATATTAATGCGAATTTCTTTGCGTAAATTTTCATTTCCCCAAGAAGTACGTGCCGATGTCTGTGCTTCGAGAGAAACTCCCTGCAACATCAACAAGACTAAAAGGGTTAAAAATAAACGCATCACATTTTTATTTTCTTAATAAATGTAAATGTACATGAATTCGTTCCATGTCGCAAATAAATATTGTTCAAAATGTAAATTAATATTTATTTTTTTTTCAGCGTCGAAAATTAGAATAGCCTTTTTGGTTTGATGTAAATTTTATCTCATAAAAAAGAAAAGGAGCTAAAGTGCGCTTATCTTTGACAGCTAAAAACAATCCGCTTGAGAGCAAAAAAATCATTTGGGCAACATTTTTTACATAGGGAAGACATTGCTTCAGCCATCGCAGGAGCTTTAAAACAGGTAGGGGAAGTGCCAAGAATTTTAGAAATTGGTCCAGGAAAGGGGATGTTAACAAAATATTTAAAAAATATCCCCGCCGATTTTAAAATGGTTGAAGCAGATGAGGATATGATCTCATTTTTAAGAAAAAATTATCCCACCTGGGCTAATGATATCATTGAAGGAGATTTTTTAAGCCTTAATCTGTCTCAGATATTTGATGGAAAATCATTCCTTATGATTGGAAATTTTCCCTATAATATTTCTTCTCAAATTGTTTTTCGCTTGATTCAGTATAGAGCGCAGATTCCTGAATTAGTTGGGATGTTTCAAAAGGAAATGGCAGTGAGAATCGTTTCTAAGCCTGGTTCCAAAGACTATGGTATTATAAGTGTTCTTACCCAGGCTTATTATACAGGTGAATTATTGTTTGATGTGGACAGATCTAGTTTCAAACCACCTCCTAAAGTTCAATCTGCCGTCATTCGATTGGAGAGAAAACCTGAGTTAACACTCGATTGTAATGAGAGTCTTTTTAAATCGGTCGTTAAGCAAGCTTTTAATCAAAGAAGAAAAATGTTGAGAAATTCACTTAAATCGCTTTTCCCAAATGCTGATTTAATGACGGATACTTTCTTTAATCAACGGCCTGAAGATTTAAGCCTGGATGATTATATTAAGCTTACTAAACAAATTGAATCATTAAGAATTGATTCGGCAGATTAATTACCCTTATCTTTGTATTTTATTCATGAAAATGTAAAATGTTATGAGTCTGGAAGAAAAAATAATGGAAGATCTTAAGATAGCCATGAAGGCGCAAGATAAAGCGTCTATGCGTGGATTGAGGGCAGTAAAAAGTGCTTTACTTTTACTGAAAACAGATGGATCAGGAAAAGAAATTACCCCTGAAAGAGAGATTCAATTGTTACAAAAATTAGTAAAGCAGCGAAGAGAATCTATTGCCATTTTTGAAAAAGAAAACAGAACTGATCTTGCTGAGGTAGAAAAGGAAGAGGTTGCAGTGATAGAAAAATATCTGCCCGAAGCGCTTTCAGCAGAAGATTTGGAAAAACTTGTTAAAGAAATTATTTCATCGTCAGGTGCCTCCTCTATGAAAGATATGGGAAAAGTAATTGGCTTGGCTTCCAAAGAATTAGCCGGAAAAGCTGATGGCAGGGCTATTTCAGAAATGGTGAAAAAGTGTTTAGCAGAATTATAATCCTCAATGCATTAAAATGATGATGGAATTAACTTTTTTAAAGGAACTTGGACTGAAAGACCAAAACGCTGGAACTTCAACAGGCTTATCTTTTTCAAATGATTCAAACCAATATATTGATTCATTTTCTCCCGTTGATGGTTCGCTGTTAGGAAGGGTTTCTATTACAACGGAAAAAGAATTTAATAAAGTTTTAGATAAAGCCTCTGCTGCTTTTTTGGACTGGCGTACTATTCCAGCACCTAAAAGAGGAGAAGTGGTTCGTCAATATGGAAATGTGCTGAGAAAGCATAAAGATGCTCTTGGAAAACTTGTTTCTGCTGAAATGGGGAAAAGTTTACAGGAGGGTTACGGGGAAGTACAGGAAATGATCGATATATGTGATTTCGCCGTTGGACTTTCACGTCAACTCTATGGATTAACAATGCATTCAGAAAGACCCGGGCATAGAATGTACGAACAATGGCATCCGATGGGTATCGTTGGCGTAATTTCTGCCTTTAATTTCCCTGTCGCTGTCTGGTCCTGGAATGCAATGATTGCCCTTGTTTGTGGGGATGTGGTTGTTTGGAAACCTTCAGAGAAAACGCCGCTTTGTGCCGTTGCCTGTCATCTGCTGCTGGAAAATGTGTTACGTGAAAATGCAGTCCCAGAAGGGGTTTGTAATCTGGTCACTGGCAACTATACCATAGGCGAATGGCTCACTTCAGATGAAAGAGTACCCTTGGTTTCTGCCACCGGAAGTACCAGGATGGGTAAAATAGTTGCTACAAAGATGGCCGCCCGATTGGGAAGAACGATTTTGGAATTAGGAGGTAATAATGCTATTATTGTTACGCCAAGTGCTGACTTGAACCTTGTTCTTACCGGTGCCTTGTTTGGAGCGGTTGGAACAGCTGGTCAACGTTGTACTTCTACCCGAAGATTAATTGTACATGAATCTATATTTGACGCAGTTAAAGAAAAATTAACCCGCGCCTATGCTCAGTTAAGAATTGGAAATCCATTGGATTCTAATATCCATGTTGGTCCATTAATTGATAAAGATGCCGTAGCAAATTACCTGGAAGCGATTCGTCAGATTTCCTTGCAAGGGGGTACTTTACTCGTTGAAGGAGGCGTTTTCTCTGGGGATGCTTATGCGAGTGGGTGTTATGTAAAACCTTGTATTGCTGTAGCGCATCCTGCTATGGAAGTGGTTAAAAAGGAAACTTTCGCGCCTATTTTGTATCTCATGTCTTATAAAACCATTGAAGAAGCAATTGCCATTCAAAACAAGGTGCCACAAGGCCTTTCCAGTGCTATCATGACCAATGATTTACGAGAGTCGGAGTTATTTCTCTCCGCAAATGGTTCAGATTGTGGTATTGCCAATGTTAATATTGGGACAAGTGGCGCTGAAATAGGAGGTGCATTTGGAGGAGAAAAAGAAACGGGCGGGGGCAGAGAAAGTGGTTCCGATGCCTGGAAAGCTTATATGCGTCGTCAGACAAATACGATAAACTATGGAAAAACGCTTCCATTGGCACAAGGCATTCAGTTTGATCTCTGATTAGCTATTTTCTGAATATTTCTATCAAATCGACAGAGGTTTCAACATCCCAGTTAGCTTTAATTTCCTCAATGGGAATTAAAGCTATCTTTTCGGGTTGTCGGTGATTCAATAAATTTCCAGTGTCCCAGGTCCCATTATTATTTTCATCTTTTATAACCTTTAAGGTGTATTTCCCTGGTTGTAAAAGCTTTAAAGAAAAATCTTCCGGGCTCTTTCCATGAATTTGATTGTCATAATAAATGCGCTGAGATTCATCTATAATTTGAACTACATAGTGCATAATTGAATCTATGGCTGAAATTTTTACAGCTAAATTTCCATAGTCTTCTGTCTTTCCAATACTCACTGTAAACTTTAAACTATCCGATGTTTTACCGTAGATGTCTTTAAAAGTTCCAGGGGGTATATTTAGCTTATAGGTATTTCCTTCTTGCCAACGTCCATATAGAGATATTTTCCGGGGGTTAATACTGTCCTGATCAAAATATAAGGTGTCTGACAGAGGTATGCTATCTTTTATCTGGATGATTTTTGAAGCGTCAGCGGAAAATATAGGTCTCGACAATGATATTTGTATCGGTTCTCCAGGTTTAATGGCAGATATGTTCGTGCCACTTTCAGGCATATTTTCCAAACTTAAATTTCCTAAATTTGGAACCTGAGCAGAGGTTGGCGCATTAAATTTTATGGTGTCGAATGAATTTATGCCACTTTGAAGACTTATTTGCCAAGGTTTCTTAACTAAAGCCGGATTAAACCAAAGTTTTAGGGTGTCCTTAATGCTCTCTCTGTAAAGCTGAGGCGTCAAGGAATCGGTTAAAATAAGTATATTATCAGGCGCTTGATTATAAAGGGCTTTAATTATGCCATAACTTTTTACATCAGTGGAATTAAGACGTACCAATGGTTTTTCTTGAAAAATCTGAAGAACCAGAGAATCAGATAGCGTATTTGTTAAAAAGAGGAGCGAATCAGGGAAGCCAATACGTTCATTGGCAAGATCAAATTTGTAATTGAAATTTACATCTTCTAAGGCAAATAATGAAAAAGTATCACTCCGCACATTCTCCATAGTAAATCTGCCATCCTTATCCGTTAAACTTAGGTAAAGTGGCTTTTGGGTTCTAACCACGGAGTCTTGTTTAGAGGCATAAAGCATGACTCTTATTTTTTCTAACGGCTTTCCATCTGTTGCATCAATCACTTTTCCTGACAGGGAGAGTGAATCAATAAAATCACCTGTTGAAAAAACGAAGCGCAACTTTTCAGCTGGATTTTTTTCAGTAAGATCCTTAACTGATTCTCCAAAATTGAAGGTATAGGTGACATTTTCCCGAAGGGATTCCCGCTCATCCCAGGCAATAATGACACTCTTTTTTTTAATATATATTTCGGGTTTAAACTGTAAGGGTGGGGATATAATCACTTGATTAAAAACATCTTCCAGCATTACCCACTCATTAAAAGTGAGCGAAATATCCTGCTTTAAAAACTTAGTTTGAAAATTAGGAGTACTTAAAGCGGTATCAATAACAGGTGGATTTTCGTCTCTTGGACCACCTGTCGGCGTTGATGGCGTTGCACAAGAAAAAAATAGTATTTGTAACAACAGGCATGAAATACCTAAGGGCCAGAAACGAATCATTTCCAATTTTTAAACAAATATAAGACAGGAAAGTATCTTTATTTGAATTAAAATCCAAAGATGTTCTTTGCCGACAAGAGAATAATAACGCAACCGACGGTAATAAGCAAGAACCTTTGGCTAACTATTTTTGCCATCCATGCTCCTAAAGGTGCCGCCAGAACACCACCAATGATCAAGCCAAGGATAATTGACCAGCCAGTGATGCCTATAAAAAGCGTGAAAACACCTGATGCGGCAACTGCAACAAGAAATTCCGCCGCGTTGACCGTTCCTATAGTAGTCCTTGGAGTATTTCCCCTGCTCAATAGCGTGGTGGTGACAATGGGACCCCAGCCGCCGCCGCCGCTTGAATCCGCAAACCCTCCTATAAATCCAAGAATGGGAAGGTGTACGCTTTTTTTCTCAACTACTTTGTTCCTAATTCCTTTTATCAATACCACGGAGCCCATGATCAGCAAATAAAATGAAATATAAGGTTTCAGCGCATTTCCATCAAAATAAGAGACTATAGTGGCGCCTAAAAGGGCACCTATAATGCCTGGAATGGCCAGTTTTTTAAATAGTTCCTTGTCAACATTTCCAAATCGCCAATGTGAAAATCCTGATACTGCGGTAGTAAATATTTCTGCGAGGTGAACGCTGGCACTGGCTATGGCCGGGCTAACGCCTGTTGTTAAAAGGAAAGTGGTTGAACTTATGCCATAAGCCATGCCTAGGGCTCCGTCAATGAGTTGTGCAATAAATCCAGCTGCCAGCCAGATAAAAAATTTTGTGTCAACATATTGCTGTAAATATACTTTTGCAGCATTTTCCCCAATTGGCAACCATAAAAAAAGAAAAAAACTTAAAATAATAAGGAATAATGTGATATAAAAAAGGATAAAATAAATAGGAATATTCTTTTCAGCAGGCAGTCTGAGCGCTTTCATTTTTTAGTTTTAATGATGAACTACTGCAAAGGTAAAAATTCTATTAAATAAGTAGGGTATTTTACAATATATCTGAAACTGTTTTTTGCAACATCAGTTTTAACGTTTGATCGCGGATTTGAAGAAAAACCCGATTTAAACCGCAGGCTGTTTCGTCAGGGCAATCTTTGCATTTTTCATAAAATTTTAGAGAAACACAAGGAAGCAGGGCAATTGCACCGTCAAAGAGCCTGTATATTTCACCCAGTAGGATAGTTTCAGGTGATTTCACTAAATAATAACCACCTCCAGCACCTTGTTTGCTATTGACAAATCCAGCTTTTTTTAAATCTAATAAAATAAGTTCTAAAAACTTTCTTGGAATATTTTCAACTCGGGCAATTTCAGCCGTCTGACAATGTTTGTCTGGAAAATGCTTAGCAAGATGTGTAAGGGCCTTAAAAGCATATTTACATTTTTTGGACATCATAATTTATAAGCTTCAAAAGGTGACAGTCGACAGAAAGCAACATTTTAATGGATACGATAGTTTTTGACAGATGAAAGGTAAAAAAAAGAATACTTGTGAATCAATTTAGCCTTAAAAATAATCAAATAATAGGAATAAAACCTAAATATAAATTCCTTAAATATATGCGGAATGCCTCATTCTTTCATAATTTTGCTATCTTTAAAATACTTAAGTTCAATTAACTGCTATTTATCAATGAATACATTCCAAAAAGAATTTTTACATAAGGGAAAAACAATAAGCTTTACCCTTTTATCTCTCCTTGTTTTTAGTGCATGCGAAAAAGAAGCGAAACCTGGAATGGGCGGCGGTCCTGGAAAAGGAAAAGATATGCCTCCAAGCGTTGTGGATTACACGATTGCAACAGGGCAGGAATTAACGATGAGCATCTTAGCAACTGGAAATCTACTGGCTAACGAAACGGTAGAAATAAGGCCTGAACGTGCAGGCAGGTTGGAAAAAATTTATTTTAAAGAAGGGGGCTCGGTGGTCAAAGGTGCTTTATTAGCAGAACTTGACAGGGATGATTTAGAAGCGCAACTCGCGAAGTTGAAGGTCAATGAGCAATTTGCAGATCGGGAATTAAAAAGAGCAAAATCTTTGTTAGATATTGATGGTATTACCCAGGAAGAATATGACCGGCTGGGCACCAATTTGAACCTGGTGAAAGCAGACATAAGGGTAACGGAAGTGGGTATTGAAAAAACCAAAATATTTGCTCCTTTTTCTGGAAAGGTCGGATTAAGACAACTGAGTGAAGGAGCCTTTGTGTCAAATGCAGACCGTTTAGTGTCTTTGCAACAAACGAACCCTATCAAATTAGAATTCGATGTGCCTGAAAGAGAGGCAAGGGATTTAAAAAATGGGCAACTAATTACTTTCACCGTGGAGGGCCTTAAACAAACCTTTAAAGCCACGGTATATGCCCTGTCTTCTGTTATAAATCAAAGTACCAGAACATTGACCATTCGGGCAACTTGTCCTAATGGAGAAGGTTTATTGCAACCAGGTAACTTTGCCAGGGTTTCTTTGGTAATAAATAAAATGCAAAATGCCATTTTAGTGCCTACAGACGCTATTATTCCTGTTTTGGAAGGGCAGCAATTATTTCTTATTAAAGATGGAAAAGTGGTGCCAGTGCTGGTTGAAACTGGATCTCGGAAAAATAATAAAATAGCAATCACTGGAGGTATTTCTATCGGCGACACCATCCTTTTGAGCGGTTTATTGGCTGTAAAACCAGGTGATATGGTTATCCCCGGTAATTTTATTGATTTAGTTAAAATGGATAAATAATGACATTTTCATCTTTAAGTATAAATCGCCCCGTTTTAGCCAGTGTAATCTCTATCGTTATTGTTCTATTTGGCGTTATTGGTTACACCTATCTGGGTATACGAGAGTATCCCAGTATTGATCCTCCGGTCATTTCGGTGAGTACCAGTTATACCGGTGCAAATGCCGATGTAATAGAATCTCAAATTACAGAACCTCTCGAAGAAAGTATTAATGGTATTTCGGGCATTCGCTCTTTGTCGAGTGTAAGCACTCAGGGAAGAAGTAGTATTACCGTTGAATTTGAAGTAGGTCTTGATCTGGAAGCTGCGGCAAATGATGTGCGAGACAAGGTTTCTCAGGCACAACGTTCATTGCCTGTCGATACCGATCCTCCTATTGTAAGTAAATCTGATGCAGGCTCTTCTAATATCATGACAGTTACCGTGCAGAGTTCAAAAAGGGATTTACTCTTTCTAAGTGAGTATGCAAATAATGTATTAAAAGAAAGATTACAAACAATTCCTGGCGTTTCTAATATACGTATTTGGGGTGAAAAGAGATTTGCGATTCGAATCAAAATGGATCCAGCCCGACTTTCTGCTTATTCTTTAACTCCACTAGATGTAAGAAATGCACTTCAAAGACAAAATTTAGAGCTTCCAGCTGGTAAAATTGAAGGAAATAGAACAGAATTGACTATTCGCGCTCAAGGCCGCTTATATACACCAGAGGAATTTGGTAAAATTGTGCTAATAGAACAAAATGGTATTATTGTTCAGGTTAAAGATATTGCAGATGTTGTGTTAGAGGCACAAAATACCAGAACTATAATGAGGGGTAATGATGGTAAACCGCAGGTTGGTGTTGCCCTTACTCCTTTACCTGGAGCTAATTATATTGAAATTGCTGACGAAGTTTATCGTCGGGTAGAAGCGATTAAAAAGGATAAACCTGAGGACATTATCCTGGATTATGCATTTGATAGTACTAAACCTATACGAAGAGCAATTTCAGAGGTACAGGAAACAATCCTTATAGCCTTTGTACTTGTTGTTTTGGTTATCTTTTTCTTTTTAAGAGACTGGCGTACGACGATTATTCCGGTTGTGGCTATTCCAATATCTCTCATTGGAGCCTTCTTTATCATGTATCTTTTTAATTTTTCTATAAATATTTTAACTTTATTAGGTATCGTTCTTGCCACAGGTCTGGTGGTAGATGACGCCATAGTCATGCTGGAAAATATTTACCGAAGGGTTGAAGAGGGAGAAACTCCCATGGAAGCTGCTCATAAGGGTTCGGAGGAAATTTTCTTCGCTATTGTAGCTACTTCTGTTACCCTAGTTGTCGTGTTCTTACCTATTGTTTTCCTTCAGGGTCTGACGGGTAGACTTTTTAGGGAATTCGGTATTGTTGTCGCAGGTTCCATTATCATTTCAGCTATCGTTTCTCTTTCTTTGACTCCTATGATGGCTTCCCGTATTTTGAAGAAAAATGATAAACACGGGTTTTTATTTAATTTCATAGGAAAGGGTCTGGATAATCTGACTAAAACATATAATCAATTGCTGACTAAATTTATGAAAGTCAGATTTTTAGCTATTCTGATTGTTCTGGCTTGTATGGGAGGAATTTATAGATTAATTCAGATACTTCCTTCAGAGTTAGCTCCCATGGAAGATAAAAGTGGTTTACGTGTTTTTGCAACTGCACCAGAAGGAACTTCTTATGAAATCATGGATAAATACATGGAGGAGGTGCTAAAACTAGTGGATACCTTACCTGAAAAAGCAGCGGTTATTGCAGTAACTGCACCTGGTTTTGGCGGTGCCGGTGCCTTAAATAGTGGATTTATTTCCCTTTCTTTAATACCTCCTGCAGAAAGAACAAGAAGTCAGGATGATATTGCAAAAAGTTTAATGCCTTATTTAAATCGTCTAAATTATGCAAAATCAATTGTTTCCCAGGAACAAACGATTAGTGTGGGTAGAAGTTTCAGAAGTTTACCTGTCCAATATGTGATTCAGGCTCAAACTTTTGAAAAATTAAAAAGCATTATTCCTGTTTTTATGGAGGAAGTTTCGAAACATCCTGCATTTGCTGTTAATGATCTGGATTTAAAATTTAATAAACCTGAAATTAGAGTAGATATTGACAGAGAAAGAGCTCAGGAATTAGGCGTATCCGTTAGAGATGTCGCTGAATCACTGCAACTTTATTTTAGCGGTCAACGATACGGTTATTTTCTTAAAAATGGCAAACAATATGAGGTCATTGGCGAAGCAGACCGTGGTTATCGGGATGATCCCTCTGATTTATCCTCTCTTTATGTTAGAAATAACAGAGGAGAATTAATACCTATTAGTAATGTGGTTCGTTTGAAAGAGGAGTCAAGTCCGCCCCAGCTGTACCATTACAACAGGTATCTTTCTGCAACGGTTTCAGCTGCATTGGCTGAAGGATATACGATAGGTCAAGGTATTGAAGCGATGGATGAGATTGCTAAAAAGGTATTGGATGAATCCTATCAAACAGCATTGGCAGGGGTATCTAAAGATTTTAGGGAAAGCTCAAGTGGGCTTTATTTTGCCTTCTTATTGGCTTTGGCGCTTATATATCTTGCATTGGCTGCTCAGTTTGAGAGCTTTTTAGATCCACTGATCATTATGATTACCGTTCCCCTCGCACTTGTTGGTGCCCTTTGGGCTTTAAATATTTTTGATCATACCTTGAATATTTTTAGCGAAATTGGTATTATCGTTTTAGTTGGCATTGTAACCAAAAATGGAATCCTTATTGTTGAATTTGCCAATCAAAAAATGGAAGAAGGAATGGATTCTTTTGAGGCAGCCATTTTTGCAGCTACCCAAAGAATGAGACCCATCTTAATGACTAGTATTGCGACTGTATTGGGCGTTTTACCTATTGCCGTTGCCTTTGGTGCAGCAGCTTCTTCCAGAATACCAATGGGTGTAGCCATTATTGGTGGATTATTATTTTCATTGGTTTTAACTTTATTTGTGATTCCAGCAATCTATACATTTTTTAATCGTAAGCATAAAAAAGAACTACCGGCATGATTTACTATTTCCGAATGGCTATATTTTGCCTATTTATCTCGCCTGTTATTGCACAGGAGGCTTTAATTCTATCTCCTGAATCAGCGGTAAAAATAGGTTTAGAAAAAAATTACGGTATTCAGATTCTTAGAAATAACGAACGAATAACTGAATTAAATAACACTCCTGGCCGTGCCGGACTATTGCCAACCGTTGGATTCAATAGTCTTGCAAACTATGCAAGTAATAATACAGAGCAAAAATTTTTCAACGGGGAAGTGCGCGCTGGAAATGGAGCGGGTAACCTGACGACCAGAATGGGACTGGAAGCAAACTGGACTGCCTTTGATGGTTTTAATATGTTCATTGAACGCGATCGCCTTGCTCTGATGGAAAAGATGAGCCGCGCTGAAACTACCGGTCAAATGCAAACCCTCGCAGCAGGAATTTTAGCCGCCTACTATAGATTGGTAGAACTGGAAAGGTCAACAGAAAACCTAAGATACGCTGTTACCCTAGACCGTGATATTCTTGATTTAGTGAAAAATAAGAAAAAAATTGGTACGGCAAATGGTCTTGAAGTACTCCAGTCTCAAACACGCCTAAATAGTGATTCAGCAAGATTGGTGCTATTGCAAAATGATATTTCCAGGTCTAGAATGAATTTCAATATTTTGTTAAATATCGAACCTAATTCGCCTTTTGTGCTGGACACGAGTTTTAGAAATGCCGTTTTACCTTCTTTAGATGAATTAATATTAAGAACCCGCCAAAATCATCCTGATTTACTCCTTACCAAATTGCAGAAAGAACAGGCGGCTTTACGATTGGAAACGGTTAAAAGTAGTTTTTGGCCAGTTGTTACCTTGCAGGCTGCCTATAATATGGCTTTCTCCCGCTCTGAAGTAGGATTTTTGCTTTCAAACAGGTCAAATGGTCCTTTTATCGGACTTACCCTAAGATATACCATTTATGATGGCCAAAATAGGAAGAACGATAGGGAAATAGCCCTTGTTCAAATGGAAAATGCTGCACTCAGAGAAACTGATTTGTTGACTATTCTGGAAGGAAGAATTAAAACTAAATGGTCTGATTATGCTGCGCTTTCCAGCCTGATTGCGATGGAGCAGGAAAATTTGAATGCCTCCAGGCAACAATCAGCTTTGGCTCGTGAATTATATAGGTTGGGAAAAACGACCAATTTTGAAGTTAGAGAGTCTATTTTACAGGAAATTCAAGCCCTCGACAGAGTTATAAATGCACAGGCAAGAGTAAAACAAGTCGAAATTGAAATCTTTAATGATGCAGGGATTCCTTTATTCCCTATTCAATAATTTACTTAGCGTTAATTTACTATGATGAAAAAACTTTCCTTGCAGATTCTTTCTGCTTGTTTATTCTTGCTAATTGCCGGGAATAAACTTTCCGCTCAGCGTGAACCTGTGAATGCCCAATTAGTTGAGGCTATCCGTAAAGAAGGCTTAGAAAAAAGCCAGGTTATGGAGGTTGCTGCCTGGCTAACCGATGTGCATGGTCCACGATTAACCGGTTCTCCTAAACTTGATGATGCAACTAAATGGGCTAAATCGACCCTCGAAAAATGGGGAATGTCCAATGTTCATCTGGAAGAATGGGGGCCATTTGGCAGAGGATGGCAGCTTAGCCATTTCTCCATGCATGCCTTATCTCCATCCTATTTCCCAATCATCGCTGTACCAAAAGCATGGTCAGGTTCCACAAAGGGGGAAATATCAGGAGAGGTTATTTACCTGAATGCCAATGATTCAACGGACTTGCCTGCCTATAAAGGGAAACTTAAAGGAAAGTTTGTTTTGCTAGATACGATTAGAGATTTGAAGGAATGGTTTGAGGCTCCTGCTGTAAGACATGATGATGCTGCCCTTTTGCAAATGGCGCAGGCACCACTTCCTGGTGGTCGTCCGGAAAGAGATTATAGAGGAATGGGCGGATTTAGTTTTAATACCCAATTATGGAAATTTATTTCAGACGAAAAGCCTGCTGCTGTCCTGGATCGTGGATTCAAAGGTGATTTAGGCGTCGTTTTTGCTACAGGGGCACGTGTTACCACAGGGAGAGCACAAGATGTTGATAATCCAGTGATTCCTCAGGCTACGCTTTCTGTAGAAAATTATAATAGAATAATGAGATTGGTTAATAGAAATATGCCGGTTACCGTTAGTCTGAATTTGTTGGGAACTTATACCAATCCCGATGGTATGGAGCATAACTTAATTGCTGAAATTCCAGGTTCTGATAAAGCAGATGAGGTTGTTATGTTAGGTGCTCATCTCGATTCCTGGCATAATGGAACGGGTGCTACTGATAATGCTGCTGGTTCAGCTGTGATGATGGAAGCGCTTCGTATTATTCAAGAAGTTACTAAAGCAACGGGTATTAAACCCAGACGTACTATTCGTCTCGCTCTTTGGACAGGTGAAGAACAAGGTCTTTTGGGCTCCAGAGCGTATGTTAAAAACCATTTTGGTGAAACGCCTGATGGAGATGCTCAAAGAGCTAAAATATCTGCCTATTATAATTTAGATAATGGAACAGGAAAAGTAAGAGGTATCTATACGCAGGGGAATGAAAAAATTTCACCCATCTTTAATAGCTTATTACAACCTTTTAAAGATTTAGGTGCTGCAACCGTTACCTATAGCAATACAGGTGGTACCGATCATCAGTCATTTGATGGGGTGGGTATTCCAGGATTTCAATTTATTCAAGAACCCATTGCCTATTCTACCAGAACGCACCATTCTAATATGGATAATTTAGATCATTTAATTGAAGAAGATCTTAAACAAGCGGCAACGGTAATCGCCTCCATAGTGCTACATACCGCTATGCGCGACGAACTTATGCCAAGAAAATAAAGAATAATTGATACGGGAAGCTTGTGTAGAAACGGCCCAACAGGCCCTTTTAGCAGAACAAAACGGTGCGGACAGGATAGAACTGTGCGCCCATCTCGAGTGGGATGGTTTAACACCAACCGAAGAATTATTAAACGATACCCTTTCCCTGATTACCATACCGATTATGGCTATGGTAAGATCAAGGAAAGGGGATTTCGTTTATTCTAAAGATGAAATGCAGGAAATGATTCGTTCGATGGCCTTTTTAGAAAAGGCTGGCGTTCATGGTATCGTTTTCGGAGGTCTTTTGAAAAATAATGAAATCGATCTCGATGCCTTACACCAGATTTCAGCAGCTGCGCCAAATCTACCCCTCACGTTCCATAAAGCGATTGATTATACCTCAGATCCATTGCATTCTTTAAAATTATTAGCCAAAGAAAAGGTGGTTTCAACCGTTTTGACTTCCGGTGGAATAGGTTCTGCATGGGAAAACAGGGAGATTCTTAAAAAAATGGTTGAATTTGGCAAAAACCATAATATGACCGTCCTGGTAGCTGGGGGAGTACGCCATGACAATCTTGCAGAATTACACGCCTTCTTAAATGCAACGGCCTATCATGGTCGGAAAATAGTCGGTGATTTATAGAACATAGTTCTCATGTTATTGTCCGTTCATCGGCCGTGTGCATATAATTGACCTCATAGTAGGCGCATCTTATTAGTATTTGATGCCGCCAGGGGACTATCCCTAAAAGTACCAAGCACCATTCACCACCATAAAAAGGTATCCTCATTGGTGAAAAAGGTAATCTCCAAGTTAACAGTACCAAGATTCCCAAAAGAGTGGGTAATCCATCGGGGAATTATCTCGTTTTCAAGTTCCCGCCATTGGATTATTCCCCCCTCTTCCCTATCATTTTTAAAGCTAATTGCTTGCTCTCCCTCCTTTTTTAAAGTAAGTAAATCTGGGAAAAAATCAGTCTGAAAGGGTCCTGAAAGAGTCTTTCGGATACTTGAAAACAGGTAGATTTCTCTTCGATCGTGGGTGAATAACCATTTCTCTGCATAAAATAAACCATAAGTTAAATCAGCATAAAAAGTATATTTTTTAGTAGCAGGATTTAAATAAATTTTACCCTCTAAAGGTATTTTCCTTCCTTTCAGGGTAATGAAATGGCCTTTAACCCTTATTCGAGTGCAATCCCCGTCTTTAAATAAGGATTTTGACAATTGTTTGGCCTGATTTCTAACTTTATTTGAACCTAAGGTTTCAACCACTATAAAGCCAATAATGGACCAAAATAAAATAAAAATAAAAAGTATCATGATGATGTAATAGTAATTTTTTTAAAATATCCGCTATTCCCTTTTGTTATGTATAAGTTTATAAATGTCTGGGAATTTTTCAATCGTTTGTATTGGAAAATATAGAAGATGAACCATAACAACAGGTAATAATTCAACATCTGGTCTTCCAACACATTGCAAAATACAAGCTTTATCCCAGCCACTTATTTCGCCAAGCACTTCCCACCAGGATTCTTCTTCCTGAGGCCATTTTTTTTGCCCTTTTTCTTCTAAATATATTTTCGACCATTCATGGGCGGTTACCGGATAATGATTTTTTGGATCTATATATCCTTGAAATATGGCTTGCGCTGAAAAAAGAAGGACGCCGTCCTCTGCAAAGGTTTCAGAATGATGAAAATTGTTTGGATATTGGGGTGATGGAAATGCTTTTGGATAAACAATCATTTTCTCGTATCCCTGAAAAATAAAATCTTCTTCTTCAAATTTTAACATGACAGCAGGCAAAATGGTCATTAACTTAAAATCTTCAGGTAAACTTTCTTCCGATTGACTCTGGAAATCAATGGTCATTAACATTAAGAAGCATCTTTGCTCAAAAATTATTTTCTTTTCTCCATTTAATGCAACATAAAATGGACATCCTGATAATAATATTTGTTTCTGAATATTATCAAGACCAGGAGGAAATTTTTTGTAGTAAAACCAGTCAATTTGAGGCGATAAGACATATATAATAGCTAAAAGGATGATAGGCGGTAACATCCAAAGGTTGTAAAGACCATCATTTATCCAGGAGTAATATCCTGTGATACATAAAATGATAAAAAAGGGTATAAGCAGTATGCGAGATGGCATTTGTTTTTATGTAAATATAAGGGCATTCAATCAGGCTTTAATACTTTTTAAAATAATTGAAATAAAAATTCAGCTAGGGT
>Ga0114973_10000277_pt1 | contig 37933 bp, 49 predicted proteins | sample M_140807_MF_Meta_FD_87025 | JGI IMG/M metagenome (GOLD analysis project Ga0114973, IMG submission 87025) | Freshwater microbial communities from Lake Montjoie, Canada to study carbon cycling - M_140807_MF_MetaG | ecosystem: Environmental > Aquatic > Freshwater > Lake | place: Lake Montjoie... | reverse complement strand
TGCTGTACCAATGGATAATCTTGTGCCAGCACCGCTAGTACCGCCATATAAAGTATCGCCAGCAGTCGTTAATGGACTTAAATTGTTAAATGCTGTGCTTGCAGTTGAAGCACCTGTACCACCATCTGCAATAGCTAAGTCAGTGATGCCAGTAATAGAACCACCAGTAATGGCTACTGCGTTGGCATTTTGCTCGGCTAACGTCCCTACGCCAGTTAGCGTATGGTTAGCATCCCAAGCAGTTGCGCCTGTAGCACTAAAAGTACCGTCGGCAGGCGTTGAATGGTTGACAGTTATTGGCATTAGGCTAGAAACCGTAATTTATAAAGGGTTGTTAAATACAACTCAATAATGTTATCTATTAATTGTTGCAAAGCGCTATCACTTTTATCACATACGTCATAACGTACTGATTCAATCTCAGCAAGTTGGGCTTCTAAAAATTCAATCACATTGCTAGTTTTTTTAGCCGACATTAAACTGATAGGGCCGATCAAACCATGCCGTCCCTGGTATGCCTCAGCAAACGCGTCTGCCAAATCAATAATATTCTCGTAAAATTTCTGTAACGCTTTATGTTTTGCATAGCTACGGGTATTTAAATGAACCGAATGGGTTACATCACGGGCTAAAAAGAATATTCCTACAAAATCACACGCTTTCATTGTGGCATCCCTTGTGGTGGCATTTGTTCAGGTGGCATTGGTTGGCCTTGTGGTTGCATAGGCTGTTCCATCGGCTGTTCTTCCTCTTGCATATCCATTGCAGTGCCGCGTTGCATTTCAGTAATGATATCCCCGCTATCCATTGCAGCGTGCAGCGTTCCTAAAACAATATCTTGAATCTGTTCAGGTGACATAGATGCTTGAACGGCAGTTAACCGTTTAGTTTCAGCGTCAAACAACTTAATTTGCGCTTCAAAATCCTTACGCTCCATTTCTTGCGCTTCCATTGACTTGCTGACGTTTTGAAGCATGGCGTGCATACCTTCCATCTCTTGACCCATTGCTTGCATCTGCTGTTGAGCAGCTTGCAATGCAGGATCTTCGTCATCAGCCGATAAAAGTTTAGGATCAATCGTTTTAGCCAAGCGTTCAGCCAACTCTTGCGCGCCAGGCCAATCCATATTTTTAACAAATAGATCGCCTGCAACAGCCCATAGCTGAGGATTGCCTTGCAAAATCTGCGCCATAGCTTCCATCGCTTCTTGGCGCTTAGTCATGTAGCCTGGGCCAGTAGTAGCCACTACATCGTAATACCCTACGCTAGGGTTATAGATTTTTTCAATCACAACGCCTGTGTCATCAACAATTTTCTTAACTGGCTCGTCTTGCTCAGGATTGATCTTAGCCATTGACACTTCACCATCGATACCAATCACGCGGGCAATACGTTCGGTGTCATAGATCTTAGGGATAAGGTCAATTAACTGACGCGTTGCAAAACGAATGGCTTTAGTCAGGTTGTCACCATAGTGGAACGTGCCGACATCGCCTTGGCGTTCACGGGCAAGAATAGCTTTCCCCGAGCGTTCGTTGCTTGTGGCACCTAAGCTCGAGTCATACTGTCCAGTAGTAGACTTGATATCATCAGACGCGCCCATTTTGGCTTGGATAAGACCTGTTTGAGCCAAAGGAGGCGGGGCGCGTTGTGGAAGTGGCAGCGTTGCACCCATTCCATCAGTAACATCGGGATTAACTTCCAAATACGGCCAATTGGTCGTGTTAGCAGTTTTCCATTGGTTTTCGTATCCTTCAAACTGACCGCCGTAACCGATAAATGGTGCTTTTGGTGCCAAAGCAAGCATCTCTGCCTCTTGGGATACCCAATAGTTGTACATACGTTGTGCATCTTTGGCATTTCTAACCAAGCCAGACACATAAATACGACCATCTACTTCAAATTCGTTACCAATCACGCGGATCACGGGGATCCATTTGCCCGCCCAATCTTGTTCTTGGAGGACTTCATATCCATTGGACTTCATCCATTTAACTTTTTTGACATCTACTATGCGGGATTTAATGGGTTTTAAGCCCATTTGTTTCATTTCTTTATCTTCAGGCGAACCGTCAAAATGACTCATGTTGCCTGGGTACAAATTAAGTTTAGTTGGGGTGTGAGTGTAATAAAAATACTCAACAATACGAATGGTGTTCTCATTTAGCCATTGGCTTAGGGAATCATCACCTACGCCTTGGGACATAATGGACGTAATGGGCGCGGCATTTGGAAATTGACGCTCGTATTCGTCTTTTTCTAAGTCTTGGCTAATAAAGCACCATTCAGCATCGCAACCCGCAGGGTCTTGGATCATTGGATCCATGTACACGCTAAACGCGTTACGAATACGACCTAAACGCAAGTCTTGATCAAACGAACCTTCGTTGCAATACTCAGTCAAGATACGGAAATAACCTTCACCATACGTTACTTGGTTTTCACAAGCGGTGTCATAGACCACATCGGCGTCAGACATATATTCGATATGGCGAACCATACCTTCAAAGATCTCAGCTACTTCAACATCGCCTTTATCATCCGCAGGGATCACTTTCCCAGCGGGTCGGTTCTGACGCTGTTCGTTTGTTACTTGTTTAACGTGCTGCGGTAGTTTGTTAATGGTCAAGCACGGGCGCGCATTAATCGTTTGCCCTTGGACAGAACCGCGAGTTGCCAATACGTCAGCAGGCCATTGCCATTGGTTGTCTGGAGAGCCAGCCATAAAGCGAAGGTCATCTAGCTCATCTTCTCTAGATTCAGAATACGCAGACATTGCCATCTGAAAGCGATGGCGCATGGTAGCTAGAACATCTGACTGTTCATTTGGAGTAGTAGTGGGGTTGCCACCTACGTCGGCTACTTTGCCGACGATATTCATCGAGGTTTGGTCATACGCCATTTAGTATTCCGATCACATCAGGTTCGCGCATCGACAATGATACCGCTAAACAATTTACTTTGGGATAAAACCTTAACGGCTTTAAATTTATTTTTTACCTTTAGACATCGCTCCACGTTTTACCGCATAAGCGATTGCTACGGCTTGCTTGACGGGCTTGCCACTTTTGACTTCCGCAGACACGTTCTTACGGAAGGCTTCTTTACTTGGGCTTTTCTTGAGGGGCATCATTTACCTTTCTTTGCAGGCTTAGCTGTCTTAGCCGATTGTTTAAAATCTTTAGCTGTGGGCGCGCCCGCAGTGCCAGGCTTTCTCATCTTTTCGCCTGATCCCGCAGCTATACGAGCCTTCTTTGCGTGAATATTTGAATACAATCCAGGTTTTGTAGCCACTTTTTTCTCCTTATTAACATTTCCAACTTTTGAGCGCGGCTTTCGCACGCGGGGCGTCGCCTTTGGCGTGGGCAACGACGCCTGACATCCTGGCGCAAAAGCTGGCTTTACGCCCAACATCCGCTTTAGATTTAGGGTTTGGCGCAGGCGCCTTAAGATTTGCATTATTTTTTGCATTGTACGCAGCCCTTCCTTTGGCAGTCATACCCGCACCTTTGTCGGTGGGTTTGTAGTTCGCGCCTTTGCCCGTGGTTGTACGAGCTATGGGTTTGTCATGTTTTTTTGTCGCCATTACGATCCCATCCATGAGTTCAAGGCTGCGCCTTGAGATTGATATGTCTGTTTGCGAAGTATACCTTTAGATTCGCGGTGTGCAACAGGAAACGCAAAAGTGAGTGCAATAGCGTCAGCACTGTCTGGGGACGCTAATCCTCTGGCTTTCATGTCTTTCTTGCTTTCCAAGAAAATGGCACCTTTACTGTCAGGTTTCATCAGTGGGCTAATCAAGTCAGTCTTGAGCGTTTTTTCCTTGGGGATGCTTGCGTTCTTAAGCCAATCCTTCATCTGCCCCCAAATTTGCGCCCGCATATTGCCGTACATCATGGGGTTCTTTGACTTGTTTGCGAAGTTGACACCCCTGATCTTGTAGCGTTGTTCCTTGAGCCGGTCAACCACACCCGCCCCAAGCCCACCCTCATCGATGGCTACTACCGCAGGCTCATACTGCTCGATGGCCTCGATCACATGACCAACCACCACCATCGTATCGTCGCCCTTGTACTTGCGGATCTCCACGATGTCCCGTCCTTGACGCACTGCAATAACGGTCGAATCGCTGCCGAACCTTGCAGGGTCTACCCCAATCACGATGGGCGCGGAGTCATCCCGCCATTTGTCCCGTTTCATGGCATCGTCTACTAGGCTTGATGAGATGAACTGATCGTCCCCTTCTGATGGGAACGAACCGTACACCTCTACGTGCGCTTGGTACGAATCCGCGCCGTATTCCTCAATGATCTGGTTGTACACGTTCTTGTCGGTGCCTTCTACTTCCCGCGCATCGACTTGCCTCGATTGCCAGAAGTCCCGTTTGCTACCCTCGATCGCCTCATAGAAATAGCCTGTATTGCGTCGTGGGTTGCTAAAACAACACCAAAAACGGTTGGGCGTGTTCTCAGTAAAGAAGCCACTTGTCACCGCCCAGATAGAGTCGTCAATACCAGACGCTTCGTCAAACACGACCATTACCCCATCGTAGTTATGCACACCGGCGAACGCGTCAGGATTCTCAGCCGACCAAAGCCGCCCCTCTAAGTTCCAATAGCGCGTGCCTTTCTTCAGATCCCTTTCAACCAACTCGGTCAGCCATTTGGCTGGCATGACTCTGGTTGCACTGATCTCCCACCAGTGGGTGTTAATGGACATGGACGACCACTTAGTGATCTCAGCCCAAGTGACTGAGCGTAGCTGGCTCTCGCTGTTGGCTGACACGATTACGGTCGATCCAATCCGCGTAGTCATCATCCACAGCACTAACCAGGACACTAAGGCCGACTTACCAATACCACGGCCTGACGCAATCGCTAGCCTTAGTACGCTAAAGTCAATCTGCCCATCGTTCTTTTTGATGTGATCTGTTAGATCAGTCAATACCTGGCGCTGCCATTTACGTGGGCCAGTGAAGTGTTCAAGCGGTGTGCCTGCTTGTCCCCAAGGGAAGGCAAACATCACAAACGCTAGTGGGTTGTCCTTGATGGCGGGTGACCATAACCGCGCCATGAGTTCTTGTTCATCTTGCGCGGAATAGCGAGTAGTTTGCATTTAGGCGGCTTTTAGCTTCTGTTTGCTAGGCACTTCTTTGAACTCTACAGTCTGGGCGGGTTGGTTTTCCAGAGCGTTGATAACTCTTGATTGCGCTTGTTCAAGCGCTGCCGTGATAGATATTCGTTGTTCAACATCGATTGAAAGCTGTTGCTTGGCAACCCATCCGTGCTGGTGCTGGAGGATGGCAAGGGCGGCTTTGGAGTCACCTTCTTTTGCAGCAAGATGCAAGACTTCAGACATTTCACGTTCTCCATCTGCTCTCCCTTTGAGTTCTGCGTATTCCGCAATGGGGTCAAACAACACTAACTGCCTGTATTCGGTTGGGGTCATTCCAGCTGCTAGCGCCAAAGAGTCGCCCTTAAGCCCGAGCTTGGCGGCTTTCATTATCGCTTCGAGCCGTGACTCTGTAGCTTGGAGCTTGCGAGGTTCGTAGTGGAAGCTTTGGAACATACGCGTGATGTTATCACTTTTTAATAAAAAATAAAACTTAATAGCTTGGGACGGATTTCTATTTAGAAAAAAAATTGTTCGTGAACTTACCGTGACCGATGGGCTGTTAGCCCTGGCCCTAGGGGGGTATGCCTAAAAATTAGGCAGTTTTTAAAGCTAGGGGTTTACCCTACTAGCTCATACCATGAGCTATTGATTATGTGCTGATTATCTATTGATTATCTAATAATCAACATAATGCCATTATCTTATTATGTTGTGGGTCATGTGGGCTACCCACAACCAAGAGCCCATAATTATCATTTTGTGGGTAATGTGGGTCATTATCTAAAGTATTACCCATAATGCCCACAACTGGCAGAATTTTGGAAAAGGTCTGGAGACGTTCTGGCAAAGTGTGGGTCATGTGGGCAATTTGGACAGTCATTTTAAATCGCTAACTTATAACATTCGTGCAGACACAATATACAAAATACAATCTTTAGCTATATATCCTTTTATCATTACCCACAATACCCACAAGCAGACCAGCTATGGCTCTAACTGCCTTTTACCATTGTCCACAATACTATCCACAACCAGTCCACAACTGCCACAACTTGTCCACAACATCACCAAGACACCAGACACCACAACTAATGTAAAAGAATTGCTTGCAGTCTCTTAAACTTGTGGTCTAAAATCAGGAGAGCAGTAGAAGTGCAGTAGTGCATGAGAATTATTCTCATTTAATTAACTAAACTAAAGGACTCAAAATGGCTCAAAACTTAATGCAAAAATGGAGAGAGGCACGGGAGCAGATAACTGGCTCAACTCCTGAAAGACAACGTGAGGTCTTATTCAGTCGTGCTAAAGGTATCATCTCGGAAAATCTTGGGAAAGACTGGCAGTCAATGCAGAAAGGCAGATTATCTGGACACTCTCCATTTGGACTTCTGGAGCGCATCAAGATGTATAAAATTGTAGGTCTGGAGCTGGGACTAGCAATTCAGAATGATGACTGGAGGAGCGCTCTGGATGCAATCAACCAGTACGGGACTAGGGTAAGTTATCGAAAAGATATACCAGACTTATTACATACTCATTTTAGGGAAAGTTTTTTTTGTTGTGAGGAGTGCAATGATTATTTCCATATAGATGATTGCACTCACACCTATGATGGAGACTATCAAGTTTGCCAAGATTGCCTTGAGGAGAATTACTCTTACTCTCACTCTAGAGATACTTACATAAGCAATTCAGACTATGAAGATGAGCAGGAGGAGGAGAACGAACCAGAATATGAGCATATAGGCAGTTATCACTCCAGCAAAAACAACTTAGGGCATATTCCGTCCGGTTACGATATGCGCTCTCCTAGAGTGTTATTAGGTCTGGAGCTGGAGGTAGAAGTGCATGAAGATTATGACAAGGACAGTAGAGCTGGACTTATTTTGGACAATATCTCAGACTATCGAGATGAGGACGGGATAAGGCACAACTACTGCCTGATGGAGGAGGACGGGTCTCTGGATAATGGGTTTGAGATGGTTACTGCTTACACGGGTCTAGATGTGCATAAAAACCAGCTCCAGTATTTCAAGCAAAGGGTAAAGGGTCTTAAGTCTCACGACACTAGCACTTGTGGACTTCATGTCCATGTATGTAAGTCCAGCATGACCACTCTACATGGTGCAAAACTTGTGCTATTTATCAATGACCCTGCTAACTTGAAATTAGTCAAAGATATTGCCAGACGGGATGCCAGTGGATACTCCAAACTTCAGAATAAAAAGGAGGACAAGCACTGGCTCAAGGACTCATTCCACTCTAGCAAGGACAAGGCAGACCAGCTTAGGAGACTGAACTCTGATAGGTATGAAGCACTCAACTTCAGGAATGATAAGACAGTGGAGTTTAGGTTATTTAAGGGCACTCTTAAATATGAGACCATGATTTCATGTCTGGAGTTTGCCTTTGCTTGCTGGCACTTCACTGCACAAGCAAGCACTAACGATCTGACCAGTGCTAAGTTTTTGGAGTTTATCTCTGCTCCACAAAACCGAAAAGACACTCGATTTTTGAGAGCGTATCTGAAAGAAAAGGGATATGAGCTGGCAGACAACTTGCGTAAAGTCCCTGCTCCTGCTTTACCAGCATTACCAGAAGTTTCAGAAGTTTAATAAATACCTCACGAAAAGGACAAAATTATTATGTGTTTACTAATTACCCAAAACCAAAACTCTCCAGCTCTCTCTAGGGTCTGGCTCTCTGATTTTTACGATTACAACTCTGATGGTGTAGGCGTGATGTATGCAAAAAATGGAGCGTTAGTAGTTGAGAAAATTCTGCCAGTATCAGCAGAAGATTTTATTAACTTTTATAGCAATCATATTGCTGGCAAAAATTGCGCTTTCCATCTCAGGATGAGAACTCATGGGGATACTGATCTGACTAACTGTCATCCCTATGAAGTCCTCAACCAGCAAGAACATGGGACTTCACTCTGGCTCATGCACAATGGCATCTTAGCCACTGGCAATCAAGCAGACACCAGTAAAAGTGACACTTGGCACTATATCAAGGACTACTTGAGACCTATGCTGGCTCATAACCCTGATTATGCTTTTACTCGTGAATTTTCTGCCATTATTGGCAGTCATATAGGCGCCTCAAATAAGTTTGTGTTAATGGATGAGCAGGGCAGACAGGCAGTAGTCAATCAAAGCTCTGGAGTGTATTGGGCAGGTCTCTGGCTCTCAAACACTTATGCTTGGTCTGCCAGTGATACTGCCAGTAAGACTGGATACAAAAAAAGTAAAAAGGCACAAGCACTCATTCTCAAGCAATCTAAAGAAGTGCCAGACACTAGACTGCCAATCAAGTATGACTACATGGGGTCTGGCAGTGTGTACGGGTCTAGAGAGTATTACTACCCTGATTATTACGACCTTGAGGCCACGATTGAGGACTTACTCTATATGGGGTACGAAAAGGCAGGAAAGCTCTCCTATAGCTCTCTGGATAGTTTTGTGGATGTCTTTGGGGTTAATGCTTTTCTAGACTTGGCAGATATGCTCATGCAGGGAGAGATTGATGAGCAGAGTTTTATTGCTGGCATCACAGACCATAAGACTGCCCGTGCAGACTTTGGTCTTAAACCCTATAACTCTTTTCCTGCTTACATGGAATAAAGGACACAACATGGAAAATACAAAACTGACAATATGGGACTGGGTAGGCACTGCCTTACTGGGGATACTTTTAGGCAGTATTTTTGCCTATGGTTTTATGGCATGATATATCTACTAATAGTTTTATTTATTGAACTGCTAATTTTGATGTGGAAACTATAAACCAGTAAACTCCTAAACTTAAAACCCCTAGACTGGCACTCTAGGGGTTTTATTTTGCTTAATTGATAGGTGAGTATTACCAGCGCTGTAAAACCTTGCCAGTGCTAGATTAAAGGTCTGCCAGACACCAGACCAGACCAGACACCAGACCAGACCAGACACCAGACCAGACCAGACCAGACCAGACCAGACCAGACCAGACCAGACACCAGACCAGACACCAGACCAGACACCAGACCAGACACCAGACCAGACACCAGACTAGACACCAGACTAGACACCAGACCAGACACCAGACCAGACACCAGACCAGACACCAGACCAGCTCCAGCTCCAGCTCCAGCTCCAGCTCCAGCTCCAGCTCTGGCACTTAAGCAGCATACATAATCTGATTATCTATTATATGTCCTTGATTATATTAGATAATATTATTTATTATTAAAAAACCCGTTTGTTAGGCGGGTAATTTTTGTATATTTCAAAATCTATTAGGAGACGCAATTTTCGATTAGATTTGATAGACGCTTTTTTCGATTAAGTTTTAAAAGACGCAATTTTTGATTAAATTTCATTTAACCAGCACCATCTTAGGCTGTGGATTTTCTTCTACCATCCTGCGCAAGTCCGACTTGGAATAGTCAGCCATCTCTGGACACGCAAAAATATGCTTCTTCGTGCCAAACTCTCTAGATTTAAGCCTTCCGCAATCAACCCATCCTGCTTCTTTTAACGCGTGTAGTAGTGCAGCCTGCGGCACTTTTACGCCAGATGGAGCAGAGCCAGCCAGACGATCACATAACGCATGGAACGGTGAACCGATCACGCCTTTATTAAACTCCCCTACCCTGTTGCGTAACATCTCAACTAAATAGCTCTCTGCCATGCTCATGCCATGCTCGACTAAGTTAGCCTTGAACTCTGTCCACATCGGCGGTGCAGACGGGTTAAATTTAGAAACATCACGGCAACGCAAAAAGTGAGCGATTGCATAAAAACCACCAGAGCGATACCAGTCCCACATCTGCTTGGCTTTGTTGGAGTCCATGCGCTCTGCCGTACTCCATACACAAAACCAACGCCTGTCTTGACTAGCCAGACTGATAGGCACAGGGTCATTAGAGAACGCCAGGACAAACAAGCGGTTTGCCATCATGTACGGGTGCAAGCCCTTGCGATTAATTGGCAGCATCTCAGGTGGCGCAGCTATGATTGGTTTGAGTTGGTTAGCCAGCTGACGACGCGTTGCAGCGTCAGGCTCTTTTAATTCGTTAATGATCAAGATCTCTGACTCTAGCTGATAACCCCACTGGCTATTGACTGAGTTGTTATCCATAATCCCGCGATTTTTTAAATGGTTTCCGCAGACTGCCCAGATGAATGGCGCCCAAAAGGTGTCTTTGCCTGACCCCTCATCACCAGCGTGAAGGATGGCGTGGTTTACCTTGATCTCTGGATATTGCACCTTAAACGCCATTACATCAAAGATATGGTCTAACTCGGCTTGCTCAGGAACAAGAGCGTGGCAGTGATCCATCCATAAGGAGATGTCATTAGACGCTTTTTGCGAATCTATTTCTGGACGCGCATCACGCCAACGATTGCCAAACAAATCGCCATCACGGGTAACGATCACACCTTCGCCCGCAGCGTAGGTCACACCAACTAGCGCTTTAGCACCGTTGGCTTGACGGTTCTCGTCAAAGCAGATTGATGCCTCGACTTTACGTCCAGTATGAATAGACTTGCAAGGCACGTGACGGAACAACGCGTTAAACGTCTGGCGACTGACTTCACGCCGGTCTTGCATATCAAAGTAAGACTCATCATCTTGGATGTAAGCAAAACGCTCATACCAGTTGGCTTTTTCAATCCTGCCCAGCTCTTTACGCTCAACCTCGGCAATAAGTTCTGCTGCGGTGTCACGATAGACTTCGTTTGGGGTCAACTTGGACAATGCCATATTCATCTTTTCTGCTAGTAACTCATCACGCAAACCATGATCCACCTCGGGGCCACCATTATCAGCCACCCAATCTAAAAACATCTGCGAACTAAACTCGACGCAGTGACCATGCAAACAGCAGTAACTACGATCTAAGGGTTTGTAACGCCCTTCGATGTTGCCATCGGTATGCTCAGCGTTGTTAGGGCAAACCACACCCATCCAGCCTTCGCCATTAGCTGCCGACATAATCATGCCCTGCTCGTTCAACCAAGTGACCACCGAGTCCTTGCCAGTGTCAGCCAAGCGAATGGCTACGTTCGTTGCCGTGTCAGCAGGATCAGGTGTGACAGCTAGAGCGACACATATATCCTCTAAGTTGTATTCACGCTCAGGGTGAAACTCTACTAAGACAGAAGCGAAGTTACCGCGCCCTGGCTTTAGGTTTACAGAACCTGGCAAGCGGAAGTTCCGCACTGCGTTAGTAGCGCCTGGATCGGTGTAGCCTGCCTTAGCTATGGCTTTAATTGCTGCGGTGAAGTCACCCTTGGTCGGTTGCTCTTTGAACGCGTAGCCCCACTGGTACGAGCCTTCGGACGTTTCCATAATCCATGTAGGCGCAAGGGGTGGCTCTTTGGACTTGGTGCCGATGTCATCTAGCATCATCACAAGGACGTATTCACAGTTGGCGGCTGAGGCTGACACCTTACCATCGGCAAAGCGATCTAGGATAAACGAGCCTGTATTGCCGTAGATTGCCCAATCAGTCTTGATCTTAGCTGTTGGCAAGAACGCAGGCCAAGTGCATTTAATGGCGCCGTCCGCATGGGTCTGCATCATCCCGTTGCCATCTAACTGTGGTTTTTGTCTAACAATTAAAGCAGTTTCGCCTTCTGGCGCTAAATTGGTGATATATTCAACAAAGTTCATTTATGGACTACCTTTCGTGAGGGTTGCCCCCTAGCCTAAAAACTAGGGGGTTTTTATTTTATTTTCCGTACCGCTGCATTGCATAAATCTCTACGCCTAAGGGTATCCCTGTAGCCCAATCGGGCGGCGTACACATCACACGCTCCATCTCAAGTGTTACTTCTTCGGGTCTATCTGTTTCGACCACAATTTCATCATGTACGTGTAATACGACATTATCCAATTGACGTAAAGAATGTCTAAGTAAATCATTGGCAACGGCTTGGGTGATATTTTCACAGGCTAATCCTTTCCACAATCTTGCTCTTGGCCATTCTTTTGCATCGGCTGCGGGCTTCCATGCAGCTTTAGCGTAGGTGACGCCATCTGCATCTAATTTAGCAAATGGGTAACAAAGAACTCTGCCCGAAGGTAGAGCATACCAAAGATGCTGACCATCGTACATATAGGTAACCCTACCCGCGCCAAATTCATGCTTAGGGTTACGCATCGCCCTTGTGTAAGCTGATTCTAAGTCTTGCCAATATGGAAGCGCCCACGGATTAGCTGCACGCCAGCCTGCAACCATACGCTTGGCTTGTGGCTCAGGTAGTAATATGCCATAGGCTCTACCCATTGCCGCAAACGCGCCCACACCGCCTGCAAATCCACAGGCTAACTCTTGTACTTTGCCAATTTGTCTTTGGTCGCTTGTAACTTCTTCGACAGCGACGTAGAAAGTTGCGGAGGCGTTAACTTTATAGACGTCCTCTCCACGTGCAAAGAGAGATAGCTTCTTGATACCTGCATCACAGTTTGATAGCCAGGGGTTAACTCTTGCTTCGATTCCTGACCAATCGGCAACAACCAGCGAGCAGCCTCGTCTAGGGATAAGGGCGGGTCGAAGCATACCTTTGAGTACGTCCGTGACCCGCTTTCCAAAGGTAGGGACAACTGCGTGGCCTCTAACCATAGCTTGTCTAACGGCATCAGGATCCTGAACGCACCTTCGGGTGAAGTTGTGGACTTGGGCGCCGTAGCTACTGGCTCTGCCTGTAGCGCTTCCACCTGCGAAAACAAACGCCCCACGAACGCGGTGATCTTCTTCATCGGCTAAATCCTTTAATCGTTTAAATTTCGCAACACTAGACGCCCATAGGTCGTCCGCACATTGGATAACATCCGCAACTTCCGGCGGTATCTCATCGGGGTTTTCTTCAGCAAAAATAAGTAGGTTAGCTCGAACTGACTTGTCGATCGAATATTTCTTATTGCCATCTTTATACACTTCCATTAATTTTTTAGCTTCGTCGCCAACGCGCTCAAGCACCCATTCACGCATTTTAGGGCTACGAACCGAGGTGATCTCACCTTGCGTTACTTCAGCAACAATCTGCTCAATCTCTTGTAATTCCTCGTCAGCATAACGCACTGCGGCCTCGCACAGGGGCTTATCAAGCAACACACCGCGATCATTGATGCGCTCGTTGATTTGGTAATCAAGCAACTCCTCATCGGACAACTGGCGCATCGCTTGTGAGATAGCCCGCATGGTTCTCACATCCTGTAGAGCGTAGTTACCCATTTCTGCCAACAAGGTGGGGTCTGTATTGAATGTACCATCTGCCTTGGGGATACACAACAGACGGATCAATTGATTGCCTCGGTGATCCTTACGCATACTGCTGCTAGCAAAGCGCCCAACGTCCTCAAGTGAGCCTGGCGCGCAGTTAGCCCGCGCTTGTGCTGCCGTGCAATACCACTGCGACAACACAGGGGTAGGCACCTTGAAATCTTGGCATAGGACGAACTCGGTAATGAGGCGATCAAAGCCTGCATTGTGCGCCCTGATCTGATCTTGGGTAAAAAAGTGTTGTGCTATGCGCTTAGAAAAAGGTTGGTTAGGCGTCCATAGAACAACGTCCTCATCATCAAAAGCATACGCCATACAAATGATTTCGGTGCTTGGATCCTGAGCATAGTTATAAGACCCACGGGTGCGTAAATCGCACCGTGAGCGTGTTTCGTAATCAAGCCAAAGTATTGTCATAAATAGGTAGGGGTGTCGATTTGGTTGCTATTGCGCGCGTGCCGGAAGGCAGAAAAAAAGCACACTTGCAACATCCTCGAGGGTCTGCCTAACCACCCCTATTCATTTAACCGCGACGACGGCGTGCAGGTTTAGCTTCAACAGGCGTATCTTCTTCAAACTCAGATTCAATCTCCAAGTTAGGTTCTGTTGCTGTTGAACCATCCATGCCTGACCAATCCATTACCTTAAATACAGGCGTAAAGATACGGCCATAAGACTTGTGGGTGTAATGCTCTTTACCCAACTCAACTACAGGAACAGGATTCTCCTGATCTTTTTCTACTTGTGTGGCGATTGCAACTGCTAACGCTTGAACCGCTTTTTTACCGCCAACTGACGTTGTGGTATAACGCGCTTCCATATCTGCATCAGCGCCTGTTAAGCACTTGATAGACATACCGACCTGCGTTTCCCAACCCTTTTTGGCACCAGGAGGCGCTGCTTCGAGTTCAGGCAATGGCTGGCTTACGCTGACCATCTTCTCAGCCAACACTTCGCCATCACCCCACGCAATATAGCCGTGAACGAATGAGAAAGGATTAACTGCCCAAGTAGAGTCATCTTCGATCTCGGTCTGCTCTGCACCGAATACCCAATGACCTGTTTTGTCCATCTTGATGATGACAGTGCCTGCACCGCCTACATCGGTTTCAATGGTACGCAACGCTGTTGCTAGTGACTTTACTGAAGGAAGGTTTGCACCTGAGAATGTTGTGATATTTGACATGATTTTTAGTCCTTATTGAATTTTAGAAAGGGCTGCGGTAAGTTGCTGCCCGATTTGTAATACCGCCGGTCTTGAATCTGACTCCTCGACCAACGTACTGCCACTGCTTACTGCTACTACTTGATTGGCAGGCAATTGCTTACCATGCTTTTTCAATACTTTTTCTGCCTGAGCAGGCGATATTACTTTAGTTGTTAATAGCTCCTCCTCGGGTATACCCTCGTTAAGCATTGCAACCAAAGCCTGATCATCGTCAGCCCATTGGCGCGTAGCACGCTTAGCGACTAACTTCCAGTCAGGCACAACAGCGCCGGCTTCTAACATGGTGTGCGCTAGGGCGCGTAGGTCGGTAATCCATTGTTCTAACATACTGGCTTTTGTCAGATAACGACTAATTTGCATAGCATCAATGTCGCCAATGGCTAGAGCTAAAGCGCGGTCGGCCATGCCTGTCATCTTAGGGCAAGTAGGCTTGGCAGCACACCAACGGCAATGATCACCTGCGTTTAGTGGCGCGTCAGGCATTTGGCTGATCTTGACCGCCGTTGCTAGCTCCTGCTCAAACAGTTTGATGCGTTTAGTTGTTGTAACCCAACGCTTTACAGACGGCGGTTGCACAATGATGCACTCGATTTCTTCTATGTCCTTAAACACCCATTGCACCTCGGGTGTCCGCATAGCTGCGGCGGCATAAAACATCAGTTGAGGATTATCTTCTGCGCCCACTGGAACTCCGCTACCAAACTTCCAATCCAAAATGAAAGCGCGTTTCCCAATACGACCAAGCAAATCGGTACTGCCAAACACACCAGGCAAAAGGTCACCAAAGCCAACACGTGTTTCGGTCGCATATTCCATCTCCTTATTTGGGTCAATTTCATCTAAGGCTTTAAGAGCAGGGTAAATCTTCTCATCAAGCAATTCTTGGGTTAGGCTAATGCCCTCATACTGCATACCGATCAATGACTCAGGCGTTACGCCATCGGCAAGGATCTTATCCATGACGCTATGTAAGAGGGTGCCTTCGTCAGCGTATTTGCTGCTAGGCTTGGAAGGCATCTTGTCGCACAAGGCTACAGAGCCTGGGCAACTGATAACACGTTTGGCGGTAGAACCACCAACTACACGGGAATGTTGGACTACATCGTTCATTTTGTTTCCTTTACTTTAGTTGACTGAGATTAAACTTTACCACAGCTTTTTAATCTGTGCTAAACTTTTTAACATGAAAACACAAAATAAACCTGAAAGAGAAACAGAGATTGAAAAATACTTTGTTTGGGCCGTTGCCTCGATTGGCGGCAAGACTTATAAATTTAAGTCTGTTAGCCAGCGTGGGGTTGCTGATCGAATTGCTTGTTTGCCTAATGGCGATACGTGGTTTATCGAGATCAAGCGTCCTAAAGGCGGTCATCTATCGCCTATGCAAGATGTATTTGCGGATGAAATGTGGTCGCTAAAGCAAAAATACGCTTGTTTATGGACTAAAGAGCAAATCATGCAATGGATAGTTGACTTATGAAGTTACGCGATTATCAGGAAACGGCAGCCGATTTCTTGTATGAGAACAACCGCGCTATGATCCTCGCGCCCGTAGGCGCTGGCAAGACGGCGCTAACGCTTGCAGCCATGCAAGACGCCATCAAGCAGGGGTTAGTCAAGCGTTGGCTTGTCCTTGCCCCTAAGCGCGTCTGTACGGATGTGTGGCCTGTAGAACAACCCAAGTGGGCATCAGGGTTATCCCTAAGTGTTGCGGTAGGCGCGCCTGCTGCGCGTCTTAAAGCGCTGCGTAGCAAGACTAACGTGGTGGTAGTTAACTACGACAACATTGAATGGCTAACAGAACAATTCTTAGATTTTGACGCCGTAGTGTTTGATGAGCTAACCAAGCTCAAGAATCCGTCAGGCAAGCGCTTTAAGGCATTAGCTAAGGTAGTAGACACCATCAACATCCGTTGGGGGCTTACAGGCTCGTTTACAAGCAATGGGCTTGAGGATGTGTTCGGGCAATGCAAGATCGTCAATCAAGATCTGCTTGGGCGCGCTAAAGGTGCGTTTATGCAACAGTATTTTGTCCTAGTCAATAAGGACTTTGGCGAGTGGGAGCCTCGGGTAGGCTCATTAGGAAAAGTTATGGAACGAATCAAACCTGCAACATTCCTGTTAGACGCAGGCGAATACGCTGACAAGCTCCCGCCATGCCACGTAATTGAAATGAAATGCGATTTGGCTGACCGCGAGCCGTACGAGAAAATGAAAAAGGATTTTGTCATTGAGTTTAAGGACGTACAGATCACCGCAGTCAATGCAGGCGTGGTCACAGGCAAGTTGCAGCAGATGGCAGGCGGTTGGGTCTACGAAACGGTTACAACGGCATCAAATCGCCCTGGGCGCATGAACGTGACTAAGACGCCTATGTGGTTTAGCACTCACAAGTTTGACTTGCTTGATGAGTTGCTTGCGGAAAACCAACACGCCAACACCATCATTGTCTACAACTACGTTGAGGAATTGGCTGAACTCAAGCGTCGTTACCCCAACGCCCAGACGATCAATGACACTAGGGCCATTGAGCGTTGGAATGATGGCACGGTAGAGTTGCTATTGATTCACCCTAAGTCAGCAGGGCATGGCCTCAATCTTCAGCATGGCGGGTGCAAGATGGTCTTTGTATCCCTGCCCTGGAGCCTAGAGTTGTACGAGCAAACTATTGGCAGGTTGCATCGCAGTGGTCAAAAGCATGATGTATGGGTTTACCTTTTATTGACCAATAAAACGATTGATTTGAGGATTTGGGACGCTCTGAAGGATAAACGGGCGTTATCTGATATTGCACTTGAGGAATTGAAATGAACAATGAACCAGTAGCGTGGATTAATTTAAATAGATTCAAGGATGAAGCATTGTATTTAGCGGATTGTGTGTCCGAAAATGAAGTGGAAAACATGGGAATTACAACGCCACTCTACACCCATCTAGTAAAAGAACTAACAGATGAGGAAATAACAGAAATCTTTGATACAACTTTTCAAGTGCGTGATTATCAAGATTCTTTTATTAAGTTTGCTAGAGCAATACTAAGAAAGGCTACAAAGTGAAAAGATTAATGCAACTAAAAGCAAAGCTAAAGCTAAAGCAAGCTGAAAGCGTAATTCGGGTGCGTAACTATGGCACGGCGGCTAGGGCGTTAACTAGAACCATTGAAGAAATTAAAGCCCTTAAAGAAAGGATTAAAAATGAAGAAGCTAAGTTGGCGGGCGTTAAATAACCAACTTTCCATGATGAGCGAGGCTGAAGTGTTGTCTTTGCTTGATTTTGAAAAGTTAAATGAGAAGCGGTCGTCTGTATTGCAACGCTTGCACCAGCGCTATAACGTCTTGCGGGTGTCCCGCGAGCGTATTGAGCTTATGAGTTTGGCGGTAAAGCCATGACCGCGCCCGACTTTAGCACCTGGAGCCGTGAGAATTTAGAGCGTTTTGCACAGCAAAGTTTTACAGAAATAACCGAATTAAAAAAAGAATTAAAGGACGCCATTGAGGCCTATCGTCAACTTAACAGGAGTTTGAAATGAAAAAAATGATACTTTTGGTGCCTTTTGTTATGTGCGCTTGCACATCAATACCGCCAGTTCAATATCAATCCGCAGCCCCCATACAAACTTTGATTATTGACCCAAGCGTCCAGGCGATGTCTAGGAGCGAGGTTATTCTGGCTAGTCAAGAATGTACGGGTAATAATATGCGGGCGGTGTTAGTATTTGCAAAACGGCGTATTGGATCGTCTAGCCTAAGCACCGACATTATTGTTGATGTAGCTTGTCATCCTAAACCCGTTAGTATGTTTTGACCTGAAAGGGGATTGAATGAATAACGAACATATATGGACTGCATCTGGTACCAATATAGAAGAACGATGGGCTAAAAAATACGGGTGGATACGCCCGTCTGAACTCTTAGAATACCAAGCTAAATACAAATATTTTCAAGAATTGCCATTACGGCGTTTAGACGATATTGCCAAAATAGAATACGAAATGGCGCTTAAAAAAGCTAGAGTAGCTCGGGTTAGATGACTAACGATGAGTGCATGGCGTTTGCAGGGATACTGATTGTAGCGATGGGTTTTATTATTGTTTACTTAATTACGCAAGAACCCTAAGCGCTTTATCTGTCTTTGCTAGGCGGTCATCTAGACCCAGCGCGCCGCCATTGATACGTTTGGTGATGGTGACTGCATCACCCGCGTCTGCTAGGGCGTTTAAACCTTTCTTGTTCCAAAACCACCCTGCGGATAGCGTAGCGTATCGTGGATCCAACAATAGAGTAGGGTCAGCAAGAAGATCAACATTAATACCCGATCCGCAGTTTGCATAGTTTTCCTTGCCAGTCAGTTGAATCAAACCCCTGCCTAAGTATTTAGCAGCTTCTTCTTCGCTAGTATTACCTAAACGCCCGTTGTATACCTTACCAGCAATTTTAGCGGGCTGACGGGCGTATTGATCAGCCACTTCTTTAGTAGGAAACCGGCTAGGCCATGTTTTCATTAGCCCTTCAGCGCTGTAATTGAGGTTTTCTTGCAGAGTCTTAAAGTTGCCCGACTCATGGGCGCATTGACCAATAAATGCTGCCTGGCGCACAGGCGTAGAAATATCGTATTTAGCAAAGGTTTCTTCCAAAGGAGCTAACCATTTATGGTCAATCCCTAAAGCATCTAACTGGTCATAGGTCATTCTTTTTTAGCTTTCATATCCATTATCTTCTCCAAAGTGCGACCCCCGAAATAGAAAGACATAATCAACATACCCCACTGCCCAAGCAGCTGTACATATTCAGAATTGACATCAATTTTAGCCGCAGACAAACCAGCAAAGATAAAGTACCCTGCTAAGATTGCTATGAGAGTCATGGGGCGTATATTTTTGGATAACCAACTATCACTACCCATATCTGCTGCTTGTCGTTTTGACAGTTCTTGCGCTTCAACATTGTCTGCTTGCAACTCAGCCATCCTGCCTTGTTGTTGTATTTCTAACAACTTGGCTTGTGCTTCAGCTTTTGCAGCTGGATCGGGTATAACTTTGTCTAGGATTTTCATCCCTACACTAATGATGTCATCTACTCCAAACATTATTTTCTCCCTTTTTCTCGTTCTTCAAGCAATTGAACTTTTACTTGAAGTTGATGGATGTCTTTGTAAACTTCTTCTTTAAGCCTATGTCTTGCTTCAGCAGAAAGAGGAGAGTCAGTTGGTACATTTTCCTTAGTAATCAAAGCTGGCATCTGCCCTTCAATCTTGGTAAGGCGTGTAGAAAAGTCTGATACTTGACCTAATAACCAAGCCAAACACGCTACAACAATTGGCAATACCGCCTTTAAAATGTCTTGAATATTCATATTCACTCTAAATAACTGTAAATGGTATATAAAATTATGATTATGGTTGCTACCCATGTCCACATTAGTAAGTCATCTTTCATCGCCACATACCCCAAGTTAATTCATAAGCAATCCAGCCAGCAAATATGTAACAGAGCAACATAACGCTTTTCATGACCCGCCTGTCGTGTTGTTCTAAATACCTATCTTGCCGTTCTTCCCACTGCTTTCTAGCTTTAATACCTTGTATTTCATCCCAAGCATGACTACCGTACTTCTTGGTAATTTGCTCTTGAATCTTTGCTTCTGACTGCCGTGCTATTAAAAGTTGTTGCCACTCGTCTACGGCTTCAATAATGGTTGCGGTATCAGGATTAACTTGCCTAGCTTTTTTTCTAGAATCTGCCCTTTCTTTTGCTGCCTTATCCGCTACCTCTAATACGCCATCAATTGCTTTGCTAAGTTCTTGACTCGCCTTTACTGACTCATTAATGCTTTTGGTGACTTGTTTGACACCATCTGTTATTCCGAATGGGTCTGACATACATCATTTATCTGCTTTTTGCTCTAGCTTTTCATACAGCTTGTCTAACAACATTTCAATACGATCAAAACGCTCTTTAATTTCGTCTTTTTTGATGTAATTGGTTGGTAGATTAATCTCGATCTGCTTTACATCATTCTTTAAATTTTGAACAGAATCCCAGATTTGGCGGGCAAACCAACCAAGGCTAGAAAGGGCAGCAGCACCGCCGAGGTTGATAATCATTTGCCAATCCATGTTTATCTCGCAAGTGCATTTTGATTTTGCTCACTTGGAGCTAAATTATTAACAGGTTCAGTTGCAGCAGCTCCAGCAGCGCGAGTTACCCAAGCGTTCCATTCTTTACTATTTGACAAAACTTTAAGGACTTTAACACGCTCTTGTGCTGGCAACGTATTAAGCAAATCGTTCATATTTTTGCCATTTTCAGCGCCCTTAATAAGCGCCTCCATTGTTTTTTGATTAACTTTGCCTTCCGCAACTTGGACAAATTTCTTAGCCAACGCCGTTTTGTAGCCTACAAAGCCTGGAATTTTGCCTGAAACGCTTGGTTCGGTAATTTCTAAAGCTTTGCGACCAGCTGCGATACGTTTAGGAATGTCAATAACATCACGTTCAACTTCACCAGCAACTTTTTGCAATTTGACCATTTGATCGCCCATTGTTTTGGCAATATCGTAATTGCCTGGGCCAAAAATTTCTTCGATAGCTTTAACATTATTGCCTTTAATAAGCTCAATAAAATCTTTAGGTGATCTTTTGTACAATTCCATTGCGGTAGCCGCAAGATCTTTTTGCTCAATTTGACGCATACCGGCAGCGTGGGTAGATAAATAATCACGCCAACCTTTGCCACCAGCTGCTTCAATAGCGTCATCAACCAAAGGACGAACTTGACCCAACATATCAGCAATACGTTTGCTTTGCGTACTTGGGTCTAATCCACCTGAACGCAATTCAGCTTCAATCGTATCGTTAATACCTGTTTTTCGTAATTGGTATAAATCTGCTGCATTAATAACACCGCCATTACGCGCTGCTAGGTCTTTAAGTTGTTGCTCAACGCTAGACAATACTTTGACTTGAACTGGGTCAGCGCGGGTGCCAGGAGCTGTAGCCAAACTACGCAATTTGCCCGTTACACCGCTAATATCTAATGGATTTAAACCATTTGCTTTTAAATCAGCTACTTTAGCTTCAGCAATTCTTGCGGCTTCACCTTGCGCCAATGATTCTGCGGCGGCTTGATTAGATAATTGATCAGCTTTTTCAGGCATATTGCTTAATGGGTAATCATTCATTAGATTACCTGGCTGTGGGCTAATAGCACGACCTTTAAGCGCTTCTAAACGGCGTACTTCATCCACATTAGCCGCCGCAGCTTGACGAGCTGCGTTAGCTTCTTGTTGCAATGGGATGCCAACTTGACCGCCTACGTTAGCCGCCAATAAATTCTGTTCACGCATTGGCGTAGTAACTTGGTTTAGTAGTTTGTTGGTCGCTTCACGACTTCCTCTAGCTTCGGCTTGGTTAGCTCCACCAGCTAAGTTAGCCAAAATGTCAAACTGATCTTGTGCTTGTTTAGTTTTTAAAGTGCTAAATACGGCTTTTTTATCTTTGCCTTGGATGACATCATTAAATGCTTGCCAAACGTCGTTGTCGATGTTGTACGTAGCTTGTGCGGCGGTAATATCTAAAGGTGCAGCTCCGTTGGCAGCGCGGATTGCATTAATTTGTTCGCCAGCCATTTCACGGGCTAATTTACCTGCTTGAACATTAGGTAATTGCCCTGCTGCTAAGTCATAAAGTTTGCCGCCAACTTTAGTTAATCCTTTAACTACGGGGGCTACAACAGTAGGAACCGCCGCGCCAATAACAACACCTGATTCAAAATCATTAGGGTTAACGGCAGCTGCTGAAGCACCACCTAAAGTAGCGCCGCCAGCAGCTCTAACACCTGTTGCAACTGCTTTTTCAGCCAATGTAGTAGCTGTCGGTAAACCTGTTCTAAAGCCACCTGAAGCAATAGATTCAGCAATAGGGGCGGTAAATCTAGCCACAGCAGGTATAGCATTACCAACGGCTTTAATTGGCGCTGCAATAGCGCCGCCAACAGGATATGTAGCTAAAGCATTACCAACAATACGACTTGAAGGCGCGGTTATATTTTCGCCATAAGTAGCTTCATATTGTTTATCTTGAATGTCCGCTAAAGCGTTAATTTTTTCACGGCGGCTCATTTCGCCTGGTGGCTTTGGCAAAACATAATCAACAGCGCTTGCGGCTAACTTTAATCCGGTGTCAGTGACATCTTTAAAACCTTTATAAAGCCCAGCGCCAACGCCAATAAGCGGATCTTGACGTAATTGTGTTTTAGCTTCTTCCCAACTTCTAGGAATAAAATTTGATTCTTCCGCAGCTACATTTTGACGTACAGAAGGCATAGCTTCCGCAGGCGCGCCTAATTTGCCAATATCGTAACCATTAGATTGCAATTTAGCAGTTAAATCAGTTTTGCTCATGCCATCAGGCACGTTTCTTAACAAGGTACCATCTGGTAAACGGACATCCATGATGGATCCTTTATTTCAAGCTATTAAAGTCAATTTCACCGCTTGCGGCTGGATTTGCACTACCGCCAGCTGCTTTAGTTTTTGCACGTTCTATGCCTTTGTTAACAACACCTGCGTATTCTCTTGCAGCCGTTATAAATTCTTGTTCACTTTGGGCTAAACGCATACGAGTTTTAGCTGCGGTTGCTTTTTCACCTTCTTTTTCAGTAATAGAACCACCGCCTTTAAGCGTATTGTAAGCTTCTTCAAACGCGCCACCCATAACTTCATCAAAACGCGCTTTAAAGTCAGATGCAGCTGATCCAGGCATAAGTTGTTCAACACCTGGTATTCCAAGTGTTTTCCAGCTTCCCATACCAACAGCGCCTTTAAATCCTGCATGAGGCGCCGTGCCAGCTTGAACTAATTTACCATCTTTATAAACTGGAGGTTTACCAACCATTTCATAAATTTTACGTTCAAGTTCTTGACCTGTAGCAATAGCTCCAGGTAAATTAAGCTCTGCTGTAGCAATAGCTTTGCCTTTAGTTGTACCACTAGCTTTAGCTGCGGCAAGCGTACCTTGTAAATCAGGATTATTTTGCGCTGCTAAATTTTGACGAGCAACATCCAAATGACCACCTTGAATACCTTCAGTAGCTCTGTTATGGCGTAATTGTTCAGCCGCTGTTACGCGTTGTTCTACTTTCATACCCATTTGAGTAAAGTAATCTGAACGTTTATCTATAGGAACAGCGGTAGCTTGTGCAAACTGTTGTTGCGCCACTTGCGGTGTTATTTCACCTCTTTTAACCGAATCTTCTAAATGCGCTTGAATATTAGCGTTTGAGGGGTTAAACGCAAGATTACCTATGCGCTCACGAAACAAATCCATTTTTTGCTTATCTATTTCAAAACCGGTTTTAGTAATATCACCTTCAAGTTTACGTCCTTGCAACGCGTCAGCCCGTAGTTTTAACGCTGTTGCAGGGTCAAGCGCGGCTACTTGTTTAAATCCTTCAGGGGTACCGACATCAATCCCTTGCGAATATAATTTGCGTAATTCGTTTTGAACGCCTATGCCGCGTTGCATTTCGCCAATTTTCATAGCTTCGCCAACCGAAGCTAATTGGTTTATACCCGTTTCAATTTGCGGATTTTTAGCTTGTAGGGGGATATTTGGATCGATTGGCATATTTATTCCTTTAACCTATTGCACTGCCGCCGTATGATGAGGATTGAAAATCACCCGTAGTTCCTGGCGTTGTACCATAATAATTAGCTGCTTGCGTTTGTGGCGCAAATCTATTCAATAATTGATTAGTGTTATACATACTAACGCCTTGACCTATAGCGTTTGCATACGCATTAGCAGAGCCAACTTGACCTGCTGCGTTAGCATTAGCCGCGCCTGTCATTAAGTTGGCAGTGTTGGTTGCACCGGCGCCAATGTTAGCGGCCTGTCCAGCCGCAGCAGCTTGGCCTTGACCTGATAAAAACTTCAACGGATCAAGTAAATTAGCGCGGTTTATCTGATAGCGGTTAAACGCGTTGGTGTACTCTTGCGATCCCATTTCTTGACCATAGCCTGTAGCGGCTCTTAGAGCGTTGCCAGAGATCAAACCACCTCTAGCCGCAGCCGTTGCGTTGAGCGCTTTCATGCCTTCTCTAAGCCTAAACGCGTAGCCTGGATCCATAGTGGAGGCCGTAGCAGGGTTAAATTCTTCAGTTAATCTGCCGCCAGGCTGACTCATTTGGGATAGTTGGTTTAGGGCAGTCGTACCCGCAGCCCGATATGGCTCCGAAAGAGCTATTTGTTGTTCTGTAGCTCTACCTTGGGCATCCGCAGCGTATCGCGCAGCGTCGGCTTGCGTACCCGCCGCGTTTTTAGCCGCTTGTGAGCTTAAGTAAGCCCCTCCAAGAATTGCACCGCCGACAACTGCCGCACTCGCTGATATTCCCGCTGACATATTAATTCTCCTTTATAGCCCAATACCAAAATTAACAAGCATCATATCCCGATAATTTAGCAATAATTCTTCGTTTTCGTAAATATCTTGACTTGCCACTGCATAAATATCATCGCCAATCTTTATTGGCATTAGATTGTTTTTATGTGAATGGTTAACAAATCTACCGCCTGGCGTCCGTTTTCCGTCTAATCTACATGGGCAAACAACTTCCCACATTCTAAAGCTTTTTGTCGCAAATAAACCATCACCATGAATTTTTGATGGTTTAAGCGCCGTAAAATATTCTTTTGGCATTTCCATTAAATCATGCTCAATAGATACTATTTTATCTACTTCTGTTTGATCTAATCCAATTTGAGTTAAAAACAGTTCATAGTCACTTTTAACTTCCGCAAGTTGCTTTGGTATGCGATTGGACATTAACCCACATTCAGGAATAACGTACAGGCGTTCTTCAATCGTTGCAATATCTTGGCAATCATCAGGGTTATCATAAATATCGACCCAAACCAATTCTTCATCAAAGACATGACCAGCACGTTTGGCGCCAGCCAGTACGTCCATTTCAAGCGGCGCCGTTAGTATTTTAATTTCATCGCCGATATTAACCGCAATCGTACCTTTTTCAAGCCTAACTTTATATGGCGTCTTATGCTCGGCACCTACGATAACGGTATTGGGCGGGGCAATCATGGTACGGATGTACTTGCCAGGCTCAAACGAATGTAAGTATTGAACATCCGCTTGGGGTCTTTTTAACAATTCTTCTTGCAAGAGTTCTATTTTTTCACGCAAAGGCACTACCGGCAGGAAATTAAACCCTTTGCCATAAGTGACGTTGACTGTATGTTGCATTAGCTTGAGATCTCACGGCCGTTAGACCGAATAGTGATGGAGGTAGCAGCGCTAGCGATGGTGGATATAAAGCCACCAGGTTCCAACGCTTGTCCAACAATCTCAGGAAAAGCATACGTTTCTCCTGCGCTCAAACTTTTAGCCTTAATGATTAAGTTGTTATTGCCTGCCGTACCCGCTACCGTAACGAGGTTCACACTAAGCGTAGCGCTAGACGCGCTATAGTTAGTAGCCGTAAATTTGTCAATAATAGTCGTGATGTTATTGCCCGCAGTGTATTGCGTAGTTTGCGTATTTTCAGCAATCTTGGCAGGGATCAGAACCTTGACGTAAACAGTCATAAATTATCTAATTAACGCTTTTATTTCGTCAGCAGTTAGACCAAGTGTGGCTAATTTAGCTAATGCAGAAGTTTTTGTATCAATGACTGCCTGTGCATCCGTTTGTGCTTGTGCAGTTACGGCTCGTAGGTTGTAAGCTACTTCATTACCGTCTGCATCGTAAGCAGTATTGCCTACTGTGCGGACTACATTAGGGTAAAGTTTGTAAATTGCTGAAGTAATATCAATCATCCTGCAATCTCCATTAAAGTTAATGTTACTATTCCAGGATATCCAAAATACCCTACATTAAAACTAAATGTTCCAGCAGTACCATCAGGATTAACTCTGTAATATGGTTGATAATTTACAGCAGTAGTTGTTGCTGGAGAATCTAAATACATAAATGAATGAGGAACTAAAATTGCACTATTTGGGCCATAAAATCCATAATCTTGTCTAGCTGTTGCTGAGCTTATCATTACAGAATAACCGCCACTATTGATTTGACGATAAATTTTTACATCACCAGCAACTCCAGAGTTATTTGTATAAACATCGCCACCAGTAATTGATAACAAAATTTTGCTAGTAGAAAATTTAGGTGTAATTGTTCCAATTAAAGCACTTGCTTGATAAGTTGTAGAGGTAGTTGAAGTAATTGAAGTAGTTGTTGTTTGAACCACTTGCAATACACTACCAGCACTAGCTTGTGTAGTAGCGTTGTTAAATGTAATTCCACTTGTACCGTTAAGGGTTAATGCCATGATTACACCTCAATGGCTCGTAAGCCTTCTAAAGTTGTAGCCGCATCAGCTAAAGTTGTAATATTACGCAGTCTTTTCTTTTCAGCCACGATAGCCGTTGTAGAGGTGTTAGCTTCTTGAGCCCGCTGAAACGCTACATCTTGTGCGGCTAAGAGTGGCTCACGCTCTGCTCGTAAACGCTTCTTAGTGATGTCTTTAGCTTTAGCTAGGCTAACAGTAACTACTCCGTCAGCCAGTTCCCAAGCATCAAAGAAGTCATTGTTTGTTGGTAGGTCAGAAGTATTAACAATTAAAGAACCAACAGGGGTATCTTTAGCTTGTACGGCTTCAATTGAGATTTCGCCAGTAGGGATGCAAACTGATACACCGCCATTGGAGTTTGTGAAGATGATTGCTTGTGTCATTTTGATTTCCTTTTTAACCTGTAAAAATTGCACTAATAATTGCAGAGTTGGATACGGCTGGGGTGGGTAGACCAGTTCCAATAACGCAACTACCAGCTAAATAAGTTGATGCTTGTTCAGTAAATGCTAGTTTATAAGCACCACTAACTCCTATTTGCCCATCAACAGAAGCGGTAACACAAGCAGCATAATTAGCAGAAGAAAAAGCAGTAGTAAAGTTTACTTGGTAACGACCTGATGAAAGGTATGTAACAGAAGTTACATTGTATGAAGCATAAATTGTTTGAGCAATTCCATCATATTTAACCCAAGCCTTTGCACTACCTTTAATACAGTTAGTAGTTGAAGTGCTATTAGTCCCATCCGTTAAGGTTGTGCCTTGAAGCGTTGATGTAATTAGTGTGCCAGCCATGATTTATCCTTATGAACCTAAAACTGTAACCATTACACAATCAGAATCTTCCGCAGGAGAGCCATTTGTATATAAAACTGTAACTTGAACGCTGGTTGTGGTTACAACTGAAGCTAAAGCCGCATTGCCATACAAACATACAACTCTAAGTGCCGTTGCAGAATTTCCGTCTTTAAAATGAGCCATACCTGAAACAGAATAATTTGCGTTAGACATAGCGGTTGTGTAGGTTATCGTATATAGACCGGTGCTATTTCGAGTTACTGAACTAACATTAAATGACCCAGCAATAGATACAGTAGTAACGCCATTAAACTGAACCCATGCTTTAGCAATACCAGTCATGCCGTTTTGAGTGGCAAGAACTCCGCTAGCCGCGTTTAAAGTAGACACACCAGTTATTGTAGATGCACCGCTTATTGTCGTAACATTTAAAGTACCAGCCATAATATTTTCCTTAGACGATTACCCAATATGAACCAGTTGGGATAGATACAGATACGCCCGTATCGATTGTAATTGGCCCAGCGCTCATTGCATTACGACCTGTAGTGATTGTATAGTTAGCGGTTACGGTCTGTTCATTTTCAAAAAAAATTTGATTAGTACCGCCACCTGTAGCCCCGCCACCAATATTTGACCATAAATGAACTTCATAAGTACCTACAACCGTAGCATTACCGCCTGGGTTTGACGCCATAGTGTAACTAAACGAAGTGCTACTAATATAAGTAATATTGTACGAACCGTTGTACGCAGCAGGCGTAGCGCCTGTAACGGTAATGTAATCGCCCGTAGATAAGCCATGAGTGCTAGCTGTAGTCAAAATGGCGGTCACCGTGCCAGATAATTGAAGCGTAGAGATAGTTTGACCAGCTACAGTGGTGTTACCCTCATACTGGTCAGTTGTGCTGTTGTAGCGGATCATGCCATCTACAGGGGTTGTAGAGCGATTAGCCGTAGGCCCAGCCGGAATCTGCATCTGCGTGACACCATTAAAAGTGACAGTGCCAGTTGCGGTTAGATCGGTAAATACGGCAGTCCCTGGGTCAATATTGCCAATGGTAACGCCGTTAATGCTACCGCCAGTAATGATGACATTACTAAAGTTAATACCTAAATTGATATTGTCTACAGTCCAAATTAAGGCGTCTGTGCTGTCTTTTAGTATAAATTTATACGCATTAGCAGGTAAAAGCCAAAGATTACATTCGCCCCTAGAATCCAAAATAATAGGGTTAGTATTACTAACGGTGCCAGTAGAATCTTGATAGGTAGCTAGTGGAGTAGAGGTACCCGCAGCGTATGTATAAACTTTACCCCCTACTAATGGTACGCCAGCAGCAGTAAAAAACTGTTGTTTGGGGGATGGGGTCAAAAATGTTGTCATAAATTACCTCGTAGCTTTCGCGCTAGTGTATCAGAAGGGTAGGTATAAAAAAGCATATTTAGTCAGTAGATGGCGGGTTAAGTTGCAAATCTAGCAAAGTAATAGCATTTCCACCTGCCCCTGTTAATGTGTATATATTAAAGAAAAAACGATACCATTCATTAGAAATTAATCCTGTATCAGGATCGACTAAAGGAACCCGTGGCGCGGGGATCGTAGTTAACGTATTAGGCATTTGTACCATTCAGTATTAATTCGGCGCCCATAATCACTATCTTATTTGGGTCTGTGCCTGAAATTTCATACACGCGGTCACGAAGTTTAACGGTCATACCAAGGCGACGCCAAATAGCACGTTGATAATAAGCGCCTATTTTGCCTACAGAAACCCAATGCTCATTTGACCAAGTATGACCACCATCATCTGACCAACGAAGCATTACTTGTGGATCCTGCGCTTGCCCTGTGTCTGTACCAACGCCTGACTCGCAATCAAGTTGTAAAGAATGTTGTGCGGTGCGTTTTAGGTTATTAGTGCCTGTAGGAAGCGCTCTCCATGAACGAACCCATTTTTGCACTGCACCATTATCGTCATAAACATCTAAATCAAAAGCATAGATATTGCCGTTTAAGTAGTCGCCAACAATGGTTTTGCTTTGGTAGTTCATCTGACAGTTTGAACGATGGCGGGTAAAAAAGCCATCTTCAAAACCTGCACGCTCATGCCACGCGCTTGTAGCTACATCAAACACCCAAGTTTTATTAACGGTTGGGAATATCAAGACATAAAACGCATGGCCTTCTTGCTGGTACGTATAGGCAAGGGCATTAGATACATCGCCATAACTTTGAATGGCGTACTCAACAGCGTGGGTAGATACGCGTCTACCACGATAGCCTTCACCACGATAGACGATACCGTAGCCACGGGGGTCATTGCCAAGCCAAAACAGCGTGTTATCGAGTTTAGCTACCGAGTAAGGGGCTAAGCACCCTAACTCGTTAAACGCGCCTTGGATACGCGCAAAAGGGAAGTTGGCGGTACCTGCGTTGTACCATACCTCAATCGTATCGGTACCAAATACCCAAAGCTCGCGTTGGTCTACGTTAATGGCTTGAACTAAGTCGGGCGATCCTTCAGCGCTAGCAAACGCTAAAGGTTCAATAATAGTGCCGTCAAATATCTCAGTAACCCATAGTTTTTGGCTGTCTGGCTCATTAAATACAAAATAGCCGTCTAAATAGCCTACAGTTACCGCGCCAGGGAAGTCTACGTCACTAATTTGTACAAATATATTAGTAACTGTATTGTAAATAAATCCGTCAGGGTTACAAGCAAAAAACAATTGAGTGCCATTATCGGCAATAGATACAGGGCCTGACCCTGTTATGTCGCCTATCTTTGCCGCTTGATAACTAGCATCAATTTTAAAGACTTCACTACCTGATACAACGTAGGCGTCTGCGCCATTAGTTTGACTTGACCATAGGGCGCGGATGGGGCCATTGCCAATAGTGGCAAGTTTGCTCATTCCTGGCGTTCTGTTTAAAAAACCGTTTTCTTTACCTTCAAGAGGTGTAGCTTCTGGAAACAAATTCATCATTACATCGTTTGCCGCATTGATGCTGCGGGCAACATAAGATTGCCCCAAAATATGCGATTTCATTAATAGTTACCGGCAAAGATGTTAAAGCGCTGACGCGTGCCAACAATGCTGTAAGGCAAGGACATAATATCGTCAGGGTTGTTGATGCGTTTCAGATTGCGCTTAGAAGTCATGGCAATCCTAGCTACGTTAGCAGGCGGTTCAACGCCAAATTCAGTAGCTATTTCACACGCTAAGTTGTATTTAAAGCATCTTAAATAACCTGGCGGGAAAGTCAAACTGGTTGCTAAAGTAGTTGGTTGTGTTAACTCAGTAACCGAAATAAAGTGCCATTCCAATGCTTTTATAGGCACTGGGTAAACGTACATATCAATATTAGGGTAATCCATGTTAATCCACATTACTTGTGGATATGTGGAAGTCACCGTTTTAACCGCAATACCATCGTATTGCTGTTGGTTAATGATCTTAATACCAAACGAAATGCCGTTAGTTGGGTCTTTAAAATAAGTGGCATCATCAAGCAAAATAGGACGATTACCTACAAAGTTACCTGTAGGGCCTAATGTTCTATGAATTTGATTAGCTGTCCAAGTAAAAACTTGATCTTGAGTTGAAAAGACGGTCAAACGCTCAGTATTCCATGAATCAATCATTTGATCCAAAGCACTAAGCGCGTCATTAGAAGTATCGGCAGAAGGCGTTTCACCCTCGGCAAGCATACCGATTAAACGTAATGCTGCGTTAATTTGATCACCGGCGGTTGTCGCCATAGCCTACTCCTTACTGTGCGGTTTTACGACGTCTTTTTACTTCCAGCGTATTAACAGGAGCCGCAACTTCAGTAGCTTCTTCTACTGTTTCAACTTTTTCAGAAATTGATGGCGTATCGTGAGTATATCTTACCCAACCGTTTTGTTCATCAAATTCTGCTTCTTGTTCCATTGTGGCGACTTTATTGCCGTGGTCAGGATGCTCTAGATAAATAAGTGGCATATTTTCTTTAGTTAGATAGGGGGCGTACTGCCCCCCTAATTTTAGTTAAAAATAAATTAAGCCTGTGCAACGTGAATAGTTGCAAAATTTATAGTTAATGCTTCACTTAAACTACCTGCACTTGCATTTGAAATTACAACAGTAAACGAACCCGCCGCAACAGTACCAATAGAAAATAAATACGTCCCTGCTGTAGCAGCGCCGCTTGCTAACGCAACAACGGGTACATCATAAGCACTTATAGAACTATTAGTTACAACAAAAGCTACTTCAGCGCCCGCAGCCAACGCAGCGTTATTAGTCACAATTTGACCAACAGATGCGTTAATTGTTACGCCTGTTGATTTACTTGTGGCTTGTGTAACGGTTGATGGCGCTGTACTACTTGAGCCAGTATTGTAGCCAATCTGACCTGTACCAGCCAAAGCGTAAATATTACTTGAACTTTTTAAATCTTGATCTTCAAAAGCTACGCCCATTGATTTGGTATTACCCATAATCTATTCTCCTATAAAATCCCGCCCCGAAGGGCGGGGGTATTACATTAACCAGCAATACGATAGAAAACGTAAGTTGCTACGTCTGTCTTACGAACACGCCAGTTAGCCGACGTAGCCGCCGAAACGGCTGCTGTACCAACTAACGTACAACCTGTGTTAGCCGTTACAGTTGCAGCGTTAGTTGCGCCTGTATTGATGATAAAAAAGTCAAACGAGCTATTTACCTTCATGCTAGTAAAAGCTGCATCCAAGTCAGTACCCAAAGGAACTGTCAAAGCTGAAGCTGTACCGTTGTAGTTAATAATGCCTGTTGCTAATTCAGCAGCAGTTAAAGTTGCTGCGGCTGCTTTAGCTGTAGGAGCTACTTGCGTAGACATATTAATTTCTGTTAAGTTACCGTCGCCTAGTTGATAACCACCTGCTCCATTTGGAAGTGCCATGATATTGATTCCTTAAAAAATAATTTTAAAAAGCCCCCGCTTGCGCGGGTGCAATTAGATTAGCCAAAAATACGGCAGGCCATCTGTGGACGGATTGTGCTAAAGCCATATAGAACGTCAATACGGCAAGGTAAACGGTCATTATTGATATCATACTGACGTACAACACGCATAGAGATACCGTTATGAACTTGGCGGGAAGCCATGTCAACACCTTGTGGCAACAACAAGTCAGCGGTCGCAAAAGTGATCGCATCTTTGTGGTAAACCAAGTTTTGAGCGTACTGGCTAGAAGCAGAACCCAACATAGTTACTACAGCAGCAGCTACTGGGAATGAATCCACAGTTGCCAATGCGTTAGCAGACGTATAAATCGCTGGGCTAATAGACAATGTAGCTGTAGAAGAACCAGTTGCAGCAGCAGTTACAACGAACTGTTGCAAGCTACCTGTTGACTCACGGGTTTGTGGGTTAACAGCGTATACGCTAGCAATTGTAAATACATCACCTACGTTCCAAGTCTTGCTTGAGCCTGTAAAGCTAATACCTAAAGTAGCTTGGCCTTCAGTAGCAACTGTTGAAGTTACAGTAATAGATGTACCCCAAGCACCAGTTGTATGTTGCTTGATAGATTGGCTCATGTTAACTTCATCAAAGCCTAGTACACCCATACCCATCATGCCGTTCTTAAATTGACGGCTGATTGTGTCTGTAGGATTAAACAGACCTTTCATGCCTTCAACCAAGCCTGCGTTGGCTGCTGGGTTAACAGTAGCGTAACGTGGGGACATAACAGCAGCGTTTTCGTTCAGCTTCTGTTGAGCTTGTAACAGCACCAAAGAAGTAGAAGGCGTTGTGCCAGGTGTGCCAACTGAGTTATAGATTGCTTTGTAGCTGTTTGCTACATCTGCATCGATAGAAGAAGCCAACTGTGAAATACGTGGTTTTAAAACACGCTCTGCAAAGTCATCTAACTGCATAGTCAATTCAGCAGAGGTGAAGTTAACACCAATGTGTTTTTGGCTAGCAACAGACAAAGTTGTGTACTGTTCGTTGTCGTCTTGAACTTGCAAGGCGGCACCGTCAGTTACCAAAGCGCGGTCTGGTAAGCGGATACGAAGGGTTGAACCAATTTTGGCACCTTCAACAGCGAAAGAGTCATCATATTGGCGGTTTACGTTACGTGTGATTACAAGGTTGTTCTCAAGGATTTCAAGAGCTTTTCTTGTAATCATGTCGATGGTTAAGATCGAATTTGACATAATAAAGTCCTAATTAAAAAATAGTTAGCGGTTTCTCTGCGCTTCCCACTTCTTGATCTGACGTTGGCGGTCAGCTTCAATCCACTCTGAAGTCGTCATGCTTTTAATGGCACGCGGATCCGTTGTGTCTGTTGCTGAAGATCCAGAGGATCTTGCCGTAATCGGAGCAATTGGTGCTGGAGCGCTCGAAGTCTTTTTTACTACGGGATTATCAGCTAATTTAGCCTCAATTTTCCCTAATTCTTTGGCCTGCTGAAGCGGCGATAAACGAGAAATACGATCAGCTTCTTTCGGATTAGACCCTAGGTAATAAGCCATATCGGGGCCAACATCGGAAGATTGAATCGTTTGAGCCATCGCGTCAGTGATTGGGAGCTTGGGGTTATACGCAACTTGTTCAAAGTCATCGTACTTATTCCGAGCATCTTCTTCTTTGTCGTGATAGGACTCAATGATCTCAGACTGCATCCTAGCTTGTTCACGCCTAGCAAGCAATTCTTCTGCCTTACGCTCTGCCAATACCTCGGCATACTCGTCAGGTGAATTAAACTGCTCAATCGGCGGGATTTCTACTGGAGTTTTAAGCTGCTTTTCAGCGGCTCTAGCTGCCTGTTCTCTTTCCCACTTACGTTGTTCTCTAGCAAGTCGTTTACCAATAGCGGCGTCCAATTCTTCTTGGGAGAAGGTTTTGGGTGCTTCTGTTGGCTCTACTGCTTCCGGCGCTACTTCTTCAGTTACAGGTGCAGCCGTTGCTACCTGTTCTGGCGCGGCAGTTGAGTCCGCTAAGACTACTTCTTGACTTTCGTCCATTTCGATGTTTCCTTAAGAAACCCTGGTGTATCGCACCAGTACGATCTAAAAAAATTAAACCTGTATTGACGCCACTTTATCCTGGAAGGCTTTAATTCGCTCATCCAAGGCATTTCGGTCTGCGTCTATTTGTCTTTGTTTTGCCTCTAAATCAGACTGTAGTTTAGCTAAAGAAGCTTCATTGTCAACTACAGCCTTTTTGTGCTTTTCTGCCGCTTTTGTTAAATTGGCTAGATTTGTTTCATACTGACCTTCACGCGTATTTAGGTCTGTTTCACGCGTATCTAAGGCTTTTTTTAGCTCTTTAGAGGCTGCATTAGTTTGTTTAGCCTGGTCTAAATTGATGTCGGCCTCTGCTTTTACGCTATCAGCGTAAGTTTGAGCGTCTGAACGTAGCTTATTGGCGTCCTCAACAGCGGACAGTGCGCCTTGACGTTTAGCCAATTCATCGCATAAAACAGCCATTTTGCCAAGATCTTTTAAAAAGTCTTTGGTGAAATAGTCCATTAACTTGCTAGAGTCAATACCGCTAAAGCCGTTAGAGAGATCCATGTCTATTCCTTACGCGTAATAAGAGATATTGAGCTTGGCACTGCCAGTTTGCTCAATAAATTGAATGTTTTTTAAATTGCCGTCGTACTGTAAAGTGACGCCAGCCGCCAAAGGCATACCAACCGAAGCGGTCGGGGCTACGCCATCATCACGCCACCGAACAGCTTGAGTTTCAGGGGTAATTAAGGCAAAAGTCGGCTTTTGATTAAGCCCAGTTAAGTCAGTGGCAGGCACTGTAAGGCTCTGAGCCGAACTTAGGCTTGTAATCTGTTGATAACCAATACATACGGTTATCGCTTTTAAATTCATAGACATTAATATCTCCCTCGTTCCGTAAATGACCGGAGTTTTACATAAAGTTGTGTCGCCGCAGTAATAATACTACCAAAAAAACCACCTGCAAAGAAAAATCCATTAAAAAAATTACCCATGTTATGCGTCTACTGCGCCTTCGTAATCAGTAAAGGTCTTTAATACTCCATAGATTGCAGGAATTAAATCGCCTTCTAAGTCCTCAATCGCAATGTAATGGGCATTTTCTTTAACTGTAGCCATGTTGCCATGCCTTGCTTCTTCGTTATAGTAAATAGCCACTTGCACTTGGATTTGGTCTTTTGTACCAAAGAAGTTGGTAATTCGTGCATAGGCTTGTGGGGCTGGTACACCGAATTGAGTTGATGCTAGGTTAAGTTTTAATGCCATGATTGCTCCTTAGTAAGTCATTTCTGTTGTACGGATTTGGCAAACTGTACGAATAGTCGTGCTTGCTTGCCCTGTAAAGGTAATTTTTAAACCACCATTGGTTGTATCTGCTGTAACTGCAATAGTCCATGTTGCCGCACCTAAATCAGCGTACATGGAAGTAACTGTAGGAGTACCGACCAAGGCTGTAGTTCCTACTCCAGCACCTCGCTTGATTACACCTTCGATAGTCCAGCCTTTAGTATCTCCACCGCCAGTTACGCCTGATACCACTTCTCCAGTAAAGAAGTAAGCAGAGTTGTTAGGTAGTATTACTTGGTTTGTTCCGCTTGCGGCACTATTATCAGAACATAAAACAGTTGCCGTTGCATCAGTTGTTTGTCTAGCAAGTATTAATAAAGCGGCTTGATTAATTCCGCTTGATTGTGCTACAGGGTTTACACAAGCTGAAAATACATGGTTTCCTGAAATAATTCTAGATGTGCCAAAACTGCCACCCATAATTGCAGAATATTGAGAATTAGATAAATTTCCGTATCCTGCCCCAATAAATGCGGCATTACCTGATGCGTTATTACTAATTCCAGAAACTACTCCTGATGATTGCCCTTGTGATGAATTGACTAAAACAGAACCAAAAGCAAACCCACCACCACCAACAAATGCGGCAGTATTATTTGATGTGTTTCCATACCCACCAACTACAGTTGAATACAAACCACTTGCCACATTCTTAACTCCACCAGCCACTACAGACCAATCCCCACTAGCCACATTCCTATTAGCCGCAGTACCAGCATCACCACCACCACCGATAAATGAATAACTACCAGTTGCTGTGTTATTACCACCGCCTACTACTACGCCATGAGGAGTAAAGAAAGATAAAGTTGATGTAGATGAACCTGATGCGGCTTGGGAAAGGGTTAAAGCTGTTCCTGATATGGCGGCTACATAAGTTTGACCAGTAATAGAAGTACCCGAAATGTATTGACCAACTTTAATGCTTGCATTACTTCCTGACAATGTAACGGCTGTTGTAGCGTTCATCGTGGCAGACTGAGTTGTTACTGCCGCCTGTACTGTTCCGCTATTTGTCCACCCACCACCAATGACTGTGTAAAGACCTTGAGCACTATTTAATTGTCCACCACCAACAAAAGAATATGTGCCTTGGTTAATGTTGCTTTGACCACCAGCAATAACACCCATATATGCTTGGTTGCTGTTGTTGTAGCCACCGTTTATTGCACTGTAATCACCACTTGATTGGTTTCTTGAGCCACCAGAAACAACAGCATAAGCACCACTTGCTACTTGTCCAGCACTTCCTCTATTAGTCTGCCAATCAACAGCATTAGCACCCCTAGCATTACCACCTGTAGCAGTAGAATCAGTTAATTGGGCTTGTAATGCTCCTGTGCCTTTAGGCTGTAAAATTAATGGAATATCCGTTCCTGAACCAGCAGCTTTAATTTGCGGATATGTAGCATTTCCTACTGCTTGAATATATTGTGCTGAAGTAGTGCCAAATGACCCTGTGCCAGTTGATTCTAGAGTTGTGAACTTACCTGTATTTGGTGCTGTATTGCCGATTGTTGGGGGGCTAGATAAATCTAAAGTGCCACCAAGAGTAAGGTTTCCACTAGAAGTAACTGTACCACTTAGCGATATACCTGAAACGGTGCCTGTGCCACCAACGCTAGTTACTGTGCCTGTAGCTGGTGTAGACCATTGTGGAGCAGTTGCACCACTATTGACTGTTAATACTTGCCCTGCTGTACCAATGGATAATCTTGTGCCAGCACCGCTAGTACCGCCATATAAAGTATCGCCAGCAGTCGTTAATGGACTTAAATTGTTAAATGCTGTGCTTGCAGTTGAAGCACCTGTACCACC
>Ga0114973_10000272_pt1 | contig 38205 bp, 47 predicted proteins | sample M_140807_MF_Meta_FD_87025 | JGI IMG/M metagenome (GOLD analysis project Ga0114973, IMG submission 87025) | Freshwater microbial communities from Lake Montjoie, Canada to study carbon cycling - M_140807_MF_MetaG | ecosystem: Environmental > Aquatic > Freshwater > Lake | place: Lake Montjoie... | reverse complement strand
TTATTTTTTATTTTTTATTTTATTTTTTACAAAAACTTCTCTCACCCGCAAATGATATACTTACTCCCAATCAATAATATACATTGTACAACGGCTGGTATCTCTCCAGTTTTGTTTAGTAATTTCATCTTCTATTACGTCTTTTTGAAAACGTTTCAAATACCATTTCGCGTTGGGCCCGGCTTTAATTATAATATTGGGCCTTTTTTCTATTTCTATTTTATATGCCAAACCCAAAACCATCTCAAATGTCCAGGACTTATCAATTCCTCTGGTCCCAACGCATCCCTCTCTGCCTATTGGGACAATATTGGAACTATGATATCCAACATCAACACCTGTTCTTCGTTCTATCATCTTTACGTGCTCCATAGTCAAAGAATTTAAATTAATATATGGGTTAATTTATCTCAATAAAGGTTTAAAATTTGAAAACTTGAAAACTTGAAAACTTGAAAACTTGAAAACTTGAAGTTGTGAATTTAATTTAAGTATACTTTAAACAACAAGTAAAAAAAGTATTTCAATTTTTTAAAAATTAATTAAAATGAAAGTTTTACTAAAAATTTATAATTAAAATCATAATTCAATTTTCACTTTTTTTACTAGCCAAATATTTATTGAACCAAATAATAATGTCGTTGATATTGTAAATGGAATTAATAACTATTTCTTGAGACGGTTCATACGACACATTATGCCCGATTGAATGCCTAAAGTAATCTTTTTGAATATTCTGGCCGTACCTTTCATCATCAAAAGTATTTATATCAAAAGCGTTCTCAAATTTACGCTTAGAAATAATAGAAACAATATTTTTTTTAGGTGATCTGGGTCTTGGTGACATAAAGTCTGGTCTTCTCTCTTCAGTAGAATCGCTCATAGAATAACTATAATCGTATGGCTGATGATACAATTCTGTACCTGCCAAATGTTCTTCAATGGTAATGGTAATATTTTCGGACATATTTAAAATAGAATAGTCTAGTCTGGATTTTAATATACTTTAAGTTATAAAATCAAAAGTATTTCAATTTTTTTTATTATTTTAAATACAAACAATTTAAATATAAATTAAAAAAAATTTTATGAATAACTACATAATAAATGAACAAGAGAAAAATGAACAAGAAATAAATAACGAAGAAATAAATAAAGAAGAGAAAAATGAACAAGAGAAAAATGAACAAGAGAAAAATGAACAAGAGAAAAATGAACAAGAGAAAAATGAACAAGAAATAAATAACGAAGAAATTAAATTAAATAACAAAAAATTTCTTATTTTAACAAGTACATTATTTACCCTATTTATGGTATCTGAAATAGTAGGCGCACATGTATCTAATTCGCTCTCTCTATTAGGAGACGCAATAGCCATGTCGATCGATGTCGCAAATTATGTTACAACTATTTATACAGAAAATTTAAAAGAAAAATATAATAAATTACCACTAAAAATAAGGTGGAATATAGAAGTCACAATTCCATTTGTAGGGGTGAGTTCTCTTCTAGCGGTATCAATTTGGATATTAAATGATGCTATAATTATAATTACACAACCACAAGAAAGTACGAATGTAGATGTCATTTTTCTTTATGGGTATGCTTCCGTAAACATGGTTATTGATTTAATTTGTAACTACAGTTTTTTTAGATATGGAGTAAGGGTGTTTTATAATTTATTACCAAAATTAAATACACCATCAAACACTGAAGACCATTCAAACAAAGTTCAAATATATAATTTAAATATGTGGAGCGCTTTTACTCATATGTTAGGAGACACAATTAGAACTATTGCTGTATTAATTGCTGCCCTAGTATCTACATTTACAAATATTTCAGGAGATATATCTGATGCGTGGGCCAGCATAGTTTGTACAATATCTATTTTTATAGTAGTATTACCATTATTGTTTCATATTTATAAATTAAACATAGTTTTTTATTATGAATACAAGGAATTAAACCAAATACCAGAAATGCCAGAAGAAATAAATAAATATAAAATTCAAAACCAGGAAACAGATGATTGTTCAATTAATTTATAAATTTTTAGTTTTAAAAAAATTCACCTTTTAAAAAAAAATTGAAATACTTTTAAAACTAAATATTTAAAGTAGATATACAAACACCCTCGACACAAGTCCTTTAAACCTCATAGCTTTTAAATCTTACAACTTCGAACTTAGCCAATAATATGACAACCATTGATTTTAGAACATTACCCCAATCCGTGCCGGTGATGTGCATTCCTCGCGTGTTTCCAAACATAGATGAGAGGCGCATCCGGCGTATTTTCGATGAATTAAACATGGGAGAAATCCATCATGTGGATATAGTAGGTAAGAAAACACCACAAGGTGAGACATTCAACCGGGTTTTTGTGCATTTCAGGCGATGGTTCAACAATCCCAACGCCAACACAGCCCGCGAAAGATTAATAAATGGAAAAGAAGTAAAAATAATTTATGATGAGCCTTGGTTTTGGAAGATTACAGCATACCGCGAGACCGCAGCTACACCACAACCAATAGTAAGTCAGCATAAAAAAGCAACTATTCAGTTTGACTCGGACGAAGATAGACCAGCAGCACCTGTAGCGGTTGATGAATTTGGCCGCGAAATCAGCCGTAGACCCCAGCATCACAATAATCACAGCAGACCTCAGCATCACAATAATCACAGCAGACCTCAGCATCACAGCGATAACAGCAGAAGACCTCGTAAACAAGACGAGCATCCGGACGCAGCTTTAATAGAGACATTGACAACAGAAGGTCCAATCAAAGTGGAATACGAGGCAGCCGCGATGCCAGTCAAGAAGCGAAACTTAGCTACAAAAAAACCAGCAGCCCCCTTGAAAGTATTGGAAGAAGGGGAAGTGGAGGAAAACTAATAAAAAGTATAAAAAGTATAAAAAGTATAAAAGTATAAAAAGTATAAAAAGTATAAAAGTATAAAAAAGTATAGTATATTTGTATAGTATATTTGTATAGTATATTTGTAATTAATTAATTAATTAAACCTTTTTTTTATTGTAAATAAATTTATAAAAATAAATTTATAAAAATAAATTTATAAAAATAAATTTATAAATTTAAATAAGTATATAAAATATAAATTATAAATAATTTATGACCGAAGTATATTCAAATGATTATTTAAAAATAATAGAAGAAAAAAATAAAATATTCAAAATAATTTTTGAATATCCAAATGCAGTATTAATAAATTCACTTATAAAAACAAGAATAATCCAAGGCGGTACATCAACAGATGACTATAGAATACTAAAATTTAAAGCAGACACAGTAAAATCCTTATCGCAATTTCAAGAAGAAAAGCAAAAAGAGAGAGGAAAAAAATCCTTAAATACAAACGAAGTAGCTTCCTTGGTGTCGAATTTATCGTCACAATTAGAATTACTTCTATCCTATTCCTACACGGTAATAGGTTACAATCCGAACTACACTATAGTAATAAACGATAAAAAGTTCGCGTTTCTTGGTAGCGAATTAATAAACAGAGTAGAAGATAATATGATTTTAATAAGCTCACCATTTACTTCCAAAGATTTTTTTCTCTCTCCAGAGTTATCAGAAATAAAAGAACTTCCATCTTATATTCACTTTAAAACATCTTTTTTTAGTTTAGGATGTTTAATTTTACATGTTTTATTATCGGAGGATGAATTTTACAATGAATATTTAAAAAATGAAAATAAAACATTAGATATAGAAATGTTATTAAATTTACATCCAATTAAAAATACAAAAATATATTGGCTTCTCTATAGATGCCTAATTAAAGAACCAAAAAATAGAAGTATCTTGTTGATATAATAAATAAAATATACATAAAATATATAAATGTTTATTCTAGGTAATAGAGTTCCTTATGAATACTTTATAACGAAGGGTAAAGGAGAATCAAGCGCTGGATCAGCCGGTTTACCTTACGAAACTGGTTCATATGATGCTGCATTAAATGATGCAGGAATAGAAAATACCAATGTAATCGAATATACAAGTGTTATTCCAACAGAAGCAAAACAAATTAGCAAGGAAGAAGGTTTAAAAAGAATAAATTGGGGTGAAGTTCTAGAATGTATAAAGGCTCAATCAAATGGACGAAAAGGTTCAAAAATAAGTGCTGCTGTAATGACAACAACAATAGTAGACCCCAAAGGTAAATATTTAGGTGGGTTTGCATGTGAATATTCCGGTTCAGGAACAAAAGAAGACGCCGAAAATTCTTTAGCAGAATCAATAGCAGGTATGATAAAAAGAAGAGGATACGGAAATATTAAAGGTAAAACTCAAATGTATAAAGATAACATAACAGATACTGGATACAAAATTCATCCAGGAAAAGTTTTTGAATACGATTGTATAAATGTAAAAGAAGAACACGGGTCGGTATTTGTTGCGATTTGTTTTGTAAGCCATAGATATCCAACTTTATCTCAAAAAAATATGAAACATATGAAAACGAGAAAAAATAAAAAATAATTAATCTTATAATATGTTATATGTCATTAACTGCTTTTAAAAGAAAATCGGTAATAAATTATGGGTCAAACCGTTCAGGAATAGCACCAGGTGGTTATTGGTTACCTCAAGGTCCATTTGGTCATTCGACGAAAGCACTAGAAATAGCCATAAAAAATCCAGGAAGAGTAGGATTTTCTATAAATGGTGGACATAGAAATATAGGTGGAGTAGGTAGAGATATGAAAATGTCAAAATCAGGCACTCCTTTTAGAGGTCTTTACCCTATTGGATTTGGCGGTTCAAAAGGTACATATCCAACAATTAGTCCAGTTGGAGGTACTTTTGGTACTACCCCAGGCGGTAGTTATCCATCAGGAACTTTAGTAGGAAGTACTAAAGATGGTATTCAATCAACAGGTGTGGTTCCAAACTATGGAAACAAAGTTAGAACAGTAGAGCCTCTTCTCAATGTGAGAGTGGTAGATACATTAGGAACTCAATATTTATACATAAAGCCCTCTGTTGTTTCTACATATGGATTATTACAAAAGAAATACAAATGGGCTTATTATGGTCAATATCCGAACTACTGGGTTCAACCAAATTACACAGGAAATCAAACCGATACAAAAAGTCAATGGTTATACATTCAAAATAAAGCATCTGCGAATACATGTAACCTTAATGTTAATAATGTTGGAACTTATGAGGGTTACTTTGCCACCACAAGTCCTACATTATGTACCCCAGGACGCTCTACAGCGAGATTTAAGTATAATGATATGGTTCGCAATGCTCCATACACCAAAACACTTTATCAACCAGTTTCTTATTCGCAATACAATCAATACATTTCTAGAGGATGTAATAATCCTGTCGGTACAACAAAGCCATTTCCATATGCTACTTCTGTTGGTTCAAGTCACAATGCTGCCGGAACAAGTATTACAAGTTTTGGTACAGGCTGTGGTTCATCACCTGTTTTCTTAACACCTCCCGCTTGGTATACACAGGTACAGCCATCAGAAATTCCACAAGTAACTCAACCGCCACAAAAAAATCCATTTATAAATTCACAATAATTTTTTACACACGTATTATTCTTCTATTAAATCTAATATTTTCAACCTATTATAAAACACTCTACGTTTAAAATTTAAAATTTTTTTTTCATTAAGCATATCATCTAATAGGTTATTAACTTTTAATTCAATATTGACAGCTCCTTGACGTATTGTATCTTCTTTTAATTTTTGTAATTTACAAATCTCTTCTTCAATTTTTATATAATTTTTATAATATTCTATAAATTTTTCTTTCATTTCTGAGACTATTTCAATATAAGATTTTTGCGGCATATCCTCAAATAACATAATTTCTTGAAGTGTTGCCGTATCTATTAATTTGATTTTGCCATCCAAATGTTTTTTATAATATTTAACTGTTCCTTTATTAAAATCAATCATAAACACTTCACCTATTTCATCTGTTTCATTCAAAATATACCCAGAGTCTAATATATTTATATAACTACTTTGACAGTAATATAATAAAGAAGTCCAATTATCAGTAGGTAAGTCAAAATTAGTATATAGTTTAAATTTTTCAATATCAGATAATTTAGGTTTATTTTTTATTGTTTTAATTTTTTCAAATTCTTTTTGAAGATTTTCTTTTGTTTCATAATGTTTCATTAATACGTATATTTCTCTAATTAAAATTTGCCAAAATAAATCAGCATCATGTAAAACACGCATCATTCTTTTTTTTTTCCCAATAATATATCCAAAAACACCTTGTGTCATTTATATTACTAATTACTATTGATTAAAATAAAAGTTTTAAATATTTTTATTTTATTTAAAATTTAAAATCTAAAGTAAAAAATTTTAAATCTAAACTAAAAAATCTAAAGTAAAAAACAAATTTAAAGATAAAAAAAGAATACTATTATAAATGTCAAATTTTGTAAGTAATAATAGAAATGATGATTTTTTAAATAATAATAATAATTTAGTGAATACTCTTCTAAATAATTATGAAAGGTTTATGTATTTGAAAATATTTGTAGATACAAATGATGATACATTGAAGGATATGTATATTGCCGCAGCAAATAAGCATAATAATAAATTATACAACAATCAAACCCATATTGATGCGGGATTTGATTTATTTGCTCCTGGTAATGAAGATAATGAGGAAAGAAAAGTATATGGAGATGATTTACGCTTTTTTGGTCCGAATTGGGAAGATGTGAGCGCTGTAAACAAGTTAGATTTGAAAGTTTGTTGTTCAGCTAGAATGTTTACTGATAGAGGTAAGAATTTTAATACAGGATATTACATGTATCCTCGTTCTTCCCTTTCAAAGACCCAATTGCGTTTGGCAAATTCCGTAGGAATTATTGATGCTGGATATCGAGGTCACCTTATGGGAATGTTTGATGTGGTAAATATTCCTGAAGATATGAGTGACGATAAAGAAGCAGATTATTTTGGTAAAAAATTTGAACGTTATTTACAAATTTGTGCTCCTGGTCTTGTTCCAATTATTGTACAAATTGTAAACTCAAAGGGGGAATTAGGTGAAGAAACAGAAAGAGGAGATGGTGGTTTTGGTTCTACTGGTCGTTAAAATTTATAAAGATTATTAAGATTTTGGGCATATTTATAATGAAGTATAGCTTCATCAGTCATTCCTTTTTTACATAAAGAAATTAATTTTTTTCTACTAGTTTTACTAGTTTTACTAGTTTTCATCGTTTTCCTCGTTTTTTTAGAATACTTATGAGTTTTATTGTTCTTACGCATATATATTATTAAATTATAAAATATTAATAGTTTAATAATATATGAAGATACCTAAAATAATAAAAAATCTTGTAAATGAAGACAATAAAATAAAACTTATAGGTTTATTAACAATATTAATCTTTCTATGGTTAATACTATATTTTATACCAGAAATAATAAATTCTCTCTTCGCAACAGTTTTAGGTAATTTAATTTTAATTATAATAGTTATATTGGTTTCATCATATAATAAAATATATGGAATAACTTTATTAGTCGTTTTAATAGTTTTATACAGAATGTTTAAATTGTCAAATATAAAAGAAGGTTTCCAATGGGACCCAAGTTCAACAAAAGATTTTTTATTGATCCAAGGAACAATAAATCGTAACACTATATTTGATGTAAATTTAATACAAGAAAATCAAGCAAGTCAAGAAGAATTAGATTATTTTTTAAAGAATGGAGAATGGCCATGGTCGCAAAAAGTAAAAGATTTATATATAGAAGCAACATACAAAAACCCTTATATTAGAACATTTCCAGCTGATGCGTTACATCACGCAATGACAATTTATAATCAAGCAGCTATATTAAAGGTTCTCTCTTATCAAACAAAGGAAGGACAATTTTTAATAAACGGAGTTCTAGTAAAAAATCCATCTGGTAATAAAATGGAAGACTTACCTAGTGGATATGGTAATTTTGGTTATAATTCAGGACAAATAGAGAATAAAAGCGATGATGTAATAAAATGTAATATGAGTAAAGATAATGGTGCTACATTAGAGAGAATAAAATATACAGGAAAAGGTGGTATATTTAATCAGCAAACAAAAACAGTAACACCTGTGGACTATAATGATTTAGAAAGTATAATTCCAGGTTTTACTTTTATAAATGGACCATGTAATCCGTGTGATAATATAAATATAAATTCAAATTATTCTTGTAAATTTAAATTAAGTACTGAAAAAGAGCCATCTTTTATAAGTAGTGTTTGGCAATACTTATGGGGTACAAATTAAAAATAAAATAAAAAACTTAAACAAAAAATAAAAAAAATAAAATTTATATAATATTTAATTTTACATAATATTTAATTTTATATAATTATTTAAAATTAAATGATAATTTAGTATTGTTTTTATACGTCTTGCTCTACAAGTTGCTCTACATCTTCGCTTCCAGAATTACAACTAATATCTCTCATTAAACGACCAGGTGTGGCTGTAAGGTAAGGCGCTTCAGATAAGTCAGAAATTTCATGTTGAAGAATATCTTGTTCATCATCACAAATATTAATATAATTTTGTCTTCTTAAATTAGGTAAACACATATTAGCTAATACATTTCTAGGTGAACCATTAATAATATTATTAGAATAATGTGCGGCATTAAGAGTTTCAATATCATTAGGAGTATGTCGGACTGTATAGGCTCGTTGAGTTCCTTGAGATGTTTGTCTTGCGGCAATGTACATAGCTCCAAATACAGTTTCAAAAGTTCTATAACAAATATATATATCGTCACACAAATTTTTCATAAACCCATCATCAGTAAGGTTATTATCAGCCATAAATTTTTTCATCTCAGTAATAAATGATACAAGTTTTTCTTTCAAAGCAATTTCTTCGTCTCTAAATTCTTTAGATGCTGGCTTTTTTTCAAATGCGAATAAACTAAAACTATTACTGCCAACATTTTTTCTTTTCAAATAATCATTCACATTAAACAAATGTTGGAGCGTTCTTTGTCTGTATAAATATTTATTAAGATTTTCTTCAATTGTCTCTCCTGTTATAGTAAATAAAACATCATCTTGCTCAGAATAACTTTTACCAGCAAACGTAACCCGGCATTCATTTGGATTTAAAGAAATAATATGATAAATTTTATTAGATTCGCTGGCAATGTCTCCAATTAATAATGAATCAGTCCACGCATTATTTTTAAAGTCGTACACAAGCCCATTTTCAACAGAAATTGTAATATTACTAACAAGTTTATAAAGAATACTGTGAAGAACCTCTCCATAAACGAAACCAGAGTTTTCAAGTTTATCAACAAAATAATAACCACAGTTAACTTCAGAGCCCAATGTATTGAGTAAAACGGAGTCATGGTCAATTCCAAAACCAATGAAAGCATTCGTGACCGTTGTGTCAACAATTTTTGATAAGAAACTTGGTTCAGAGTTACCACTTGTAGCAGCTCCGTCAGTCATAAAGATATGTGAAATATTATGTTCTGGAAATTCACTTTTAATTTTAGGTATAATTTCTTTCGAGTGCTCAAGAGCCAATTGAATATTAGTATTTCCTAATGGCCGAATTTTCTGAACTGTTAAAATAATACTTTGAAAGTTATCTTCTGTGATGGTAGAACGTTCTAAAATTTTATAAATTTTATCATCAAAAGTATAAATAGAAACGATTGCGTTAACGGAATTTTCTTTAAAGTACATAATTATATTTGTTAAAGTATGAATAATATGCTGCATTTTAGTTCGCCCATCGGAACATACATCAGACATAGACCCAGAACAATCAACCGTAAAAACGAATTCTTGACATTTATCATTTATAGGCGCCGAAATAGCAACTAAATTAAGTATTCCAAAATAAGCACCAGGAATTGGAACAGGAACATGTTCACTATTAACTGGCACTGTTTCAAATTGAAGAGTTTGTTTGATAAAAAGCGTATTAGTAGACATCGTGTGTATGTGTATTCTGTTAATCTGAATTAATTTTTAAGTTATTTTTATAAATCAATTTTTTTTATAAGTAATAAAATCCATAAATCGTTCTTCTATATATTCACTTGCTTGAAAGTAGTCATTAAATGAAGTAACAAATTGATAAGGACTATTTTGAATTGGGATACTTACTTGAATAGATTTCTGTTTAATTTTAATGTCAAATAAATCAGTTTCATACCCAAACTTAGTATAGCAAATCCAATCCATTTCATTTTTAATCATAGACCATCCATTATCTCTAAACATTTTATCTAAAATCAAAAAGCCTTTATTTTGAATATCAGTATTAGAATTAACATCATGATTAGAGAGCATATTATCGTTATAACTCATATTAGTCTATATAATATACAATGACAATCTTTAAATGAATTTACTATATAAATTATAAAAAGTATAAAATATATAGTATAAAATATATAGTATAAAATATATAGTATAAAATATATAGTATAAAATATATAGTAAAAAATAAAACTTAAAAAAAAAGTATTATAATGTTACAATGAGTAGAGAAATCCAACGACAACTCCAACCACAAGCCCAACCACAAGCCCAACCAGACCAACCCGAATCAGACGAGTCGCAAGTTTTATTAGTAAATGTTCCAGTAACAGACCAAAATGTAGCATTAAATTTAATGATAAGTTTTTTGTCATTGGCTAATAAGAGAGGTGCTTTTGGCATTGATGAATCCGCAAAAATTTGGGAATGTATTCAAATATTTCAAAATCCTGTTTAAAAACAAAAATATTATATTATAATATGAGTATTAAATTATTTATTGAAATATTTGAAGATTTTGTTGAACAAATTTATCCAAATCAGAACCAAAGTGAAGATGAAGTAAAATTGCCTGATAATAATACATCTGATAGGTTATGTGATTATTATTTAAATTATATTATGATTAAATTTTTACATATGTGTTCATATTTTGATAAAAAAATGAAAATGAATTGAAATATGATGTGTATTAAGTTTTCATGTTCCTCTTCTAGTGACATAATAAGTATAAAGAGAAGCCGCCCCTCCAAATATTAAAAAAACTCCAATAGAAATAAAAATATTAAGAATAATTCCAAACATATTATATAATTCATAATATGTTTTAAAACCGTTTATCATAATGATATTAAAAGTATTTTAATTTTATACAATTTATAAAATTAAAAATTTACGCCCCAATCAGGGTTTGAACCTGAGACCTTGTGGTTAACAGCCACACGCTCTACCTACTGAGCTATCAGGGCACAATGCTATTTCCTTTGTTTTTTTGAATATAAAAAAAAAGATTGCTGTATGGAAATATTTAATTTTTTTATCGGGGAAAGGTTTCGATCCTCCGTCCCCAAGGTTATGAGCCTTGTGCGCTTCCTCTGCGCCACCCCGATATAAATTCGTTTTACAGGCACCGTTTTAAAAACTATACTATATTTTTTGAAAGATTGCTGTATGGTGCCTTCACATATAATAATAACAACTAGTCTTTAAGTAGTTTTTAGGATAAAATAATATTTTCTCTCTTACAAATATATATTTTTATTTTTCAGTGATTATAAATACACATCCTTTTTCTTTATAAAACTCAACAATATCAATCCAATTTCTAATATAATATTTTTCAACTGTTTCATTTTCGTTATTATTTATAGTAATAACCCAACATTTTCCAGCCATTCCATCAACAGAACTATAAAGTTTATCGGGAATATACTTAACATCAATAATAATGTGTTTATAAATAATTGTTTCATTATTGTCGCGGTTGTTTTTTATAAAATAAGAATGACATAAATTCTGATAATTTGATTCGGAACCATAATGATAAATATAAGGATATTTTCCGGAAGCACATGGTAATTCTATAATAGGTTTTTCATTACTAATGTCAAGAGTGATAGCTTCTAATGATGTAGCCATTATAATTAATTAAGATTTGTATTTATATTAATTAATTATATTGATTTCAATTTTTTTAAAAAAGTTGTTGTTGAGTGACTAATTCTTGGACCATCATACCTAAAATACCAATCATTGCCAATCTTCCATTATTCAATTCTTTATCTAATTTATCACCCAAAGAAGCATCATTTACTCCAAAGGTTAGTCCAAAATCTCCAGGTTGATAATCTTCTTTCAAAGCAAAAGGCTTAACAAGAGGATTTTCCCAACCGCGAATCATAGAAGAAAATTCACTTACAAACATAAAAGAAAGACCTAATTCAACAAACTCAGGGTGAACATCAAAAAAATGAATTCCTAAATTATCAGAAAATTGTTCAGACAAAGGTAACAAAATAGATGCGACCATTGCTATTCTACCGTGTTTAAGCTCAGCTTCACGTAGAAATACAGGTTGAAAACCTTTTGCTACAACCGATTGATCAAATAAATCCACATTTTCTAGTGGTGCAGTAGGAGCACGAATAATGGGTTTATTGGGCAAAGTAAAAGCAGATACAGATGAAAAAATACAGAATAAAAGTGAAAACAAGCGAAACATTATATATTATATAATATGAATATTTTAAGTATTTTTACAAATATATTATTTTATTTCTAATAAGTATTTGAAATAAAATAATTGAAAAAAGTGTTTTAACACCCGATCAGGGACTCGAACCCTGGACCACCAGATTAAAAGTCTGGCGCTCTACCAACTGAGCTAACCGGGTACAATTTTTAATGCGTATTCCATTTGATTTTTTGAATATAAAAAAAAAGATTGCTGTATGGAATAAATTAACTAAGGCATTCCTCACCGGGGAATCGAACCCCGCTCTCGACCTTGAAAGGGTCATATCCTAACCGATAGACTAGTGAGGATCATGAAATACTAGGTTCTGTTTAATACGTGCTCTACCAACTGAGCTACAAGACCATAAGACCTTGGAGGGGCTCGAACCCTCGACCACGCGCTTAATAGGCGAAATAAATTGCTGTAAGAACCCAAAACATTTTATACTATTTTTTCTATCACATACTATAGTATCAAATAGTTTTTAAATGGTTTTTATAATTAATATAAAAAACAACTTAAAGAAAATCGAATTTAATAAGTATTTCAAAAATACTTATTAAAGAAGGTCTTACTGGGATTTGAACCCAGGTTTCAGGATTCAAAGTCCTGAGTGATTACCACTACACTATAAGACCGGTTACTGTTTCCGTTAAATAGTTCATCGTAAACGATAAACCGAGTAGTCTTAACTATGAACGTCAATTCATACTAAGAAAAAAAATTAAAAATTGCTGTATGGAAACATTTAATAATCCCCAAAAGGATTGTTAACTACTCATTTTATTTTTTTGAAAATTGCTGTTATTGTTTCATTAGAATTACTAACCTTTTAGTAATTATTAAAGACTTAAAGAGGGCCCTCCTACGGAGTCTTAAAATACTAGAAACATTTTAAAAACCTCAACTCAACTCAACTCAACTTAACTTTAAAATTTTAAACTGCTGTATGGATACAAATTTTGGCACTCATCACTTACTGTATCCTTATTCACAATATATAATAATAATAAGTCTTTAAATAGTTTTACACAATTTATATTATTAAAAAAAATTGAAATACTTTTAAACCTATTTAAATAATTAAAATACAATTAACACAACAAGAATGAATTCTATGAAAGTTTTATTCGATTTTCAATATAAACCAAGTCAATTAAATCCAAAGGATGGTGTTCCATTAAAAAGTCATTTTGTTCATAATAATGCTTTTAAAATTTCGAACTTGCGCATTGATGATTTGATAAATTTAATAGAAAAATTTCTCTCTATTAACACCAAAATATCATGGAATAAAAAGTCACATTTTGTTTATGAAGGAGAATATAATCCTATAGAAGGTATGAGAATAAATCCAAAAGATAAAGTACATGGAGAGAAATTATATTCTGCCATTTTATGCGCTTATAACGCATCAGAGAAATTTTTATATAACGCAAATGATGATGATGATGAATTTTTACCAGGTCCTTATTGTAATAAAATCTCTTTTAATAATTGGTTCACTTTTGAAATACGTATATTATATGATAGTGAATTTGACAACTATATTTTGGAAATACATCGTACAAGAGGGGAAACCATGGCCTTTTATACTTATTTAAGTAACCCGTTAAAACAATATTTAAACGACAATGTGTTATGGACTTTACGTAGACATTATATAAATTTGTTAGAAGGAATTCAAATAGTTCCATATAAAGAAACTTCTATAAGTAGTTATTTATTAGATGATTATGTTTGTAGAGACATTTGTAGTTATTTAGTTAGTGAAGTAGACAATTATAAAAAATTTATATAAAATTACTAATATAATAAGTATTTTAAAATTAGTAATTTTATGAGGAATGCACGAAGAGGGATTCGAACCCTCGCCTTTACAGACTGGTGCCTAAAACCAGCGCCTTAGACCACTCGGCCATTCGTGCTCACTTTTTTTTGCTAGTTCCTATTTTTTTGAAATAAGTCAATTTGTTTAATTGCTGTTAGGAACTATTTACCACTACATAAATAAAATAACTGATAAAATTAGTAATTTTATAAGAAATGCACGAAGAGGGGTTCGAACCCTCGCATCCTTACGATATTGGGTCTTAAATCCAACGCCTTAGACCACTCGGCCATTCGTGCTCACTTTTTTTTGCTAGTTCCTGTTTGTTTTGAAATAAGTCAATTTGTTTAATTGCTGTTAGGAACTATTTACCACCACATATAGATATACCAAATTGTCTTTAAGTTGTTTTAAATAAAAACAACTTTTAAAATATATAGAGTTAAAAAGAATAAAACCACATTGGTTATAAGTGTTTCTGTATTTTTAAATTTAATCAAATTTGCTTCTGTTTCTGGACGCAAATTAAATATTTTATATAAGTTATATGTAACTAAAAGATGTATTATAGCTTTAAATATTAATACTGAAAACCCAAAAATAAAAATTTTATTTTTTGTATGTCTAATAAAAATAAAATACACTCCAACTAATATATAAATAATATCTATAAAACTAGAATATAAAGTTTTTGTATCATGTAAAAAACTATATATATTTTTACCTAAATTATATTCAATTAAATCCTTACTAAAATAAGTAAACGTACTATAAGTTACTTTTAAAAAAGTAGCAAGTACAAGCACTAATAAAACTATAACTTCATTATCACTCAAATTCTTCATTATATAAGTATATAAGTATTTAAAAATTAAACGTAAGATTAAATTTTTCATGTTTGATTATCATACATAATATGTTATAAAAATTATAAAATATTATATGCTCGAGAGCGGGCTCGAACCGCTGACCTTTGGCTCATAAGACCAATGCTCTAACCAACTGAGCTACACGAGCTTTTAACGCTTTACCTGATTACTGGTTCCAATTTTAATATGATATGTCTATTATTGCTGTATGAAACCATTCCATATTATTAAACTAAAATGTCTTTAAATAATTTTAAATATAACATAAAAACATAAAATAAATGATAATATATGACCAAAAATAACATCAGTAACTGCAATATTTTGTATAGTAGTACTGGTTTTATTATTATTTATAATATAATAATATGCCAAAAACAAATGAGATACGCTTTTTAATACTAATAACCATAATAAAATTACAAGAAACGATGATAACCCTTTCTTAAAAAATAAAAAATATGAACATACAAAACATGTTATCACATATAGTGTATCAGTAATACGCATTCTTAATCTATCTGTAGTACTATATTCATCAGTATATGGTGTAAATTTAGTAGTTAATTTATAATTACGATAGAAAGCTGTTAAAGCAAAAATACTGTCTATAAATAATATTACAACAAAAACCATTAAAAATATAATATTTTGTTTTGTTAAACCGGATATCATTTATATAATATAAATATAATATAAATATATTACTATTAAAGTAATTTTGGACGATGCGTGCTTCGATCACGCTACCTCAACGTTGCTAACGTTGCGCTCTACCAATTGAGCTAAACGCCCATACACCCGACCTGGGACTTGAACCCAGAGCCTCCTGATTAGAAGTCAGGCGCGATATCCGATTTCGCCAGCCGGGCACAAAATTATTAGCAAACAAAATCAAATCAAATCAAAAGAAACAAAAACAAATCAAAACAAAAACAAATCAAATCAAATCAAAACAAACACAAAACTTACCTTTACCGTCCCGTAGGACATATTAATATAATAAATTGTCTTTATATTGTTTTAAAATATATTATTTAACATCTAAAAGCAAAAGCAAATATTCCAACCGCAATTATACCTAATACAATACCCATATGATAATTATATGACATCTCTCTATACATTACTAACCAAGCTTTGACTTCTTCTTGGTTAGTAGTATGATTTAACATCCAATCAGATTTTGGAGAGAGCATATAATAAAAATAATTTGTTAAAAAACATGTTGCCATAACTATACAAACTAAAGCAGTTGTATTCATCTTTGTTCCCTTTATTTTTGTATTATAAAAGATGATGAAGAGAGAAAGTATAAAACCAAGTATATAACCATGGTAACTTATCATTTTTCTCTCCTCAGCAATTTTTTCATATCGTCTTTGAAGATTACTTGGCATCTTTTCTTTATAATGTTTGACAATTTCGCTTTTATCAGTAACATTATAAAAATATATCATACCAATAATAAAAACAGCAGAAATCATACAACTTATTGTACAAGCCATTATATATTAGATAAATAATATATAATAGACCAATTATATATAATAGACCAATTATATATATTAGATAAATAATATAAATATTTAAAATTAATAAAATTATGTCAGATTTAGTTATGTGGCTTACATATGGATTTGGAACATTTTATTTTACGGGTGATTTTATTGGTCTAAAAGGACAAAATTTAAAAATGTTCGCTTTACTCGGATTAACATTAGGTGGTGTTAGGGAATTAACAGGTAAAAGCCTTATAAATTTATTATTTAAATCAACTTAGCCTTAAATTGTTTTTTACATCTGTTACATTGTCTAAAAGAACCATCAGTTGTTAAACATTTAGTTTCATTTGAAGAACAAAAAACACATCGAGGAGAGAAATTAGTTTTTAAACCATTATTATTAATGTAATCACTAAAAGAATTAAAATTATAAGCAACATCTAATGGTGTTTGTTGGAATGTTCCATTATTGAAAATATTGGTATTACTCATAATAATATTTAATAATTTAATATTATTTTAATAATGTATTATTAAATTTATGTATTATTAAATAATATATTATAATATATATATGAACTATTTTACATCATACATATACTTAATTTTTGCTGTAAAAATTATTTTTATTATACTAGCTAGTACAAATCTTTATTTAAAAATTAAAAAAAGTAAAAATACTGCTTTACAACAAAAAGTTCTATATTGGAAAGGAAGATTAGAATTTTTATTTGTATTTTTAATGTCCTTATTATTGATATACTTATTTAATCCAAGAATAAATAGACAGAATATGATAAATAGTGAAACAAAATTATTGTTTTATTTATTTGGTTTTGTTTTATTAATTACTGCTGATTGGAGTAATTTTATTCATGAAGCAGAATGGTTTCAACGTTTTCAAGAAATTTTAAGTAGTAGATAAATTTTTCGAACATTTTAATCATCTTTAAGTTTCTCTCTTTGTTCATCAATTAACATAACTCCCATAGCAGCATAATTATGAAGGTCAATTAAAGTATCTCTTAAACTTTCACTATCTACTAAAGTAACTCCTTTATTACTTACTGATACAAGTCGCTGAATTTTGTCTCCCATACGAACAATTACACCAACAGTTCCGTAAGTAGCAAAAGCATCTCCATAATCTGTATTCTTCTTTGTAAAAAGATTAAGAGACTCTTCTTGAACTTTCTTCATTTGATTAATTCTTATTTCAGACATTATAAATTTTATATGTTTTTATTTTTAAATATATAAAATTAATATAAATATTTACATTCGTTTTCTTTGAAATAAATATCCAGCAGCAGATCTACTAACCATACCAACATCGGTATGTGGTTTATAAATATAGTCATTACCTTTACTAACATGATAACATATTTGTTTTCCATTATACATTTTATTATATGGAAGCAATACTGTATCAAACATAGTTTTAAAGTTAGTAGCTTTATTTAATCTATTTGAAGGATACGGAGTTGTATAAGTAGTAGCTAATATATTTGAAGCTATATTGAACATTATAATATTAGTAAATAAAATTAATATTATAAATATTTTAATGTCTACCACATGAACCACAACCAGGTCTAACATTATGAACACGTTTCAACATGGGTGCTTGTAGTGATGATGGCGCTTTTTTTTGTGGAGGTGCCGCAGCTAAACTGGCAGCACTAGATGCCAAAAAACTAGGATGTATATTATTGTTATTGGTTATAACCATATTCATTTTTCTGAATGACATATTATAAATAATGTAAATATTAAAATTATTTTTTTTGTAGAAAAATATTTCTAAAGTTATAATGCTGGTTCCATACCTAAAACTGAATTACCTGGAAATTGACATCCTTCACTTGGTGGTGATGTAAATAAATAACCAGTATTAATTGTAACATTACCATTTACAGGATTACAATTACAAGGATAATATATTTTTAAATCATAAACATTATTAACTAGTTGTATAGTACCATTATCAAATTGAATGGTATAAATACCATTACTTATATTAGTAACAATAGCTCTTGTATAAAAAGAATTACCTCTTTGCATGGCATATACATAAGTACCAACATTAAATGAATAATTAGTGTCAGGATAAGGTTGCCATAGAGGATTATTATAAATTTCTATGTTTTGTTGAAAATTTGGTTTTGGACCTACTTCAATTGGACAGTTACAAGTGCTAACAATATTAGTTTTAATAGTTTTACCACCATAAACAGGATATGCCGGATTAAATGGTAAAGGTAATCCATAAGTTGGCGGCACCACACCACGTCTCATTGGACCTTTACCTTTTAAGCGATTTAAATATCTATCATACGAATTATGTTTAATATCACAACCTTTACCACCAGGAGTTTGACTTCCAGGTTTACTAGATGTAACTGAATAGTGTCGTGTATTGAGACTATTATGAAAACCCGTAGGTATTGAAACAGGTTGAACACTAGGAACAGGTCTATCACTCATTTGGTTCCAACATACACCATAATATCCTTTACTAGGGTCTTTAATAGGTGGTGTATAAGCAGTTAGTGGTCCTAAATTAGCTGTATAGAGAGCAGCATAAACACGAACTGTATTTTGAATAAGTTTTTGTTTCTGATATTGGTCAGCAGGTGTATTGCCAGTTAAATTTGTATTACAAGCTCTACATCTATATATAAAAGGTTGTAAACCTACTATTTTATTTGGATTATTATATACTAATGAGGTATAACCAAAATTTGCCATTATATATATATGAGGTATTAAAATTATTTTAATTTAAAATTGATATTAAATAAAATATTTATAATTATAAATAAATAATACAATGAACACATATAATATTTCAAATAAAATAAAACAACCTGCTCAATGCTGTATTCATTGCGGTAAGAGTTACAAAAAAAGAACAAATTTGGAAAATCATTTAGTTATATGTGAATTATTACAAAAAAGTAAAAAAAAACAATTACATGTAGAAGACGAAGAAGAGCAAATACCATCTCAAAGAAAAATGTTTCAAATGTTAATTGAATTAGGACAAAAATATAATAAATTAGAAGAAAAAGTTGAAGAAATGAATAAATGGATAGTTAAAAAAAAGAAAAAAATAAATATCTTAGAGTGGTTAAATACAAATATAACTCCAAGTATAAATTTTGATAATATTATTGATAAAATTATTATAGGTGAAGAAGATATTAAGTGTTTATTAAATTGCCCATTTAATGATGTTTTAAATGAAGTTTTTGTAAGAACTATTTATAATTTTGATGAAAATGAAAATCCTATATTTGCTTTTGTACAAAAGACAAATATGTTTTATATATATAATTCGGATAATACTTGGATAGAGTTATCGAGAGAAAGATTAATTAAGTTTTTAAATAAAGTTCACATGAAAATATTTGAAAAATTCTATAATTGGAAATTAACAAAAAAAGATTTAATTAAATCTGATGATCATTTTGCTACAAATTGTGATAAAGCCTTGATAAAACTTACAAGTATAGACTTTAAACAAGAAACTATATTATCTAAAATAAAAAGTTTAATGTATTCAAAAATGAAAACAGATATGAAAGCATTAGTAGAATATGAATTTGAATTTTAATAAATATTTTTATAAAGTAAATATTTTAATAAATTTTATTATATTATAACTACAGTGCCTGGTGGTAATGAATGAATTAATGCCTCATATAACAACATTCCTTGTTTTCCTGTAAAACTTTTATAACCACCAGAAACAAGCATTCTATTTCTCCATCTAAGTTGTCTAATTTTATCATTCTCATCTGTAAAATTTCCTAAAGGACTTTTTTTCCAGTCTTTTTCTGGAATATCAATTTTAAAACCACCTTCAAATCTATCTAATCTTTGTAATGGTAACTCATTCTCATCTTTGTTATCGTTATAAAATTTACAAATATTTTCATATGTTTCATCATCAATAATATCAACTAATACTTGGATTGTCATCCTTAATTTCAATAGTTATTTACTTTAATAAATATTGAAATAAAACCATTCAATTTTTTTATAAATTCTTTTATTAATTTTTACATATACAAGGAATATCACTTGAACATTGTTTATTATCACTATGATTTTTAGACCAGCATGCGAACCCCTTTCCTGCGAATTGTGGTTGTTCATTCATAGTTTGATTTAACATTTCACCTAAAACTAACCAACAACCAGGAGGACCATGGTCAGCTTCGGTTATGGTATAATTAGATTTAAGTAAATATCTAGAACAATCTCCTTTGGTTAAATCTCGCATATTATGTGACGCACAAGTTCCACTTGTTACAAATTTATAATTTTTATTACTAAAATATTCACTCATGTATTTATTGGTAAAGTAATAATAAATTGCTAAAACAATTAAAATTACAAGATATATCACAAAAAATGATTTATAATTTTTCATTATAATTAATATATATTGATATTTTTTTTAAACTGAAGGAAAAGATGGTTGCATAGCAATTCCACAAATACCCGCATCATTTGTTGATTCGGAACGCGCGATTTTAACATAACCATTATCACCCCAAGTGTTTGACCAACTATTCTTAACTAACCAATATTTTTGTCCATTTTGTTCACCATAACCAACAATTAAAACACCATGATCTAAATTAGTTCCACAACTAGAAGAAGTTAAAATACCACTAGAATAAGATTGGAAATATCGTGTATCAGCCTCAATAGCAATTGCGACAGGTTGTTTAGCCACAGCAGCCTTTAAAGAAATCTGGTCGTTAGGTTTTACATCAGAGCAAGAAGAAACGTGAGCAACAGATGAGCATTTTTGGCAAGTTCCTTCCTTTCCAGTACCGGATGTATATGGATAAGAAGATAAAGCACATTGTCCACTTTGAATAATATACTTGAAAGCGCCATCCATTTGTCCACCAGAGCAACCGTGAGAACCATATGATAATCCTGTAGCGCAGTCAACTAATTGTTGTTCAGACAAATCAACAAGTTTACCAGTAGAAACAGCCCATGCGCCTTCAACAGCACCAGTAGCTGAAAAAGTCCAGCAAGAACCACATTGTCCTTGATCCTTAACAGAAGTAACAGCACCTAAAGTTCTCCAATCAATTGAAACAGGAAGACCAGATGCGGAACCAGAAAAAGTCTTGCACCCATATAATCCAACATTAGCCTTCAAACCACTAACATATAAAGTTTTAAACTCTTCTGGTGTTAAATCTGTAAATTGATTAACTCCCATTGTAAAGTTTTGTCCAAGGACTGAGTTATGCGAATCGATGATGCGGAGATTTTCGCGGAAAATACGAAATCTGTTTACTTCTTCTTCAATAGTTTTATAATCTTTTAAAAATAAATTTCTAAATATTTTAAATCTCTCAAATTCATAATCAGAGCCATCTAATGTTCCACGAAGTCCGGTTTCATAAGCAAAAACAGAAAAAATAGACGCGATAAAAAAGATTACTTTAAACATTCTATATAACTAAATACAGAAAAGTTTTTATTATGTTTTAAATTATAATTAATTATACACATTAAATAAACTATAACAAACTATAATAAATTTATAAATAATTTTCTTTGAACTCATCAGGTGTCATTATAGGTATTCCAAGTTTTTTAGCATCATTAACTTTTCCAGTATCTTCATCCTTATTTTTAACAAGAACTAAGAATGTTTGTTTTGATACACTGGTGCCTAATTTAGCCCCAAATGATTTAATTATTTCTTGAATAGACGCATCTCTAAAACCAGTCATAACAATTGTTTTTTCAAATAACGGATGGGTTTCATCAAATGTTTTTTGTGGAACCTTTTGAGATAATTTTTCATCCAATCCAGCTTCTTGCATAAAATGAATAAAATTAGGTATTCTCTCTACAAATGCTTCCGCAGTTTTTAAGGCCATTCCTTTAATAGTAGAAACTTTTGAAACTTTTTCAGAAGGAGTTTCCTTTGATAATAATACATTTGGATATGAGTTTATAATAAGTTCAAGTTTCTTCTCACTAAATCCCCTTCCAAATAAGTTAGAAGCAGACATAATAGTTATTAGAGAAGCGGAAATAATTTTCTCTCTAATTCCATTATATAATTTAGTTGCTGTTTTTTCTTTAAATCCATCAACAGTTAGGAAATCATCTATTGTCATGTTAATAATTTTAGGAACCGTATCAAAACCAGCTTTAATAATGCGAGATATATTACCAGAACTTAATCCTTCAACCCCAATTCCACGAAAGAAACCCGTTATATTTTTTTCTTTTACAGTTGTATCAGTTTCCAGATCTTCAAGCATAACATCAACATTTGTATCATTCCATTTATAAGGTACTGATGGCATTTTTGGTTCTTCAGCAGGAACTATAACTTTACGAATATGAGGAATAACATCACCACTACGTATAAGTTCAATAACAGACCCGATACCAACTTTATTATCGTTAATGAAAGCTCCGTTAAAACCTGTGGCATATTCAATACGAACACCTCCTAAGTTAATCGGTTCAATCTGAACACGAGGTTTTAAATATCCATCCTTACTTGGGGTCCAAATGACATCAACCACTTTAGCTTCTGCGATTTGGTCTGATAATACCATTTTAAAAGCAAATGCGTAATCAGGATTTCCTGATTTTCTCTCATATACAGCATTATTACAAACAATAACTCCATCAATTTCATAAGAATAACTCTTACGCCAGTCAATAAGAGTTTGAGATAATAATTCATTTGTTAAAACATTTTCAGATTTCCAAAGAACAACTTCAATATCAAGAGTAGAGAGAAATTCCAATTGTTCAATCGGTTTTTTTATAGGTTTTATAAGTTCATACGAAACAAAATGTAAATCTTTTACAGTTTCAGTAATAGTTTTATGATTTACAATTCCAGCCACCATATTTCTAGGATTAGCAAACTCACCCTTATATTTTGTTTCAAAAATCATTTTTGGAATAATAAATTCACCTCTAATAACAATATCTTTTCTATCTGGCAAACGTAAATAAGGTATCAAATGACTAATATCTTGACCCACTTTACCATCACCTCTTGTATATAATTTAGGAACAGCTCCTTCCGTAGTATATAAACCACTTACTCCATCAAGTTTACACGATAATACATACGGACCTCTATATTTTGCCATCCAAGATGAAAGCGCATTTGTATCTGGTTTAATTTTATCCATAGAAGCCATAACATAAGGCAAATTAACCTTACGACTAGAAACCCCTATTGGCGCACCAATTTCAGAAATTACCAAATTAGCAGGATACTTTTGTTCCACGTATTCTTTAACAATATCATATTGATTATCTGTCATTATTGGTTGCTCATTAAAATACGCTTTCATGGCTTCTTTTAATACCTCATTTAATTGTTCTTCACTTAGTTGATCAAGAACTGTTATTCCATTCTTTTTAAAATTTTCTATTATTTTTTTTATATTTTCGTCGACTGTATATTTACTATAAAATTCTTCTTCAACCTCATCTTCAATTACTAATTTTTTTTTGGAAGACATATTTTTTGGTTCTTTCTTTTTTTTAAGTGTTTTTGTAACCTTTTTAAGTGGCATAACAAATTCTTCGGGGCTAGATATTTTTGCGGCTTCTTCACTTTTGACGATAATTGCTCTACCATCTATTCGTTCGTTTGGTGCTTTGTATACGAGACCTAAGAAATCGAATATATCCTCTTCTGATGTGAAGTGATGTGCTACTTTATCCCCCTTCTTTTTTGCCTCCATAGTGTAGAGACCATGCTCATTCATTGTATATCCCTTTTCAAGAGCTACATGTCGCATAACTGTATTGAAAATTTTACTCCCTGTGAAGTAAAGAATAGCAAAGGGAAATTCTTCTAAAGTTGTGTATAAGAAATCTACACGACGCGCTACACTTGATGAAGGAATTTTCGCAATAACTAAACATTTTGTAGGACCTCTGGAGAGAACTTCTAATATTATTTTCTTTTTAATTAATTCATCGATAAAATTTACAAATACGCGCGAATTATCTGATGTAATTATGACATCAATATCACCTGAGTTTAAAGCACCTCGACGATAAGAACCTACAATTTCAAATCGTGAATTTGGTGTGGCAACTTTATTAAAATCCGCCGTAATAACTTCTTCATATTGCTCTATTTCTGAGCGTGGAATTCGTTTTAAAATATCTTCATAATATTTAAGACCTACTTTTTGAACATCATTTAACATTTGTTGGTTTTCTCTAAGTTGACTAATACTTTTAATACCTTTATCGACAAGTTCATTCGCTTTTTTAGGGCCAATACCATAAACTTCCGCCAAAATATTCACTGGATTTAATTTCTCTCTTTCCAAAATTTTAAGTGTTCCAGTACTTACATATTCTTCTAATTTATCCATAATAGTAGGACCAATTCCAGGCTTACCTTTTAATTGTTGTGGACTTAAAATATCGTCAGGATAAGACATAATTGTTTCTTGTGCTTTTTGATAGGCTCGTGCTCTAAATGGTTCACCCTGTTTTAACATTATATCAGCTAATTTTTCCATAAGTTCAATAAATTTCTCATTTAAACGACCACTTGGTAATTCAATTGTTGGTTCTGTATGAGACATTTTTAATTTCATATCTTGTGATTTCTTTAAATCTTTTTGTTGTTCCCCTAATTTTCCAGGAATTACTTTATCAATTTTTTCTTTTAATTTTGGGGAAGATGAAGATAATGAGTTTACTATTATTAATTTTTTCTTTTTTGTTTTGTTTGTTTGTTTCTTTCTTTTTTCTGAAGATGATTTAGATACAGAATTAGTTTCAATAATTAATTTTTTTTTCCTAGAGAGCATAATATATATTTATGTTATTTAAAAAAATTGAAATGTTAAAATAATATAAATAAAAAGCATTAATAACAACAAAGACAATGACTGAGTTACAACAAAATAATATATTACCTCCTGAACCTCCTTCTCATGAAGAAGAGGTACGTAGTGTATCAACAACACGAACCGATACCGAATGTTCTTTTATTGAAGGTGAATTTAAATACATACAAGATAAAAGATGTAGAGAAATGCTTCGTACAGCCCATAAGGCTATAAGTTTATTAGAATTATGGAATTTTGTAAGTAAACCAATTGAAAGTTTTACCTGGAGTAATGACAACAGAGTAACAGCTATTTATGATAAAATTGAAGAATTAGGTTATACAGGTCATTCAGGAGCTTCTTTTGGATATACATTACGTGAAATGCAATTTATAGCGAAATACGGTGAAAGAGAGTTTAGATCACAATATTTAAAACGGTAAATATAAAATTTTTAACACTTTACTAATTTATAAATAAATTATAAATTTTGTTTTGAAAAAAAAATAGGCTTTCGCCTATTGTTAAATATTTAATTAATTAATTACAAAGCATGACAATATACATATACAATATATTTTTTTATTTTTATTTTTATTTTTATTTTTTTTTACCTTTTTATATTTTTATATTTGAGACTTATACTTGCTCTTGCTGGCTCTGGATTTGCGCTTTGATGGCATTGATTTCGTTTTCTAAGTGCTGGATATGGCTGTAGGCATCCTGAATGCTGAAGTTCTGCTGAGGTTCGATGAAGTTGGTGATAACATCGTTCTCATATTCGCTGCGAAATTGGCGAGCACTTGGTGTAAACCTACTCTGAGGGCGCTTTTGTGACTTGTTCTCGAAGACAATCCAGAACCAAGGGTCGTCGTAAACAATGCGAGCCTCTTGTTCGGGGTCAACAACACGAGCCTGAAAGTTACGCGCAGCAACATTGTCATACCATTGCTCAAAGTGAACGTAGACTGCGTTGTAACCTTTGCCATCGCGACCTGTTTTTGGCACAAAGTCAATGCGATTTACCTTACCTAATCTTAAGCTTTCAAAGACCTTTGCTATAGCTTCTCCATCATAGTTAGGAAAAACTCTGGGAATATACAAACTCATATTGGCTAATTGGGCGGACATTATTAAAGTTTGGAAGTATTAAAGTTTTGGAATTCGTAAAGCTTTTGCTTGTGGTGGTTGTTAAATATATTTTTAATTATTTAAAATAAAAGCATTTCAATTTTTTTTTTAAAATACTTAAAAGTTGATTACTTAAAATTTATAAAAACTTGTAAAAGGTTGAAAATAAAATTCTTATTATTTATTTTGTATTGTCCAAACGAATATTTGTAGTTACATCATTTTTAAATTTTACTTTTTCTAACGCATATTGACCACAAGGTCCACAATGGTCTTCGTTTGATAAATCTATTTTGTGGTTCATTTGTGTGTTACAATTTTCTATTCTCCATCTACCAAGAGGTCGTGATATATCTTTTTTTGGTGTAAACTTTTTTATAATAGTTGTTATGAATTTCATAATTATATAACAAACATTTTTGTTTTTAAGTATTTTTTATATAAAATGGGAGGGTTGTGTTAAATGAAAAGGGGAAATAAATACAATTATAACAATATAAAAAATAAAAAATAATGAAAAAAAGATATTGACCAAGTGGTCTCACTTTTTAACTAATTATAATTAATTACAAATACTATATACAAATACTAGCTACCTACAATTTTATATTTTTATGTATTTTTTAACATTTTTATTGCGTCCGCCAAAGCCTGCGATTTGATTTGCTCGCTGTAGTAAGATGACTGAAGCATCCCAATCTGCGCCTGTAATGCTGTGATGGTCGCGTAAAGTTGGCTGTTTTCCTGCTCAATTGTTTCGATATAGCGGCTGTCAACTCCAGTGAGGAATTGGTCTTCGTCTACGTCTTCACAGTGTTCCATTTCTTCAATAAATTTATCAAACTCAGCGTCCATAGCGTCGTCATCTGCCTGTACCTGTGCGGCTTCCGCTGGCTGAGCCACTTGGGGTGCTGCCTCTACGACTGGTTGAGCTTTTTTAATAATTGGCCATACTGCTGGTTTTTGGGCTACTGCGGCTGAGACGGCGACAGGCTTTGCGACTGGTTTTGCGACTGGTTTTGATTGAACAAATTCGCTGAGGTCAATGCGAGGTTTACGGTCGCCTGGTAAATACTTACGTGCTTTGTTTTCAAGGACAATCCAGAACCATGGGTCATCATATGTCAACTTGGCGTCAATCTTGGGGTCGAGCACTCGCGCTTGGAAATTACGCGCCGCAACATTGTCGTACCAATGCTCAAAGTGGATATAGGCCGCATTGTACGCTTTGCCATCCTGACCCATTTTTGACACAAAGTCAATATGGCTTACCTTTCCGATTTTAAATTCTTCAAAGATTGCTGCCACATCTTCTTTTGTGAAGTTGGCGAAGATATGAGGGATATAAAGGCTAATATTGTTGTATTGGGTTGTCATTGTTTTAGAGTTCGGTTTTAAAGTTTGGTAGTTCATTAATAGCTTTTGCTTAAGAGGTTGTTCGTTCTGCTTTTAATTATACAAAAAAAAAGCATTTCAATTTTTTTTTTAAAATACTTAAAATTTGTTTACTAAAAATTTATAAAAAGTAATTAAAAAATAAAATAAATAAAAATAAAAGCTTTATTGAGGTTTAAAATACATATTTTATAAATAAATTTTATTTTAAAATTACGAATTATTTTAAGTAAGTATATAATATATAATATATATGTATGAACAACTCAAATAATAGATTTCAAGGAATTGAATTAGATAGACAAATTGCTATAAATAGTTTGTCTGATGATATTCGAAAATATTTACAATATTTATTTAAATATATAACTAAAAAGTATTGTTTTACAAGTGGTGCTTTTGTTATAGAAGATAATGATAAACAATTATATTCTTTATTAATACGATACTATAGAGTAGCAGGATTTGCGCCATATATTTCTTCACATACTAGATATAGGACTAATGTTACAAAGGGTGTAAAAGAAGTGTTGTTTGGAGACAAGACAGTTGTTGCGAATTGTAGAGATCCAACCGCAACAATGGGTGGTGTAACAAGAGAATTTAGAATGGTTAAATGGTATAGATTTAAAAAAAATGGTAGGTCATACATTTATTTAAAACCTGAAACAACTAGTGGTTCAAATAGTCGAGAACATGTACTTGCTTATATGAATTCAGGTAGAAACCAGACCAATGCTGTGCAGGCACATGTGATTACACAGGAGGAAATTGATAATGATATAAACGAGCAGTCAAACGAGTACAATTATCGTTTATACAGAAGGGAAGATTGTGACAAATTACAATACAGAACAACCGCTCCTTGTAGATATAACCAACCAAGAGATAATACTAGACCATATGAGTTTTATTCTAATACTTTAATAGATGATAAAGGTAATATAACAGATGTTAATAATATAGAAACATATCAACGTAAAGGTGATGAGATATTTATTCCATTCGAAGTAAATAATTATTTATTAAAATTAATTTTTAATAACCAAAATTTTGGTGTTGATCAATTAAATGCCGACACAGGAACAATTAGAATTTATACTCTTCCTACAACAGGAGGAAAACATAAAACAAAAAAATTAAGAAAACATAAAACAAAAAAAGTAAGAAAATATAAAACAAAAACTCGTTCGTATAAATAAAAAAAAGGTATTGACCAAGTGGTCTCACTTTTTTATTTATTTAATTAATTAATAACAAAATCATTACTTATAAATATATACAAAGTTAGTTTCTAGTTGAAAGGATTAGGTGTGGACGGCCTATCATCATCATCATCTTCCTCTTCCTCTTCCTCTTCATCATCTTCTTCTAACCACGCCTCCCATTCTCTCCGGCGCTCAGCTGCTAAGAAGTTGTCAAAATCATAGTCCTGGTTTTGAGGCATCAAAAGCATTGAATCACAGGCAGCAATAAAGCCAATTTTCTCCTCTAATTGCTCAAAAGCTGATTTGGGGCACTCAGGTTTGGGTACTTCGTCGCCTATGTTTGAGATTGGAATTCCTTTTGTATAGGGCGCATTTTCCCATAACTCTTCTTGCGAGACATCTAAAGAGCAGTAAATATGTTCGTTTCGCTTTGGAAAATCCTCGCCATTATATATATAATTAACACAGTTTGCGCAGTAAAATACAAATACGCTGCGTATAGAGCCGAAGTTTCGGCAATTTGAACAGTGTTTAGGTCCAGAAGGGCACCCAAAAACTGAAGTTTTATGGTCCTTAGCCCATTCAATAGGGAAATGAGATAAGTATTTTATACCATCATACTCAAAATAATACCCACCTTGTGCGCCTCTTTTAAAGGTTTGTTCAGTCATTGTTATAGTTAAGTGTTAAGTTCTAAGTAGTGTTAAGTAGTGTTAAGGTTTGAGCTTTAGCTTGAAGTTGTATTAAATCTACTCTTAATTTACATTTTAAAAAGTATTTCAATTTTTTTTTTAAATACTTTAAAAATCGATTAACTAAAAATAAATAAATAAATAAAATAAAAATAAAAAAGATGTTGACCAAATGGTCTCACTTTTTTATTTATTTAATTAAATTACAAACAATTACAAACAATTACAAACAATTACAAACAATTACAAACAATTATATCAAAATTAATTTACCTTAAATATGTGTCATAATACGCCGAACTGTTACGTTTGGATGTTTTGGTTGAGCAGCCTCATCGATTTGTTCTGATTGAACTAACTCCGCTGCCGGTTCTACCACTACCGGTGCTGCTGATGGCTGGTAATTGCTAATGACTATGCGCATCGTATCCCAGACATGAGTGTCAACTTGTTCAAACTCCAATTCTTCATCGCTGTATTCCTCGTGGTCCATAAGCAAAACCTTCACTAAATCCTCCATAGTGATGTTGTGCTCGTTCAACTTTTGGACGATAAACGCAGGCGATGGCTTGGCAATTGGCTGTTCTTCCTCGTTGTCTTCTTGTTCCTCCAAGACATCTTCATGGTCGTGCTCTTCGCCGCTGATATTGTTGAAGAAGAACCGAAAGCCTCTTAAAGCAAAGTCGTCGTAAACTTCTTGCTCTTCAGACACTTCAGAGGTCTCAGATACTTCATCTTCATACTCCTCGGCCATAGCTGTTCTGCACATAGGGCAGGCAAAACCATTAGTAGCAACGTTGCGCATTACGCAGCTGGCGTGAAAAGTGTGTCCGCATTCAGTAGTTATACAGTTTTTAGTAAAATCGATATCATCCATGCAAATAGGACATTCTATGTTGGCTGACATTGTCAAGTTATTAATAGTGGCGGACATGTTAAATAGGTTTGAGCTTTGGCTTAAGGTTGTATTAAATCTACTCTTAATTTACTTTTAAAAAAGTATTTCAATTTTTTTTTTATAAACAGAAAATTTAAATACTAAAAATTTATAAATAAAATTAAATTCATTTATTTAATAAATATTGTACAATCATGTTTGTTTTTTTATAAAATTTATTTATTTTTTATAAAATTTAAGTTTTAAATATTTGTGATTTATAAAAAAAAATTGAAATACTTTTAAATCTACAAGTAAAGAGTAGATTACAATACCATTTTAAGCCAAAGCTCAAACCTTAACAACTTAACAACGCAATCTTTTAAAATGTCAAGCACTATTGAAATTGATGAATTCGGTCGCGATTTATCGCTCAAGCCAAAGCAATATGATTTTAAATTTGAATTAAGTAAATATTTGGACCGCTTTAGAGGCATGTCATGGGCGGAAATTTGCTATCTCGTAGAGGATGAGGAGGAAGAGATGAAAAAGCAAGCAGAGAGGGAAGAATTCCGCCAAACACTCGCTGAGCGCAAAAAGCTCGTCCAGCAAGGCCTCTATGAATTAGAGGACGGAGAAGTAGTAGATTTGTAAATATTGTAAATAAACTCAACATAAATTATATAAAACCTGTAAAACCTATAAAAACTGTAAACCTGTAAAACCTATAAGTATTTATTTTGTAATAACTCATTTAATTAAATAAAAAGTGAGACCACTTGGTCAATACCTTTTTTATTTTTATTTATTTTTATTTTTATTTTTTTTATTTATAAAAAAAATTGAAATACTTTTAAAGTTTATTATTAAAATCAGTAAATAAATCACACAACTCTGTTTAATCAGCATTTAAATCCAATTATTAACAAAATGAATACATTCATAAGCTTTTATATCCCAATAATGTCTAAGGAGACTACGGAAGAAGACGTTCGCAGTGTGTTTCACGATATGGGTGTAATATATCGCATAGATTTTACACAATCAGGTAAGGAGCCAGGATTTACAGAAAAATTATCTGGGAGATACAAGTCAGCGTTTGTTCACATATCAGACGCGTCGGAAAGAGCCAAACATATAAATATTTGGGTAAGAGGAGGAGAGACACATAAAGTTATTCCTAATAAAAATAGTAGGGAATTCTGGTTTATTCGTCCAGCAAGGGTTCCAAAACAAAATACGATGATGAACACAACACAAATTGTTGAAAATTGCCGCTTTTTGGAGAAAAAGGTGAAAGAACAAGACGCAACAATTTCTGAGCTCAAAAAAACTGTAGATGGTCTTCATAGCACTGTTCACCAATTAATTGGCGGATTATTTTGCCAGTCAAGTCAAACCGCTGCATTAAATCATCATTTAACAAATTTATATCCACAAGTGAGCGATTATTTTCAACAAACCGCCGCATATACAAGCAAATGGGGTAGTTTACCTACTACACGACAAGGAGACGATTGCGAGCGCCGTATTGCGTTTTTGGAGGAACAAATCCGTGATTTAACATTTGACCCAACATTTGAGCCAGTGTTCACGCCTTATGAGGAAGATAAATATGGAAACAAAGAAGAAATGTCTTTAAGTGAATTAACTTGTGATGAGGTCTAAAAATAAATTGTATTTGTATTTGTATTTGTATTTGTATTTGTATTTGTATTTGTATTTGTATTTTGTAATTTATAATTAGTAATTCTTTTTTTTAAAATTGATTTAAAATTATTTAATAATTGTAAATCATATTAGATATAATGTCAGACGAAATCAATTTCAAGTTACTTAATATTGAAATACCAGAAACAATTAAAAAATATCCATTAGAAAAACAGAGAGAAATTTTTAATTATTTAAGTGAAATGGATGAACATGATAAAAAAGCATATAGTATAGCATTTAATCATTTAGGTAGTTCTTTTGATATTTATAGAAGTAATGGATTTAAAGAGTGGAAGTCAAAAAATTCTAAATAGAAGACATAACTCGCCGAGTTTTTGATTTATTATTAAATATTTTTTTTGTTTTAATGCCACCACCAGTAGTAACAGGATTTTCAAAATTATCCAATGAAGTGTTTACTCTTTTTGTAATATTTTTTAAATTTTTATTTAATCCGTTTATTTTATTTAATCCATTTATTTTATTTATATCAGCCATTTTATTCAAATTATTAAGTTTATCTATACCTTCTTTTAAATTTTCACTAGTAGTCGCTACAACTTCAGAAAGAGTTGAAGTTGCCTGACTACCAGCTTCTACAACATCACCTATCGCAGCTGTGGCATCATTAGCCATTTTACCAACTTCAATAATAGCTCCGGCACCAGGAACAGCTGCCAAAGCATCGGTACCAACTTTAACAACTCCTGATATAGCACCGGATGCTGCTTTTGTACCGGCAGCATTGAGTTGATCAATAGCAGTATTTATAGGTTTATCCATTGCGTCAACTGTTATTTGAGTATAATCAGCAACATTATTTATTCCTAATTTAACAGCTTCTTTCAATTGGGGAGTACTAAGTTGATTATTGAAATTATTTAATATACCAGTAGCAATTTCACCTGTTTCTTTTGCGGCATCAGTTACAGATTGATAAACTTCAGGACTTTTTAACACGTCATTTAATTGTCCGATTAATGCTGCTGAACCTTTATTAGCAACATTAACAATATCTGAGCCAATTGTTTTAACATCGGAAGCAATTCCACTAACAGTATTTGATGCTGTATCACTTATTTCATTAATTTTATTATCAACTTGACTTGTAGAATTTTCTTGGCCACTAGGTATAGGTTCTAATCCCACTAACCTTAAACCTTTATCTGTAAAATATTTCATTATAGAACCAGAATAAGTTGAAACTTTGTTACCTATTATATCAAAAACACCTTCACTATTTTTAAATTTAGATTGACTTAGTAATTCATTACTAGTGCCACCATAATATTTTTTTGTTTTTTTAAATTTATTTTTTCTATTACGTTTTGTTATTTTATTCATACTTATATTATAATAAGAAGTTTATATTTGTAAAATGTTTTAGATTATTTATTATTTTCTTGCATTTTCTTAAAATCTTTAAATGTCATCGCAAATTTTTTATTGACTGCTTTTTTATCCACTTTTTTAATAAAACTAAAATTAGAAAATTTGCCTTCGTAAGTATATCTATTTGCTTTATCTTTTAATAATATTTTTTCATTTTCAGGTTTTTCAGAGGATGATTTATTTTGAATACTATTTTTTGGAGGAGCAACTAAATTGACATGACCTGTACCGGCATTTTTATTATATTGTTTAAATTTAGCAAACACACTCTTTTTTTGTTGAAATGTTTTTTGATTTTTAATTGCTTCTTCTTTTAACCTTTTTTCTTCTTCCTCTTTTTTTTCCTTTTCTTTTTTATCTTTTTCCCATTTTTCTTCTGATAATTTTAATTCTTCCTCCATATCTACAAAAATTGGTCTACAATTAAATTGTTTAATATATTTTCTACCTGCAACTTCTAAATATCTATATGGAATTGTTTTATCACTATAATATTTAAATGATTCATTTAAATTATCGTAAAACATTAATACATTACCTAATGGTGTATTTTCTAAGACAAAACAATTTTTCAATTTTTCTAAACGTTGGTCTATTATAAATTTTGTTGACTCTTCTTCTGCTTGTTTCATTAATGCTTCTTTACCTTCGTTTGTTTCAAAAACTAATATATTGTCATGTTCAGTTAATAATTTAGCTTGTTCAGCTTCTAATGTTTGAATTCTTACTTCTTTGGTTTCACCTAAATAAAAATCTTCATCATCTTCATTTTCATCGTATACACAATATTCATCTTCATTTGATTCTTGATATTTCACAATTTTTAATTTTATTAAATTTAATTTACCTTTAATTTCATTTAATTTATTTGTGTTTTTCTCTGTAAGAATTTTAAAAATTTCAAGATATTTTTGAAATTTTAAATTTTCCTCATTTTCATCAAAAATAAATTCTTTATTTAATTTTCTAATTTCATCCAAATATTTATCTTCATATTTTTTTTCTGGTTTAGGTTCTTCGTCTTGTAATTCTTTTATATCTATACCTTCATCTCTGCAAATATTCTGAAAAATATTTATTTGATAATATAATTTAACAAAAAAATTTAAAAAATCATATGGTGGACCATATGTAATTAAATATAATCCTATAAAAACTCCAAACATATATGTTGTATCGGTAATCATAATATTTTAAATCTGATTTTAATTTTAAATACTTTACTTATTTATATATTTAAAATTAAAATTAAAATTACATTAGTGTTTTTCTCTCTAAAATTAAATCATTTATTTCTACAGATAAGTTTGGAATAGCAATTAACTCATAGTTCTTCTCTTCCGCTTCTGGATGAATTCTAACCAAGAATAAATTTTTAATTATTTTACCATAATTTTCTTCAAGGATAAATTTATATGTATTTAATTGTAAAGCATAATGCCAGAAATTTGAGTCAGGTATATGACAAATTTGTGGTGGTAAAGCAAACTTATTAAAATTATTAATTCTTGTAATATTTTTAGCTCTTTTCCAATCATAAATAGAGAGACTACCGTCAGGATTTTCATAAACCATATCAATTGACCCAGAAATTTTAACACTTTCATTATAAACAAGCCATTCCGTTCTATATGGTTTTAAGTCCGGATTGTCTCTAACAAAATTAATAAAATATTGCCATTCAAGAGGTTTAAACAAATGTTTCTCACTATTATTAGCCATATAATTTTCATAAAGTTCTTTATTTGTATAAGGATAGACTAAGCTTGTATTATTATTAAAACATTCAATTTCAAAATGTATATCTGTTCCAGCGCCTGCGACATTATCTCTATTTGTATTCCATTGATTTTTAATTTGTTGTTTACTAAGACCCCAATATTTATGACCTTCTTTCCATCCTTTTCCTTTCATCATAGCATCAATTACCGCATCCGCGTCAAATTGCTCAAAAAGAGTATGGTTCCACGTGGTAACAGATGTGTATTTAACCCCTGGTTCATCTAATATTTCATATTTGTGTCCTTTTTCAAAGAATTTAATATTAGAATCGCGATGGTGTGAATTTCTAATAGATAAAACATTATGTAAAGTAGACTTCATGTTAAGTATTATATTATCATCTATTTAATACTTATTTTTATATTCAATTTTATTTTAATCCACTTTTTAAAAAGTGGTTTTATTTAACCCTTTGATTCTAATTTATTTATTCTCTCTTCTAATTCTTCAATCTTTTTTTGTTGGTCCTGTACTATTTTCACGATAAAAGATGTGAATCTATCATAAAAAAGAGAAACACATTCATTATTTCTGTTATACGCAACTAACTCACTCAAACCAATTTCATGTAGTTCTTCAGCTATAAAACCAATATTTTTATGATTTATATCTCCAAATCCCTCTTTAGGTGTGTACTGTATTGGTTGAATTTTCATAAAATTTTGTATGTTATATCTATTATCAGGTAAAGGAACTATGTTTTGTTTTGTTTTAATAGATGATGAAGAACTTATTAATAGGTAGTTACCATTAGTAACCGGGGTAAGACCAAGATTCGATGAAGCGGATGAACTGTATTGAACTCCAGCAGGGAAGTAAAAATAACTTGTATTACCAAAACTAATTGGGGAAGTAGAAGTATAAATACCGCCCTGATTACCACCATAAGCAGAAGCAGCAATATTTGCGTATTGTCCTGATGCAGATATAGCTACTGATTTCCAGGTAAGCAAGTTATTAAGCAAGTTAAGTGGTACTGTAATGTTATTAAATGTCCAACTTACACCATAATTCGTAGAATAAAAAATAGAATTATTATTAACGTTATTAGTAAGTACAATTTGATATTGTCCAGATGCAGACATTGCTACTGAAATCAGATCGGGTAAAACCCCTCCCGAGTTATAGCTAGTAAGATTCCAACTTGCACCAAAATTAGTTGATACATAAATATACCCTGGAGTATATGGATTAGTATTATAATTAAGTCCAGTAACTGCAGTTTGATATTGTCCAGATGCAGATATGGCTACTGATACCCAATTGTTGCTAGTGTCACTTATAAGATTCCAACTTGCACCAAAATTAGGTGATACATAAATATAGCCTGAAGTATTATAATTAAGTCCAGCAACTGCAGTTTGATATTGTCCAGATGCAGATATAGCAACTGATGACCAATTTAGGTTACTAGTACCAATTGTAGGATTCCAAGTTGCACCATAATTAGTTGATAAATAAATACTACCTTCATTAACAACTGCAGTTTGATATTGTCCAGATGCAGATATGGCTACTGATACCCAATTGTTGCTAGTGTCACTTATAGGATTCCAAATTGCACCAAAATTAGTTGATACATAAATACTACCACCATTAACAACCGCAGTTTGATATTGTCCAGATGCAGATATAGCAACTGATGACCAATTTTGGGTACTAGTAATACTTATACTCCAACTTGAACCAAAATTAGTTGATAAATAAATACCAACGTAACTATAAGGTGAACTTAAAGTAATTGCAGTTTGATACTGTCCAGATGCAGACATAGCTACTGCTACTACTTGCCCTTCAACTTGCGTTGAGGACCATTCTGTACATTGTGTAGCAAAATTTCCTGAAATATCAATTGGTAAATTTGTAAAACCAGGATTATTAATTATATCATTTGTATATCCACTTACATATAAATTTCCATCAATATTAGTATTTCCACTAACATCTAGTGTAGTAGTAGGATTATTCGTACCAATACCTACATTTCCAGAATTATAATAAATATTGTTTCCACTATTATTCCATTGTGTAGTTCCAGAAGGTGTAGTCCATGTAGGAACACCACTTCCTTGTGATGTTAAAACTTGTCCTGATGTTCCATTAGATATAAAACTAGTAGTGTTAGCATTTGTTTGATAAGGAATGTAACCAGCAGCGCCACCAGACAAATTGGTAGCATTAGTAGCATTAGTAGCATTAGTAGCATTAGTAGCATTAGTAGCATTAGTAGCATTTCCAGTTAAGCTACCTACAAAAGTTGGAGCAGTAACGGTACTAGTAACATTTAGTGTTCCTGTTACCATAGTATTTCCATTAACATCTAGTGTAGTAGTAGGATTAGTAGTACCAATACCT
>Ga0114973_10000271_pt1 | contig 38300 bp, 46 predicted proteins | sample M_140807_MF_Meta_FD_87025 | JGI IMG/M metagenome (GOLD analysis project Ga0114973, IMG submission 87025) | Freshwater microbial communities from Lake Montjoie, Canada to study carbon cycling - M_140807_MF_MetaG | ecosystem: Environmental > Aquatic > Freshwater > Lake | place: Lake Montjoie... | reverse complement strand
CCAGATCACGATCTATTTATTAGATACAGCCCACCAGGACCACCTGGCCCAGCAGGACCCGAAGGCCCGCCAGGTCCTATAGGCCCGCAAGGTCCCCCTGGTTCGCTGGCAAACTTGCCGGTTACCTTAGTAGATAGTGTAGCTTACCCAGCTACTAATACTGACTACTTTATTGGAGTAATTTTTAATGGCGCAACTACTATTACACTACCGGCCGGTACACTAGGCAAAATATTTATTATCAAGGATAGTGTGGGCGACGCACTGACAAACCCAATTACTGTAGTTGCAACTGCTAGTACACTAGATGGTGCAGCAAACTACGTAATTGATTCGCCTTGGGGCTCCATTGGCCTTATATACAATGGAATTGAATGGAATGTAACATGAGTTACAACAAGCCACTGCCCATTTAATAGGCACAATTAATTACGTTACTCAACCTTAATCTTTACCAAAATGTTTAATCACGATATTTCTACTTTAAATCCTACACAAGCTACTGCAATTGCAAGTGCAGTAAAATCCCTAGACGACTTAATTGAGTCTGCAACTAGTTTTGTTAAAAATGGCGGTCAAAGTTACCGCACATTTTTAGCTGATCGTACACACCTAATTTCAAAAATCTGCGAATTACCAAACTGCAAATAGCCAAAAATTTTCAACTTGAAATTTGCTAATGATTAGGGTATAATATTTATTCTATGGGAAATTTCAACACAGCAAAACTATGCAAAAACCAAACCGCTTTGATTTTGAGCAACAAATGATGAATTGCTGGAGTGTAGTAGATGACATTAAAACCATCTACTATCTTCAAGACTTGCGTGATACAACCGAAGACGAAATGCAGAATTTACTGCTAGGTCTGTTTACCTTATATCAAGTTAAATTTGAAGTTTTGCAAAAAATGTTTGAAGACTTGGTACACAGCAAACAATTGTAAACGGGTAGCCCTTTTAGTTAAATGGTATAACAGTTGATTTGTAATCATCAATTGGCAGTTCGATTCTGTCAAGGGGCACCACGGAGTAGTGAGCATCATTGGCGAATGCAGCAGACTGTAAATCTGTGGCCCTTCAGGGGCAGCGGGGTTCGACTCCCTGACTGCCCACCATATAAAAATATTCTGGTCGGTGTGGTGAGACACGCAAGTAGACAATACTAGGACAAGGTTTGAATCCAAACTAGAGTATTTTTATATGGTTGTATGAAACAAGCCGAAAGGCGCGCTGGACAAGGGTTCGACTCCCTTCATCTCCAAATCAGGGGGGATGTCATGGTTTCGACAGTGTGATAAGTATGTGAGTGGACAACTCGGTAGGCGATCTCCGCAAAAGAAGCAAAATATATAAATGCCAACGATGAGGTATTTGCCCTAGCCGCTTAAACTAGTGCCGAGGTATGCCCCCGCCTTGTAACCAAGGGGGGCTTTTTATTGGATAAATCTTATGGCTAACAAAAAACTTGATAGTGATGATTTTATGCTGGACACAGGTCTTAGCCGAGGATTTCGTAAATCTGGTTCTGCTATCTACGAGTTCTACCTAAGTGGAACTATTACAGGACCTGAAGACTATATTGAATGGTTTAACACTATTCGTAGTGCAGGACCACAAGACGAAGTAAAAATTTATATTAACAGCAGCGGCGGCGATTTAAATTGCGCACTACAATTTATGCGTGTACTTAGTGAAACACAAGCTACTGTTATTTGTAGTGTTGAAGGCAGTTGCATGAGTGCTGCTACAATGATCTTTTTATGTGCTGATGTGTTTGAGGTTACTCCACACAGCTTATTTATGTTTCACAACTACAGCGGTGGTATTTTTGGCAAAGGCGGCGAGATCTATGATCAAGCTGTTTTTGAACGTGAGTGGTCTAAGCAGTTTTTACAGCATATTTACAAAAATTTCTTAACTAGCAAAGAAATTGATAGTTTACTAGAAAACAAAGACTTGTGGCTACACAGCGAAGAAGTAAGTAATCGTGTAGAAAAATTGTGTGAAGCTAGAACTAAGGAACAAGAAGATGCTCGTAACGCCCTGTCAGGGGATTTGCAAGATGAATCCAACAACAAATAAATGTACTGGCTGTTCTAGAACACTAGAAGAAATTACTGACTGGACTAGTTATACAGAAGAGCAAAGATTAGCTGTAATGCAAAGATTATATTATGAAAATGATTTTGTTATTGTTAAAATACAACGATAGGTAACAATATGGCAGAAACTTATACACCCACTACAGGCATGGCAAGTGCCGCTAAACGCGCACTTAAATGGCGCGAAGAAGGGTATCCTGGCGGTACCCTAGTAGGCCTAGCTAGAGCTAATCAACTTAAAAATCGTGAACCACTAAGTGCTAGTGTTGTGCTTAGAATGCATAGTTTTTTTAGTCGTCATGCTGTAGACAAACAAGCCACAGGATTTAACAGTGGCGAAGAAGGTTTTCCTAGTAAAGGCAGAGTAGCTTGGGATCTATGGGGCGGTGATGGTGGCCAGACTTGGGCAGAAGCTAAGCGCAATCAAATTATGCGCGATCGCGAAGGCAAAGCACTAAAGCTAGTTAATATTAGTACAAAATCTAGTATGCCACAGTATATGTTAGATGTAGTAGCGCAGTACTTAGAAGACTATGCAAACGAAAATATTAGCGAAAGTTTAGAAGCATTTGGACAGTTTATGTATCACGCCGAGCTGTTACGTAACTGCCATCTAGATATTTACTTACTAGACTTGCACATGGTTGATCAACCATACCGCGATATGTTAGTAAATGTATTTATAGAACTAGACAACGAATACGACGATTAAGTTTGTGTCCCCGGATGTGTGCTCAACAGCACTGCCGGGGACTTTTTATTTAGGGCCTATAGCTCAGTTGGTTAGAGCAGCGGACTCATAATCCGTTGGTCACAGGTTCGAGTCCTGTTGGGCCCACCAATATGGTAGACGGCGCTGGTGCGCGGCGGAGACTTATAAACTCTGGAGACTGGTCAGATGGGCTGGAACGGAAGGGATCGTAACCCTTGTCTACTACCACATTACTCTGCCCATAGCTCAGTGGATAGAGCAACAGCCTTCTAAGCTGTTGGTCGAAGGTTCGATTCCTTCTGGGCAGGCCAAACAATTCCCTAGTAGCTCAGCGGTAGAGCAGCAGACTGTTAATCTGTTGGTCCGTGGTTCGATCCCACGCTGGGGAGCCAATTTTATGCCGGTGTAGTATAATGGCAGTGCAGCGGTCTCCAAAACCGCTAGTGGTGGTTCGATTCCATCCACCGGTGCCAATTGCCTTGCCACCACAAAAATTATTTTCTTGAAAATAATAGTTAACTTTGCTATAATATTTGTTCTCGGAAATTATTTTTAAAAAGGACTTTGCACATGAAAATTTATTTTGGATCGCAAGAAAAAGATGTAGTACTTGATACTGATGGTATGTTTTACACTGAAGCTGAACCAGACTTCTACTTTTACTACGGCCTAGAATTTGGAACTAATCCTGGCGGTGTTAATGAAGTAGTAATTTTTGATGGTTGTGAGCGCAGTGTTCCTGTAGACATTGAGTCTGTTCCTGCATTAATTGAAGCTCTTCAGCGTTGTTATGATATGCACGAACAGCTTGAAGAAGCTGAACAACTAAAACTTAATCTAGAAGACGATAATTACGAAGAATCTATCATTTTTAATGACTGATAATCCTATCAAAGAATTGTTATTTGATCTAGGTACTAGTAGTCAGGATATAACTCTTGACTACTTACACAAAGTTAATAAGTTGTTGTTAAATCACGGCGTTGATCTTAAAACTTATGGTAATATATTTAACTTTTTAGAGTACTTAGAAGACAATAATTGTGTTAAAATACACAAACACACTAACAAAGACGTTTTTGTATTAACAGGACTACATAACTATGGCAAAAACATCTAGTAAAGGCAAACAAGCCTGCTACGACCTTTATAAAAGTAAACAAACTTGGAAGCACAATCGTGAGCGCAAACTATTGCGTGCACTACAAAAAAATCCTGGTAATAGCAAGCAAATTGAAGCTGCTATAAAAAACATTACGTATCGGCGTAAAACACCTAACTCCACAATCTGGAATAAAACTAGAATTCGTAAAGCACAACTAATACGACAAGTATGTGGTAGTTGTCCGCACGATATATTTAGCAGTAATTCTAAAATTGCAGATTCTACACTAGCAAGTTTAAGAACTAACTTTAACCCTAAAGCGTTGCAAGCGCAAACAGTTAGTTTTAAGCTAGGGGATAGAGCAATATGGAAACTATAACCCTATACTTAATTTTTTGTATAACCACTTCGATTTGTTGTTTATATGAAATAATCTGGCCTGCTATGTGGGGTGCTAAACAACAAGGCATTGTAAATCCATTTACTGAACAACCATTACTAAGTTCATTAGTATTTTTTATAATTAATGCGCTGTTTGCACCTGTAATTATTTTTGTACTATTTATTCCTAGAATGTTTGAACAAGCCAGCTTAGGAATCAACAAAGCAATTAGAGAAACCAAATAATACACTTGAATTTGCAATCAATTGTTGATATAATATTATTTCTGTTGTAATAAAGGATTTAAAATGAAACTTATGGAATTTAAGTACACAAAAGTCAATGGGGATACTAGCTTTCGTTCTGTTATAGTAACACAAGAACCTACACACTTACTTGGCGGAATTGATGTTACTGAACTACCTGAAGTTGAATTTGAACAATTTACTCGTGAAATGCGCGAACTAAAAAATCGTCAACACGAAGAAACAATGTTGCTTGTAGCAAAACACGATTTAAAACATAACTATCGTCAATTTACACCAAGTAAAATGATTGACGTAACTACTGAACTTATCTAAGGAAATAAAATGACACAATGGAATGACGAGCTTAAAGCTAATGTAATTAAAATGTATCAAGACGCAGAGCCAACGCCTGAGTCTAGTACTGAAATTATCAAAGACATTGCCGAAGAAATCGAAGCCTCACCTAACGGTGTTCGTATGGTTTTGGTTCAAGCGGGTGTTTATGTTAAAAAAGACGCCACAGCCGCTAAGCCTAGTGGCGATAAAAAAGCTGCGGGTGATGCACCTAAACGGGTAAGCAAAGAGTCTTCGATTGCTGATCTCAAAGCCGCAATTGAAGCTAAAGGCGGTCCAGTAGACGACGACATTCTTAGTAAATTGACTGGCAAAGCAGCAGTCTACTTTTTGAGTGTGCTTAAAGCATAAAAATAGGCAGCCTAGTGCTGCCTTTTGTTATTTAAGGATGTATTATGGCTCGTAAACGCACTGAACTTGAACAAGAACGCATGACTGACGCTAATATTGAGCGTGTTATTAGCTTGCTTGAGCCTAAAGAGCAAGGCGTTAAACCTATTACTAAAAAAGATGCTTGCCAAATCTTAGGCATGAGCTATAATACTACCAGGCTTGATCAAATTATTCAAACACACAAAGACCGCAAGGAGAAAACTGCTAAACGCAGAGCTGAAAAACGCGGCAAACCTATTACACTAGACGAAGTACAGTTTATAATTCAAAGCTATCTTGCTGGCGAGCCTGTAAGTGAAATCAGCAATAATACCTATCGCGGCACTCAACTTATTAAGCAAATTTTAGATACACACAATGTGCCTATTCGTAAAAGCAGCCCAGACTACTTTAAGCCTGAGTTAATTCCTGAAGGTGCTATGCAAGACAAATTTGTTGTAGGTGAAGTAGTGTACAGTGCTCGTTATGATTCTATGTGCAAAATACAAGCAGAACAAACACACGCAGAATATGGTTGGATTTACCGAGTATGGCTGCTTAGCGAGCGCTGGTTACAAAGCGCATATCAACCAGCTTGTGAATTAGCTAGTCTTAAACATTTGCGTGAATTAGGAATTAAAGTTTAATGGATTCAAATATTCTCTATGAAAAATTAATTGAAGAAAATTTAGATAAAGGTTTTCAGGTTAGGCTAGTAGTCAATGACTTTAAGGAGGTTACTTACCTACAGCTTAGAAAATATTTTTTAAGCTATGAGGGTGACTGGATCCCTAGTCGCGAAGGTGTAAGTATTCCTGCTTCGCTACAAAATATCTATAGTTTGCTAGACGGATTATTTGATATTTGTAGTCAAGCAGAAGGCGAAGAAATTATTGAAAGCTATGCTCGTCAGTTACTAGAAAAACCTACTTGATTTTAACCCATTAAACTGGTATAATATATTATATTTTGAATAAGGAAATATCTTGAAACAAACCGTTGCAATTTTTGTTTATGATCCTGTGTGTGAAGTAGAGTGTGCACTGGCTATGGAAGCTGCACTTGAAGATAAATTTGAAGTAAAGCTATTTGGCATTGAAGATCTTAACAGTAAATTTTTGTTTAATGTAGATATTCTGGCTTTTCCTGGCGGCATTGGCGACAGTGATGAGTTTGATGAAATTTTTGAGCCAGATCATGTTGACGTAGTTCGTGACTTTGTTAGCGATGGTGGCAAATATTTAGGTATTTGCATGGGCGCTTATTGGGCTGGCAGCTATTACTTTGACATTCTTCACGGTATTGAGCCTGTACAGTATATTTCTCAGCCAGATGCAGATATTGTAACTGAAGGCCCTACTCTTGCAAGTGTAGAGTGGAATGGTCAGCAAGAAGATATGTATTTTTATGATGGCTGTGCTTTTGTTGGTAACTTAAGTTTTACTGATGTTATTGCTACTTATGCCAATGGCGATGCAATGGCAGTTTATCAAAACACAGTAGGTTTGATTGGTTGTCATCCAGAAAGCGAACAGTGGTGGTATGAGCTAGATGACTTTGTTGGCTGGCATGAAGGTTATCATAATCAACTTTTTTGTGAGTTTGTGGAAGGTCTATGACAATTAAACAGTACCTAGATAGTGCAAGTCAGGCGTATTATGCAGGCTCGCCTATTATTAGTGATTTGCAGTTTGATCGGTTAGCTGAAATTGCAAAATATTCAGCTGTAGGCGCTCAAGCTCAAGGCGCTAAAGCTAAACATTATTACCCTATGTACTCGCTACAAAAACACTATGAGGATGAAGGCAAGGCTAATCCACTAGCAGGCATGGGCGATATTAGCATGAGTGTTAAACTAGACGGCGCTGCTATTAGCCTGCTTTATGTAGACGGTCAACTAGTACAAGCACTTACTCGCGGTGATGGAGTAGAAGGTCAACTAATTACTGACAAGCTGCTTAGCAGCACTAGTCTAGTTCCGCATACTATTTTATCTAAAAAAATAGTACAAATTACTGGCGAGATTGTAGCACCTAATCATATTTCTAATGCTAGAAACTATGCTGCTGGTAGTCTTAATCTAAAAGACGCGGACGAATTTGCTACTCGTGCAATTACTTTCTTTGCCTATAATGTATCACCTAATTTTCATGATACGTATGATAAAGATATGGTTCACCTAAAAATGTTAGGATTTAATACAGTTCAGGAAACTGATCTAGAAAAAATCTATCCTACTGACGGCGTAGTATTTAGACTTAACAATAATAAAAAATTTGAAGAACTTGGCTACACTAGTAAACATCCTCGCGGTGCTTATGCTCGCAAAGAACGTGCTGATCATGTAGAGACTAAATTGCTAGATGTTGAATGGCAAGTTGGCAAGTCTGGCAAAGTAACACCAGTAGCAATCTTAGAACCTGTGTTAATAGGTGATGCTATGGTTAGCAGAGCTACATTAAATAATCCAGGCTTTATTGAAGCACTAGGCCTAGAAATTGGTGATACTGTAGCGGTAGTACGCAGCGGAGAAATAATTCCCTGCATTTTACACAAGGTAGAGGCATAGAAAATTTTCACTTGCAAAACCTAGCCTAATACTGTATAATACATTATTAAATTTGAAAAAAGCACAATGAAGATCAAAATTCCCACTAATTGTCCGTGTTGTGAATACACCTTAGAGCTTGTTAACGATCAACTTTTTTGTCGTAACCAAGCCTGTGGTGCACAGTTAGGTAAAAAATTAGAGCATTTTTGTAAAACATTGGGCATCAAAGGCATGGGTGCTAAAACACTAGAAAAACTTCAACTAAGTGATATTACTGAAATTTACTATCTTGAGCTTGACGAAATTATTACGGCACTAGGCAGTGAAAAAATTGCAGTAAAACTATTAGATGAAATTAATCGTTCTCGTAACAGTGATTTAGCAACCATACTGCCTGCTTTTAGTATTCCGCTTGTAGGTAACACAGCAGCACAAAAAATTAGCAAAGTAGTGCATAGCATTGATGATATTACCCAAGAAAAGTGTAAACAAGCAGGTCTAGGAGAAAAAGTTACTAATAATCTAATCTCTTGGCTAGAGACAGATTTTCAAGAAATGAAAGAGTTCTTGCCATTCTCTTTTACAGTAGATAATAAACCAGTAGCCAATGCAATCGGCGAAGTTGTTTGCATAACTGGTAAATTAACTTCATTTAAAACTAAATCAGAAGCCACAAAAGCACTAGAAAATGCAGGTTTTAAAGTTACCGAATCAGTAACTAAACAAACTAACTATCTAGTAGATGAAGATAATAAAGGCAGTTCAAAACGTATTAAAGCCGATCAACTCGGTATTACAATCATCAAAAACTTATTACACTTCTTAAACGAGAAAAAATATGACTGAAAAACTTAAAAAATGGTCTGACGAAGCCGTTGCTCAACTTCTACAAATTGTAGGACATGAGTCCCCTGTATCGGTTTCCAAAGTTGAACAAGCCGCTGAAGCACTTGACGTTAGCACACGTAGTGTAGCTGCAAAACTACGTCAACTAGATCATGAAGTAGTTAGCATGGCAAAAGAAAAAGTTAGCGCATTTACTGAAGACGAAGGTAGTGCACTTGCTAATTTTGTTAATAGCAATGCCAATGTATTTACCTACAAACAAATTGCGGAAAAATTTGCTGATGGTAAGTTTACAGCTAAACAAATTCAGGGCAAACTACTTGCCTTAGAAATGACTGGCAGTGTTAAGGCTGCTGAAAAAGTTGAAGTAGCACGTAGCTACACAGAAGCCGAAGAAAACAAATTTGTTCAGATGGCTGAACGCGGTAGCTTTATTGAAGATATTGCACAAGCTCTTGGCAAAACTGTTGCTTCAGTTCGTGGTAAAGCACTTAGCCTTACTCGTAAAGGTCAAATTGCAAAAATTCCAGCACAACGCGAGTCACACGCTAAAGATCAAGTAGATCCAATTGTTGCACTTGGTGAGCGTATTACAACTATGACTGTTGCAGAAATTGCAGCTAAAGTTGATAAAACTGAGCGCGGTCTACGTACCCTGCTTACACGTCGCGGCATTAATGTTGCTGACTACAAAGGAGCCGATAAAAAGGCTAAAGCAGAAGCTAAACTAGCTGCTTAAATACCTTTTAACAGCAGGGCCGGGAGTTTTTATAGGCTCCCGGCCTTTTTTACTTTGGAAACCAGTAAATGAAAGTTACAATTACATATCACGACTCAGAGTCGTTTACTGTTGAAGAAGTAGTAAAACAAGCAGTTCATAATTATGGTCGTTTAGCTCAGGTAGACATAATGCCTGATTCTACGATGGCTTATGATCATATCTATTTTGGTTTGCAACAATTAGTTACTCATGAACAGCTAAGTATGTTGTTTGATAAAGGTATTAGTTATCAACAAGATATTAAACGTCTGCGTAATCAAATTATTTACAAAGTAACAGAAATTATAGACCAGGTAATAGTAGATAATGAATCTAAGGTAGGTTAATATGGATGTTTCAGCCGTAGTCTTAAACAAGCTGCTTCAAGAGCAGAGCCTAGATATTTGGGCTAAGCTAAAGTTAGTGTTTTTAGATCCGGCTTACTCGTCCTTGTACAGTGTTATCAATAAGCATTATGAAAAGTATAATGCACTTCCAAATTTTGATGACCTAGAACTTACACTGCGAGAAGGTCCTGCATCAAAAATATTAGCTACGCTAAAATTAACAGAAATTCCAGACGTAACAGCAGAAATAGCACTTGATGCACTTATAGATCAATATACGCAAAATGAAACTGTAAAACTACTAGATAAATTTGTGGATAAACTTCCACTATACGATTCAAATGAAATAAAAGAAAACCTAGCATCGATTGCACTAGTAATTGAAGAAAAAACGCATACTAGTGAAAAAGTATTTACTATGGCTGATATAATGCTTTTTCAACATCCTGAAGATTTAGAAAAAGAACGCGTTTATCTTGGCCTTAATAATACTTTTGATAGTGTGCTTGGCGGTGTTGCTAGACAAGAGCTTATTTTAATTGGTGGTAAACGAGGCAGCGGTAAAAGTATTACTTGTAGTAATATTTTTATTAATCAATACGAAGCTGGAAACAGCAGTATTTATTTTAGTATTGAAATGACTGCCTACGAAACTATGCAACGAAACTTAGCAATCTTAGCTAATGTAAACTTGCAGAATTTAAAGCAAAATAAATTAACCGATCAAGAAATATTACAAGTAGTGCAGGCGAGAGCTTCAATGTTTGAAGGTGCAGAGTCTGTAGCCGATGAGTTTTTACGACACAGAGACAGATTTAAATTTGAAGAAACTTTAGTTAGAAACTTTAAATTAAAACCGGATAATCAAATGATTATTGTTGATGACAGAGATTTGACCTTAGGCGCTATTGATTTGCATATTGGTAAAACTAAAGCTAAATTTGGTGATAAACTATCCGTTGTAGTTGTAGATTATTTAAATCAAATTGTTATAGAGGGTAATAGTCAGTATGATTGGCAACCACAAATTGAAGTCTCAAAAAAGTTAAAAAATTTAGCTAGAAAATACGAAGTAGTTATTGTAAGCCCTTATCAAATTGATGCTAGTGGTGAAGCCAGATTTGCCAAGGGCATTTTAGATGCAGCAGATATAGCATTAGTAATGGAAGCACATGAAAAAGATGCACAAGCAATTAGTTTTGAAACAACAAAGATTCGTGGGGGAAAAGAAATGGCATTTACATGCCCTATTAATTGGGAAACACTCAGAATTGCCCCCCAAAGTATTGATCAACCATCTAAAAAAGAACCTGTCAAAAAAGCAACTAAAAAAACAAATAATCAAACACAAGAACTCGCAACTGATTTACCTTGGAACGCGTAGAGATGGATCCCGTTTTAGACTTGATTCAAAAAAACGGATTGCAATTCCAGGTGTCGGGTCGCGATTATTTAATCAAATGTTTAAATCCAGAGCATCCGGACACAAATCCTAGTTTTCGTGTAGACAGAATAAGTGGAATAGCGCATTGTTTTAGTTGCGGGTTTAAAACTAATATATTTAAATATTATGGGATCTTTAGCAACCCTATACCCATAAAAATTGCTAAACTAAAAGAAAAACTGCAGGATTTAAAAATGCAAGCACACGGCGTAGAACTTCCTGCAGGTGCTACACCTTTTACTAAAATTTTTAGAGGCATTAGCCAACAAACTTTAAAGCATTTTGAGGCTTTTTATACTAATCAAGTAGAAAAACTACAAGATAGAATTATTTTTCCTATAAAAGATATAACTGGAAAAACTGCAGTATATGTTGCTAGACATATGCTATCAAACGGTAATCCTAGATATATTAATTATCCTAGTAAAGTTCAAATGCCTATTTTTCCTGCACGGATACCAGCAGGATATAAAAGTTTAGTAATTGTAGAAGGCATATTTGATATGCTAAATCTTTACGATAAAGGCTTAAAAAATGTAGTTTGTGCATTTGGCACAAATACTCTACAAGCAGATACAAAACTAAAAATGTTTCCGTATAAAGCCCAAGGCATTAGTCATATATACATATTATTTGACGGAGACGATGCAGGAGAAAAAGCAGCTGAAAGTTTAAAACTAACGCTTGAACAACTAGAATTTATAGTTGAAATTATTAAATTACCAGACGGAACTGATCCAGGTGATTTAGATCAGATTAATGTACAAAGCATTGCAGAATATATTAAAAAATAACTTGATTATTTTAGCCAAATACGCTATAATAAAGTATTACTGGAGAAATTATGAAAAAAGTTGCGCTAATAGACAAAGCACCAAATCGTACTAGATATATTGAGTATTTTAACTTTGACTTTGATCACTATCATATGAGTGATGTGCCTATTACAAAACTATTGAAAAAAGACGTTACACTACAGTTTGATGCAGAACCTTATGATTTAGTAATATTAGTAGGTGCCGAAGCTGCAAAAGAATATGCTAAAATTACTAGTGTAACTAATTATGCAGGTCAATTAGTTAATGAAAAATTCGTTTGTATTACAAATCCAGCAATGTTGGCGTTTAAACCTGAAGGCAGACCTGACTTTCAACGTGCTGTAGATAAAATTCTTAAATATTATAATGATAGTATTGTTGCACCTAGTAGTGGTGATTTTGGCGGTATTGATAACACAGACCAAGCAAAAGAGTACTTAAAAGAAATCTTGGCAAATGCACAAGGATATGTTGCCTGGGATACAGAAACTACTAGCTTGTATCCTAGAGATGGATATGTACTAGGCGTTAGTTTAACTTATAAAGCTAAACAAGGCAGATATGTTCTCACAGACTGCATGGATGAGGAGTGCATAGACTTACTGCAACAAATTGCCAATAAATTTTATACCATTTTTCATAATATGAAATTTGACTATAAAATGATTAACTATCACCTAGGCATTGATTTTCCTCGTGATAGAGTGCATGATACTATGGTTATGCATTATGTACTAGATGAAACAGATAGTCATGGACTAAAGCAACTAGCACTAAAATACACAGACTATGGCGATTATGACAGTGCACTAGATGATTTTAAAAAGAGTTATTGCAGTCAATATAATATTTTGCAAGAAAACTTTAGCTATGACTTAATTCCCTTTGAGATTATTAGCGAATATGCCGCAATTGACACAGCCGTAACTTTTGAGTTATTTCACAAATTTTGGCCTATTGTGCAGGCAAATGAAAAATTTACTTGGGTGTATAAAAATTTACTAGTAGACGGTACACTATTCTTAATGGATATGGAAGAAGTAGGTATTCCAATCTGTAAAGATCGTATGCACAGAGCTAACCTTTACCTAGACGATGAAATTCAACGTGCTAAAAAAGTAGTATTTAGTTTTGATGCAGTTAAACAGTTTGAACAAGCTAGTGGAAAAATCTTTAATCCTAACAGCGTAATGCAATTACGTGAAGTATTATTTGATTACCTAGGCCTGGAACCTACTGGCAAGAAAACTGGTACTGGTGCAGTTTCAACCGATGCTGAAGTATTGGCGCAATTAGCAGAAGAACATGAGCTGCCAGGCGCAATTTTAAAAGTGCGACAACTAGGCAAAATTCAAAATACTTATATTCAAAAAATCCTACCGGAGTTGGACAAAGATGGGCGAATTCGTACAAATTTTAATCTTATTTTTACCACTAGTGGCCGGTTGTCTAGTAGTGGCAAATTTAACGCTCAGCAGATTCCACGTGATAATCCAATCATCAAAGGATGTATCCGCGCACCACAGGGATATAAAATAGTATCACAAGACTTAGCTACTGCTGAAATGTATTATGCCGCTGTACTTAGCGGCGACAAAAACCTGCAACAAGTATTTAGTAGCGGTGGAGACTTTCATAGCACAATTGCTAAAATGGTATTTAATTTGCCCTGCCCTGTAGAAGCAGTTAAAAAAGAATATACTAGTATGCGGCAAAGTGCAAAAGCAATTTCATTTGGTATTCTTTATGGTAGTGGTGCTAATAAAGTTTCACAAACTGTAAGTAAAGCAACTGGCGAAGTATATCCAGTTGAACAAGCCCGTGAAGATATTAAAGCGTATTTTGGTAAATTTAGCAGACTAAAACACTGGCTAGACGAGCGCAAAAGTTTTATTGAACAAAACGGATTTACTTATAGTTTTTTTGGCAGAAAACGCAGATTATCTAATGTATTTAGCAGTGATAAAGGTATTGCAGCGCACGAAGTACGCAGCGGTATTAATGCAGAAGTACAATCACTAGCCAGTGATATTAATTTACTTGGAGCTATGCGAACCGCCAAGCATATCAAACAAGAAAACTTAGATGCAAAAATCTTTATGCTTGTGCACGATTCTATTGTAGCAGTGGTAAAAGACGAACACGTTGCGCAGTATTGCAAAATACTTAAATTAAATACTCAGTATGATCATGGCTGTAGTATTCCTGGTACGCCTATTGGTGTAGATCAAGATATAGGCGAAGACTATAGCTTTGGTGATTTTGAGGTACGCTATGAATTTGTTGGAGATAAGTTGGCCCGTATTTAGACTTGGTGAACATAAGCCTACTATAGAAAATAACCTTGTCTACTATTCAAAAGAATACGTAGACAAGGAGTCACTAGAAACTAGAATAGGTTTACGTATTGTAGATGATAAATCTATGCAAGGAAGTACACTAGGGCTACGTAGGCTAATTATTACAGGCGCTAGACTTTTTCCTATACGACAAGCTATATATTTTTTAGGTGATTTGATTAAAATAGCCAAACAAACTACATGGTTTATTGATAACACCGGAAAAGTATTTCAGTACAGAAAATCTAGTCGCGCCAAGCTGACTGCATACAAGATTAAAAAAGTTTTGCCGCTTGAGGGTATGGGTGCTATTATCGAAGTGCAAGGTCTACCACAGCGGTTTAAGTGTATGTATGCACCTAAACCAGAGCAATTTTACGCAGGCATACTTCGTTGGGGTTTAAGCTATGTATTATACGGATTTTATGATGAACAGTTTAAAGCAACATATAGGTTAGTATAATGGCTAAAGCAATTATAAGTAACAGAATTTACTTAGATAATCCTGGTGTAGAAGAAACCAAACAAATTATAAAAACGCTTACCTATAAAATTCACAAAGATACGGGTAGCAAACAATTTAGTACTGTAGAAACTATTAGAAACTATAAAATTTTACCTAAAAACGTATTAAGTATACCACAAGGGCGATTAGACTTAGTTCCTAAAAATTACGAAATTGTAGAAAAACGTACACAAATACCAGCACCTTTTCCTGACCCTAAATTTGCATTACGTGACACGCAACAAGTAGTTTATGATGAAATTACAGATACGTGTTTTATTAATGCCTTAGTTGGTTGGGGTAAAACTTTTACTGCGCTACATCTTGCTAAAAAATTTGGTCAAAAAACACTAGTAGTTACACACACTACTGCATTACGAGATCAGTGGCGTGAAGAAGTAGAAACATTGTTTGGTATGCCTGCCGGAGTTATTGGTGGTGGTAGCATAGACTGGGAAGATCATGCTATTACGGTAGCCAATGTACAAACACTAGTAAAACATAGTGCAAAACTGGCAAAAGAATTTGGCACTATAATCTTAGATGAAGCACATCACTGTCCGGCTAGTACTTTTTCACAACTAATAGACGATTTTCATGCTAGATATAGAATAGCACTTAGTGGAACTATGATTCGAAAAGATGGCAAACACGTAATGTTTTCTGACTTTTTTGGTCAACAAGTATATAAACCACCACAATCACATACCTTAAATCCAGAAGTTAAACTAATACAAACTGGTATTACGCTAAAACCTGGTGCTACTTGGGTAGAAAAAATTAATGCACTTACTGAAGACGAAGATTATCAAAAATTTATTTCTGCACTAGCAAAAATTCAAGTTGGACTAGGACATCAAGTTTTAGTTATAGCAGACAGAGTTGGATTTTTACAGAGGATAAAAGAATATGTTGGAGAAACGTGTGTGTTGGTTACTGGCGAAACCAATTTCGAACAACGACAACAAGTCAAGCAACAATTACTCTCAAAAGAAAAAATGTGTATTGCTGGCAGCCGCCAGATCTTTAGCGAAGGCATATCAATAAATTCACTTAGTTGCGTTATCTTAGCAGTACCTATTGCAAACGATAGTTTATTAGAGCAGATTGTTGGCAGAATTCAACGACAGCATGAGGACAAATTAATTCCAGTAGTTTTAGATATGCAATTCTCAGGTTTTATGGATAAAAAACAAAACAGGGATCGATTAGGATTCTATATGCGTAAAGGTTGGGAAATTGAAATGGTATAAAAATTTACACTTGTAAACTTATACTTATTGTGTTATAATATATTCTTAAATCACAAAAATGACTTTATTTTTTAACCTAAAAATCTTAGAACAAGACACAAAAGGTGATGCAGAATATTTGGTAGAAGCCCTTAACAAATTTTACAAGGGCATAACCATACCAAAAAATAAACAAGAAAAATACAAGCCACTACCAAGGTTACAGGCAGGCAGTAGTTTTATACTCAAACCTAAACCATTTTTTGATAACACGGGCGTAGATTCAGTCTATAGAGCACAATACATTAAATTAGCTGCATTAAGAAATTATGGTTTATATAAAACTAATAGCATTAAATTTGTAGACTTAACTCTGTATCCTGATATTGATTTAAACAACATAAAATCAAACCCGCTTTTAATAATTGCTAACAAACAAATTAAATTTATACACGAGGAAACTTAAAAATGGCACTAAGCTTTAAGCAAACCAAAGGTCGCGCACAAAAAAGTTCAGTTGAAAGTTACGAATACAAAGACGGTGAAAATACCGTTCGCTTAATTGGCGGCGTATTACCACGCTATGTTTACTGGGTAAAAGGCACTAATAACAAAGACATTCCTATTGAATGCTTAGCCTTTAGCCGTGAAAAAGAAAAATTTGATAACCTAGAAAAAGACTGGGTTCCTGAATTTCATCCTGATCTAAAGTGTAGCTGGAGCTATGCAGTTAATTGCATTGATTCCAAAGACGGCAAAATTAAAGTTCTTAACTTAAAAAAGAAACTATTTGAGCAAATTATCACTGCTGCAGAAGATTTAGGCGATCCTACAGATCCAGAAACTGGTTGGGATGTAGTGTTTAAACGAGTAAAAACTGGACCTCTTGCATATAATGTAGAGTACACCTTGCAAGTACTACGTTGCAAACAGCGTAAACTAAATGCACAAGAAGCAGAATTAGCAGAAAAAGCTCAGTCTATTGACGAAAAATATCCTCGTGGAAATCCTGATGAAATCAAAGCACTACTTGAAAAACTTCAAGCAGGTATAGAAGAAGAGCAAACTCAAAGCGAACAAGAAGCTGTAAAAGAGCTAGGTTAAATAACAAAGCCCGCTAAAGCTAATACTTTAGCGGGCTATTTTGTCTGGTAAAAAATGAACATATTATTCACAGCAGATATACACATAAAACTGGGTCAAAAAAATGTTCCAGTTGATTGGGCTAAAAACAGATTTCAATTATTTATTCAGCAGTTTCAAAAAATGCAACAACACGCTGACCTAGTAGTTTTAGGCGGTGATATATTTGACCGACTTCCAACTATGGATGAAGTTGAGTTATACTTTGACTTAATTGCTAGTATTAATGTAGAGTGCATTGTCTATCCAGGCAATCATGAAATGCTTAAAAAAGATACTACATTTTTAAGCTATTTAAAACGTGCTACTACTAGAATTAATCCGTTAGTAACTATTGTAGATGATTTCTATACACGGCATGGCTTTGATTTTGTGCCCTACAATAAACTAAAAGAACTAGAAACTACCAAGTATACTTTTGCAGAAAAGATTTTGTGCACTCATGTGCGTGGTGAAATTCCACCACACGTTAAATCTGAAATTGATCTTAGTTTACTAAATCGTTGGCAACTAGTATTAGCGGGAGATTTACACAGTTATGAAAATTCGCAACGTAATATACTTTATCCTGGAAGTCCTTACACAACCAACTTTCATCGCAATACTGTTAGTACTGGTTGTATATTACTGGACTCTAAAAACCTTACTCATACTTGGTTAAATTTTGATTTACCTCAACTTATTAAACAAACTGTAGGAGTGCATGACCTTAAATCGCAAACGGCTTTTCATCATACAATCTATGAAATTGAAGGCAACTTGCACGAACTAGGGCAGCTTGAGGATAGTGATCTTATTGATAAAAAGATAGTTAAACGCGCACAAGAAACTCAACTAATCCTAGATCCAGAACTTTCACTAGGCGAAGAAGTCAGGGAGTATTTAACTTATATTCTACAGCTTAATGAAACAGCAGTTGTTGAAACATTAAAAGAATTTTACAATTATGCGGATAAACTAGAATGATTACACTAAAACAATTAAGTTGGTCTAATGCTTTTAGTTATGGTGCAGCTAATAAGATTGATTTTACTCAGAGTCCACTTATTCAACTTGTGGGTAAAAATGGGCATGGTAAAAGCAGTATTGCATTAATCTTAGAAGAAGTTTTATTCAACAAAAATAGCAAAGGCATTAAAAAAGGCGATATTTTAAATCGTTATATAAAAGACAAAAACTATCAAATTGAACTTATTTTTGTCAAAGATGGTTGTGAATATAAAATTGAAACAAAACGTGGTGCTCAACAACAAGTAAAACTTTACAAAGGCTTAGAAGACATTAGTGGACATACAGCCACTACAACTTATAAATTAATAGAACAACTTATAGGTATAGATCATAAAACTTTTTCACAAATTGTGTACCAAAGTCATGCAGGTAGTTTAGAGTTTTTAACTAGTGCAGATACTGCTAGAAAAAAGTTTTTAATTGAGTTATTAAATTTAGGCAAATACACACAAGCTGGAGAAGTATTTAAACAAGCAGCTACAGAAGTAGGTAAAGACCTTACAGAAGCACAAGCTAAATTAAGCACTATTCAACAATGGATTGCTAAATATAGTAAAACAAATTTTGAAACAAAAGGCCATATTCCGATTCCAGTTTTAGACGATACTCTGGTAGCAGAAACTAGTAGATTATCGACTACTATTCAAGATATTGAAAAAACTAATAAAAAAATTACACAAAATAATACCTATAAACAACTAAAAGATAAAATTAACTTATTACCAGTGCCTGATAAACCTGAAGGAGATATAAGTTTATCGGTAACTAAAAAAGCTGAATATGATAAAACTATTCAAGATGCTACCGTATTCAAAAAGAAAATGACAGCCTTGCATGGTAACTGTCCTACGTGCTTACAAACTATTGATGAAGAAAAAACTAAAAATCTAGTAACAGAACAAGATACAATTATTTTACTAGCTAAAGCCCAAGTAGATCGTGAAAGTACAAAAATTAAAATTTATAATGAACAGTTAAATAAATGGAATACAGCGCAACGTAATCAAGAAGATTGGGAAAAATATCATCAATTAATTGATGTGGAACTACCAGAAAACCTATTAGACGAAGCAATATTACAAAAACAATTAAAAAATTTGCAACAACAAATAGCAAAAACAAAACAAGATATTGCTAATGCAGAAAAACTCAATCATGAAGTAACTGCACATAATAATCGACTAGAATTAATAAAATCACAAATAGTTGAAATGGAAGTAGAACTTAGCGAATGGACTACAAAAGCTAATCAATTAACTGTAAAACTAAATATTATTAATACACTAGTAAAAACTTTTAGTACTACTGGTTTAGTTGCGTATAAAATTGAAAATCTTGTTAAAGACCTAGAAGTTATTAGTAATGAATATCTAGGTGAATTAAGTGGTGGTAGATTTCAAATCAGTTTTCAAATTAGTGGTAGTGATAAATTAAATGTTGTAATTACCGATAATGGAATAGATATTGATATTTTAGCTCTTAGCGGAGGTGAGCGGGCCAGAGTTAATGTGGCAACATTATTAGCAATTAGAAAGCTAATGCAAAGTTTAAGTCAAAGTAGAATCAATTTACTAATTTTAGATGAGACTATTGAAGCTTTAGACGTAGATGGTAAGGAGAAATTAATTGAAGTTTTACTCAAAGAAGAGTTCCTCAATACCATACTCGTTAGTCACGGATTCAGTCACCCACTATTGGAAAAGGTACACGTTGTTAAACAAAACAACATTTCTAAAATCGATGGATAATAATATGTATAAAATCGAACGTATAATTAGAGCCAAAGCTACAGCAATTGTAGATGGCAGAGAAACAGAACTTATGGAAGGTGATTATCTTACCAAAGATCAACTTGAAACACTAAAAGTTTACGGTGAAAAATTAATTTACAGGATTGATCAAAATTGTACTGGAGAAGTTTGCGGAATTGATATTGAAGCATACTTAGCACCAGTACACGTAAATAGTACACCTATGGTAGAAGTATTTCCTGAATCATCACAACCTAAAAAATAATGGTTGATTCTAGAGCTAAAGGCGCTAGAACTGAGTTAGTAATCAGGGATCTTCTTCGCAAACACACTCGATTAGGGTGGGAAAGGGTTCCTGGTTCAGGTGCACTAGATGAAAAACATGGATTAAAAGGCGATCTATATGTTCCTAACTACAACAATATATTTTGCGTTGAGGCAAAAGGATATGCAGACGATCACCTAACTAGCGCAGTACTAACATCTAAGTCTCCACAATTACTAGAATTTTGGCAACAAACTATTCGTCAAGCTAAACAGGTTAGTAAATTACCGTTGTTAACTTTTAAACATGATCGTAGTAAAGTATTTGTAGCTTTTGGCAGTGATTATTGTATACCAGAAAACTATCATCATTTTTATGTGTACAGACAGCCGCATAGCTTTTATGTTGCGCTTTTAGAAGACTGGTTAACATTTGAGCACCCACAATTTGTGTCTTGACTTAACAGCTAATATTTAGTATAATATTAAATGAAAAATATTTTAATAAAACCCACACTAGACTTATAAGACTATTAACATGAGTAAAACATTTCAACAAGTTTCAGAACAAGAAAATTGCTTAATGGTAGTAGATGCACTAAACCTAGCTTTTCGTTGGAAACACAGCGGTGCTACAAATTTTGCAGAAGATTATAAGCGCACAATAGAAAGTCTAAAGAAAAGTTATAAAGCTCGTTGGGTTATTATTGCCGCAGATCAAGGTTCTAGTAGTTATCGCAAAGAAATTTATCCTGAATACAAGCAAAATCGTAAAGATAAATTTGCTGAACAAACCGATGCTGAGCGCGCAGCTTTTGAACTTTTCTTTGAAGACTATCAAGCTAGTTTAGATTATATTCGTGAAACTACTGACTATCCAGTTATACAATTTAAACAAACAGAAGCAGATGATATCGTCGCATATATTACTAGTGTTTATCATACTTGTCCTATTAATCATGTATGGATGATTTCTAGTGATAAAGATTGGGATTTATTAGTTAGTGACAAAGTAAGCAGATTTAGTTATGTAACACGTAAAGAAATAACTGCTAATAACTGGCATACACACTACGACTTTCCGCATGAACACTATATTTCAATAAAGTGTTTAATGGGAGATAGTGGCGATAATGTACAGGGCGTAGAAGGCATAGGCCCAAAACGCGCACAACAATTAGTTAGCGAGTATGGCACTGCACTAGATATAGTAGCAGAGCTACCTATTCAAAGTAAATTAAAATATATTAAATCACTAAATCAAGCTGCTGATAAAATTTTACTTAATTATCAGCTTATGGATTTAGTAACTTTTTGCAGAGATGCGCTAGGTGAAAACACCAAGCAAATAGATGAAATTTTAAAAGAATATTGCAAGGATTAATATGGTTAGCACAAGAGCGCAAGTAATTACACGTCGTACCTATAATCGCCCTACTAGTGACGACGGAAAACAGTTTGAAACATGGGAAGAAACAGTTGCTCGTGTAATTGATCATCAAGCATGGCTATGGGAACGTGCAGTTAGTCGTGAATTAAATGATCAAGAATATGCAGAACTCTATGACTTAGAACAGCTAATGTTAGATCGCAAAGTATTAATGAGCGGCCGTACACTTTGGCTAGGCGGTACAAAAGTAGCTAAAACACGAGAAGCAAGTCAGTTTAATTGCAGCTTTACTCATGTAGAGACTGTATATGATGTGGTCGATGTGCTATGGTTATTACTACAAGGTTGTGGCGTAGGATTTAAACCTATTGTAGGTACTCTTAATGGATTTTCAAATCCAATTAAAAATATCAAAACAATTCGTAGTCAGCGCACTGAAAAAGGTGGTTTAGAGTACAACACAGAAACTTGGGATGCAACAACTAAAACTTGGACACTGCAAATTGGTGACAGTGCAGAAGCTTGGGCTAAAAGTATCGGTAAACTTTTAGCAGGTAAATATCCAGCAGAAACACTAGTTTTAGATTTTTCGCAATTGCGTCCAGCAGGAGAGAGGTTAAAAGGTTATGGTTGGATTTCTTCAGGCGATACTGCAATTAGCGCTGCATATATTAGCATTGCCAATATTCTTAATGGTAGGGCTGACAGTCTACTTACTAGGATGGATATTCTGGACATTGTTAATCATCTGGGCACTATTCTTAGCAGTCGCAGAAGTGCTGAAATTGCTCTTTTTGACTATGGTCAACCTGAGTGGGAAGAGTTTGCAGTAGCTAAAAAAGACTGGTGGTTACACAACAATGAACATCGTACACAAAGCAACAATAGTCTAGTGTTTAAGGAAAAGCCACTGCGCGAAGATTTAGAAAAGATTTTTCATCTTATGCAAGAAGCAGGTGGTAGTGAACCAGGTTTTATTAATGAAGTAGAAGCCCTTAGAAGAGCGCCTTGGTTTAAAGGCGCTAATCCTTGTGTAGAAATTTTGTTGGGCAACAAAAGTTTTTGCAACTTAACAGAAACTGATATTGCTAAATTTCGCGGTGATAATGCAGGACTACACGCTGCTATTAGATTAGCTGCTAGAGCCAACTATCGTCAAACTTGTGTTGATTTACAAGACGGTATTCTACAAGAATCTTGGCATTTAAACAACTACTTTTTACGTCTTTGTGGAGTAGGTTTAACAGGCATTGCAATGCGTCCAGATATGGGCAGTTATGACTATGAATACCTAAAGCGCACAGCAACTAGTGCTGCGGTAGGCATGGCTCAAGAACTAGGATTACCAATTCCTAAAAATGTAACTTGCGTAAAACCGTCAGGCACATTAAGCAAAATTATGGATACTACTGAAGGTGTACACAAACCACTAGGCAAGTACATTTTCAACAATGTGCAGTTTTCAAAACACGATCCAGTAGTAGAAAAACTACGCGAAGCAAACTACACAGTAATTAACCATCCAGTTGATGATAGTGGCGTGTTAGTAACTTTTCCAGTTTGCTGGGATGGTGTAGTATTTGATAAAGTTGATGGTAAAGAAGTTAATTTAGAAAGTGCCGTTACACAACTAGAACGCTATAAATTGTTACAAACTAGTTGGAATCAACAAAATACTAGTGTAACTATTAGTTATGATCCCACAGAAATTCCGGCAATTATTAGTTGGTTACTAGACAATTGGGACTGTTATGTAGGCGTAAGTTTTATTTATAGAACTGATCCTAGTAAAACTGCTAAAGATTTAGGTTACTTATACCTTCCACAAGAAGTAGTAGACGAACAAACTTATAAAAACTATGTACAAATTTTACGTACAATTGATTTAAACACTGCAAATAGTTTTGATGAAATAACAGATCAAGACTGCAGTACGGGTGCTTGTCCAATAAGGTAATATATTATGGTAAAAAAACCAAACAATAAAAAAGACAAAGAAGATAAAAAAATAGATGTTGCTGATGATTTTGAATTTACTTTTAAAATTACCAAAGAAGAAGCAAATATCTTGTTAATTGCTCTACAAGAACTACCAGGAAAAATTTGTAATCCACTTAGTGAAAAACTTCGTGAACAGGCTATTGAACAGGTAGAAGGCAAAACTATTCATCATAGTATTGAAGAAGGTATTGCAATAGAAGAGCATATGAGCGGTGGATAAAAAAAGCCCCTAGTAGCAATACTAGGGGCTTTTTTATTAGTCGTTATAGGCTAAAATAATTTGTTTACACATTTTACTACGTACTATATCTTCATCTAAGAATCTTACAATTTCTACGCTTGGAATACCTTGTAATCGTTTAACACTATCTTCTAGGCCACTATCTAAAATATCTACTTGTTTAGGGTCGCCGCTTAGTATAATTTTGCAACCTTTACCAATGCGCGATAATAACATTTTAAGCTCAACTTTAGTTAAATTTTGTGCTTCATCTACTAGTACAATTGCATATTCAAAACTGCTACCACGCATAAAACCAATTGGTCTAGGATCTATATCTTTGTTTTTAACTGCGTATTCGTAAAATCCGCGACCTAAAGTTTTTGTAAATACTGAGTCAAAAGGTTGTAGGTAAGGAGCATATTTATCATCAATTTTACCTGGTAAAAATCCCATTCCTCTACCAGTTTCTACATTTGGTCTAGTTAAAATAATCTTTGATATTTTTCTGTGAAATAATTGACCGGCTGCATAACTAGCTGCAACATAAGTTTTGCCAGTTCCTGCACTGCCTATACCAAAAATAATATCATTATTTTTAATTGCTTCTAAGTAGATACTTTGAATTTCATTTAGTGGTTTAATTTCTTTAAACCCGTTTTCAACAGGATTTTTGTGTTCTAGTAATAATGCTTTACGAACTTGTTTTCCAGATTGACTAGTCATATAAACCTTCTTAGTTAGTGAACATATAATTCATACTTTTTATTGCGTATATTTATTACATCCTCTACATGGTGACGATTAATATCACAAGCACTACGATTACCGTAAAGTGCCACCTTAGACTTTAAACAAAGTTTTTCCACATTATCAAACCACCTATTAGGATCACACCAACTTGTTAATTTACAAGCTCTACGCTCGTGATTAACACCACCTAGTCCACCATTATAGGCAGCATCTGCAAATGCATATGCTTCACGTTTATCTAGTACATACTTATCAAAAGCTTGATAATTATCGCGCATCATTAATGTTAGTGCACGAATTTGTAGGTCTGGTCGAGTATAAACTACTTGCCATGACAACTCCGATAATTCTTTAGGATATTTATATTTTAGTTCTGATAGAGCATCAAACCTAATAGATCCATCTGCTTTAAAAGCCCTGGTAATCTGACCAAGTCCTGCACCTTCCTCACGATCGCTGCGCAGGCGACTTTGTGAATTCCAACACTTACTATGCTTAAGTGATATGCAAGACTCGTGCTCTATTAGACTAGCAAGGTAAGCTGCTTTGGGTGTGTAGCCCAAACCTTGTCTTTTTCTTGCTGTAAGGTAGGCAAATGCTCATATGCTTGTTTAGGAATATAGGTTTCCACTGGTTGTGCATAGACTTGTGAGCCAAAAAGACTTAACAAACCATAGATAATAATACATAAACCTACAAATGCTAAGCCTGCGCCAGTAGCAGTTTCACGTGCCTTTTTAAGCAATGATTCCATGTCTGCATAATCAAATAATGCACGTCGTGCAAGGTGTGCAAACCATACAGCTACAATTGGCGTAGCTAATTTAGCTAAAAATGGGATAGTCATGTTACCACCATTAGGGTCGCTGATAAAAAGATACAGCATAACAATAAGGGTGCCGCCAATCATAAAAATGTTGCGAAAACGAAAATGTTCTTTCATGGGTTGTCCAGGTTAGTTAATTTACGAATAATTTTAATACTATTTAACTGTTGAATATTACACTGACCGTATAGGCTAATAATGGTTAAATAGTGGTCTGCTAGTTGCTCATAGGTAGTACCTAAAAAACTAGGTAGTGGTTGACAAGCCTCTAGCAATTTAGGGTCTACCATTACACGATTTTCTGTGCTGGGTATTGGCGCAAATTTTTTATCAGAATTTGTAAATATAGAACAGCCCGATAAAAATAAAAATGCGATTAATATTAGTTTTTTCATTCTTGATTGGCTTTAGAAATTGCTTGATTGATACTATCTATAAAATTTTCTGATGGTAAGCATACTGAATTTTTTACAACAGTAACCGGCTCTTTTTTAACTTGCTGTTTAATAGCATTAATAGTTTTTGTTAAACGCTTTTGCTCAGCAATGCTTTGCGTACTAATATCAGACAGCTGTGTTTCTAACTGGTAAATTTTTTGTTGTAATTGTTGCTGATATTGTATACGCTCTTCAGCACATTTTTGCTCAGCTATATGCTTGCCCTTTTCTAGTACATAGGTATAGCCATATCCAATTAAAGCTACTAAACTAATAGTAAATATAAATCCTATTAATAGTTTTATATCATTAAGCATTTTGTTCAATAGCATTAAAATGCGGGTATCTGTAAGACTCTGGTCTTATTATAGGCATAATCTCAGTAGCTTGCATATTTTTAATAATAACAGGAGGAAATTCTTCGTAAATATCTCTAGTACCAATTAATCTGTAGGGCCTTGAATTTTCAAAAATTCTTATGTTTTCGTACCAATCGTTTTCTTTATCATAAGGTTGCAATGCACTTGTATACTGAGTGGTAATTTTACCATTAAAAGCAAATTTACCAATAAAATGTAAAGTTTTAAATGGAATATTAGGCACTTTTAAGGTAAAAGCATTCCAGTCATATAATTCAATCACTTTAACAGCACTTAAATCTAGCGGTGATGATTTTGGTGGTAGTGAGCCGGTTTCTGCTGTTGGATCATAAGGAAATTGTGCCTCTAAATCTTCAAGTGTTGGTATATTCGTTTCGTCAACCATAATTTATCCTTAGTTATTAGTAGGTTGTAAATCTTGCCATTTATTCAATGGACATATAGAAGTTTTTATTTTTGCTTTTGCAGGCATAATACACCCACATTCTTTACATCGATATATTGGTTTTTGTAAATTATCACATTGTGTACAAATTTGTAATCGTGCATAGTATGTGGTTTTATCTGCTAAAAAATCTTTAATTGTCATTATTTAATGCCTTTTAAAATTTATATGCGACTATAAATATTCAGGATTTACAATCTCATAATTTGTATATTCAATAAGTTCAAATTTATGTATTAATTCATTTTCTATTTCTTCAAAATAAGGTTCTAAAAACATATTATTTAATAATTTTCTAGTTAAAACTTTATCAAAATAGCCAAATTTTATAATACTAACAGTATCCGACAATATTTCATACGATATAAAATCTCCAAAAAATGCAAAAAAATTTTCTGAGATTTTTGGTTCATTTTCTTTAAAACCACAAACACAAATTAAATTATTAAAATTTATTTCTGTTTTTGTTATTGGATTTATTTTTTTAGCATTAATAAATTTATAAATTTTCCAATCTATTAAACCAGTACTAGAGGAAAAATTTTCATATTTTGAAGAAGGTATATTATAATTCATTTTTAACTCAATATTAACAAGAACCGCCACAACATCCACAGTTGTCGCAACTACTTTCCACTATTCCACAACATCCGTTTGCATAATTAGTAACTAAATCGCAACCAGGATTACCAGAACAACCATAATAACTACAATAGCTACTTACAACAGTATAGGGTGCAGGACAACCAGCGCAAGGATCAACATATCCACAACTTGGTGAATTAGTTTGAGTATTTACACGATAAAATCCACAATTACCATTGGTATATATACTATATCTAGTATAACCATCACAGTTTCCACTACTGATTAAAAGACCAGATGGGGCACAAGAGGATCCTAAAACTTTAAATGTAGAAAACATTAGAAATTTACACCTGATTGACTTGCAAACCAATTTACACCATCACTAATAAATACGTAAATGTCTGTTTTACCATTAGTAAGTGTGGGAACAGGAACATTACTATAGTTATATTTAATAGTACCTCTAGTAGTTGCAAAGGTTAAAGTAGTAGGAGTATTTGCATAGTTTACTTGAACAGTTAAACCTTTGCCTGCTAAGGGCAGGGGCAATGTAATTGCATTTGCCCCCGCCATAGTAGTAATACTTTGATAGCTGCCGTTACTTAACGATAATGTTACTGCATTTTTAGTAACTGTTACAAAGTATAGTTGTTCAGTATAGTCTTTAATAGTTGGATTAGTAATAATTTTATTGCCAGCACTATCTAAAGTAGTTAGTTCTACCCAGCTAACTACTCCTATATTACTAACTAATCTTTTATATAAAGTGTTTGTTGAGGAGTTATACCACTCATCTCCAACCAGAGCCCCAACGGGCTCTGTTGGGGACCAGAAATGTTGTATGCTATTTCTGGTTGACATGATTATGCCTGCGCTTCGGTCCAGCTAATACGAGCTAGAATTGAGTTTGTGGTAACTGTGGTAACATTAGTAGCACAAATTGTAATAATATCCGGACCGTCTGGATATAGATTTTGAAAACCTGTAGGACAAGTATTAGTAGTACCACCACCAAGAATACAAGTACCCAAATCACGAACTTGATTTAAGTCCTCGGTATTAACACCACCGCTTGTATATAAACCAAACACAGTTTCACCACCAGTAATTGTAGTACCACTAGGATGTACAGCTACTTGTGCAAGACTAGATCCGCCTACCTGCGCAAATTGACCAGCACTAACTCTGCCATTTAAGCGCAGTGAAATTAGGAAAGTAATACCAGTACCTGTAGCAACTGTAGATAAACTACGCATAATTAACTGCATACGATTAATTAATTCACGTGAACCAATTACACCAGTTAATCCATTATCTACTGTAGGAGCAATACGAATACTAACTAGCGGAACTGTAGCGTCTTGAGCAACGTTACTAATAGTTTGCGTACGATTCATACCGCCAACAAACACTAGTGACTTATCGTCGTCGTACCTGCCGTCCATCATTACCGCGGAACCCCAGTGACTAATAGTACTTGCCTGACTTGGACCGTATAGTTCTACTTTAATTGGAGCTGTGCCAGCTAAACTGCCTGTAGTTTGACCAGTAACTGTAAATGCAGTTGCAGTTGCACTACCACCACCAGCAGTACCAGCACCTACAATAGTAATATTTTGAACATTGCGTGTAAGGTTGTTTAAAGTATTACCAGTTTTACTAGCATAGCTAACATATTCAATTACGCCTGCAGTATCAGATGCTTGACTTAACACTACAGTACCTGCTGGCGGAAAATTACTAGCATCTGCTACACTCATTGAAGTAGTAAAACCACTAGCTAGTGTTGAGGTAAGATAAGTATATGGCGTATGCGTATTAGTTTCATAACGTGCAACCAAATTACCAGTGCGCATATAAGCTTCGGTATTAAGGTTGTTATTAGCAATTCTGTGGCAGTAAATAACTTCACCACGATTATTTTTTACACCAAATCTAATTGCGCCTGCACCATACCACGTAAAGTCAATATAGAACATTTGCATTTTAGCCAAGTCCATATTAAATAAACTTGCACCAGTACCGTCTAGTTTATCAATATTCCACTGACTTTGCGGATATTTGGTATCAATAGTTTTACTAACCACTGCACCGCTAATATTAGCCGCGCCACGATATTCTGGATAAATGGTCATTGCTGTGTCTGTAGTAATTTGCTGTACAATATAGCTCATACCACGAATAACTACATAATCACCAGGTTTTAATTGTTGACTAAATTTTGTGTTAGTACCAGTAACTGCATTACTACTAGCATTAACTGCAATAGCTCCAGAAATTTGTGTAGTACTACTACGTTTTACGCAATATAGTGTTTGACCATCATATTCAAAGAAAAATCCGTTTTGATTGTCAAACATACCAATACGGTTATAACTACCATACCAAGTCCATGGACTAACTGTAATTGGAAATCCTGGTGCTGGTGCTATAGCAGGAATAGTTCCTGCAGCATCAATACGAGCAGTGCTTGTATAAGTAAATGTTAAACCACTTACTGTAACTACTGCAAAATTACCATTATAAGCCGCGTCTGTACTACCAGCAACCTTAATAATAGATCCTGGCAATAGTCCGTGCGGATATTTGCAAGTTACAGTAACAGTACTACCGCTGCCACCATTAGTTAAATTTTCAACAAATAGTGCAGGTTTTAAAATACTGCCAGTTGAAAACTGAATGCCTTTACCGCTTTGATAACGGAACTGACGGCGTGTTTGTCTGATGACTTGATAACCATGATAAGGGCTAACATTACTAAATTGTACGCCACCATCAAATGGTCTGTGTTGTACGTAACCCATTGAGCGTGGATATACGCAAGCATTAAGCGGCGTAGTATGCGTTGTAGCTGCAGCAGTAGTTAAAAATGTAAATGTATTTGTAGTAGGAGTAGTTTCAACAACCCAAGTATTATTAAGTGCTGTGTTAGTAGTACTACCAACAATATATACAGTATCACCAATACGCAAGCCGTGACCATTAGTGGTAGTTACTGTAGCGCGAGTACCGTTTGTAACAATTGCTGTTGTTCCGGCTGGAATTGCTGCGCCTGTGTAAAAATTTCCAAGCCAAATATAACTTTTAGTTGAGTCAACTAGCGGTGTAACAGCAGGGTTAACAATAGTACTAAAAGTAAATGTGCCGCTGGCTACGGTACTAGCTGTACATAACCACCAACCATCCGCATTTGCTGCATCTAAACTACCTTGCATAAACAGTGGTTGACCAACTGAAGGTAGTTGCGTAGTAAATACAAATGCACCAGCAGTCATAGCACTACCGCTTTGTACAGTAATTTGTGTTGCGCTATCTACGGATACTACAGTTGTAGTACCAGTACCAAAAGCGCCGCTGCCACTTTGCTTAACTAAAATTGCACCTGGATATAAATTAGCTGTGCTAGCAATACCAGTAATTGTAGATACAATAGCTGCACTAGTAATACTGCCACTAAATGCTTGTAGGGTAGCGGTAACCACATTAGTACTAGCAGTAATATTACTAAGTATTGCAGGTTGCGTAGCATCATAGCTAGCACTGGGACGATTGTTTAGAAGAGTAATACTTTCCCATTTGGTTGGTTGCTGACCATATTCAAAGTCAGTATCAATCAAACTTTGTGGAGTACTTACGCGCAGTTTATCAACTGGATCACGCATAACTTCAGCAGGAATTAACTCAGTATAACTTTCCTCTGTTAAAATGCTTAACTTATCAGTAGCTGACATTGCAGCAGTATTATAACTTAGTACAATAGTGGTGCTTTCAGTTCCGCTGTTTGAGTCAACAGAAGTAACATAACTAGATGCACCTAATGCAGGATCACTAAAATTATATAATACAGTCCCTTGATAAGCAGCATTTTGTGTTACATTAGTAATTAGTAGTAACTGTTCTTTTCTAATATTTTTACCCGTAACAACAATAGTTTTTGTTGTTGGGTTAAATGTATAACTTTCAATGATTACGTGTTTTGCCATTTTTGTTTAATCTCCAAATGCGACTGTTGCCGCTGAAAAAGGGTATCTAGAAGTTTGTGCAGTAGAAGATGCTTGTAAAATTAGTAAAGCACTACTGCCAGCACTAGGTGCATTATATATAGTAATATAGTTTTCGGAATCAAAAGTTCTTACTCTATAACCTTTAAAAGAGTCATATACCATTAGCCAAGGCCAAGCATATCTAGCAATATATGGCGATAAACGTAACCCATCTACTAATACTTCTAAGTCTTTACTATTTGTAATAGTAGATACTGTGTTTTGTTCTAATCTTAGTTTAAAGTGTGTGGTTACACCATCAAATTGATTAGAAATATCGTTTAATATTGTTTTGCTACTGCCACTGCCAGTACTAAGTGCTACAATCGCATTATTAAGATTAATAAAATTATTATCTACTTCTGCGTTAGTTAGTGGCCTATTTAGACTAGTAATACCTATTTGCCTAGTTACAATTGTTGCCATATTAAAAATCCTATATAGGTTTAATTATTTTGTTGGAAATGCTAAGTTTGGCACACTAATAGTGCGAACAACCCCATTGGTAATTCTAAAATCTTGAATATTACAATTACCATAAGTTAATATAGAATTATAATATTCAGCCCCAATTCTTAATACATTTGCAAATGTTGCTGAACTTGTATAACTAGAACCTACTTGTGTTCCATTTAAATATAGTTTAATTACACTACTACTATCTCTAGTTACTGCAACATAATTCCAAACACCTGATCCAGGTAATGTTGAAGAAGTAATTCTAGTGGCACCGCCTGAATACATATTAAAAACTGTTCCAGCAGTTCCTATATATACTTCAAGTCCACTTGCATTAAGTGCATCACCAATTGTAAAAAAGTAATTATTACCGCTTGTTGGTATGTACAACCAAAACTCAATTGTAAATGGTCCGCTAAGAGAAGGAATAGTTGTGTTTAAATAATCAGTGGTGCCATTAAATTTTATACTAGTAGGTGACCATTTATATAAACTGGTGTTAGCTTGAGCACTGCCTACTGTAATTATATTATTTTGTGTACTAGCATCGTAGATTGCTGCGTTGGTAAAATTAAGTAATAGACTAGTGTTAGGGATTGCTGTTACTGGTGTAGTAGGTGGAGTAAAGTTAGCGGTATATACTGCTGTATTATTTACAAATCTAAAATTAGAAATATATCCTGGAAAATAATTCGAACTTTGACCTAATGCAATTATAATATCATTAGCAGATTGATAAATTGAAGCACTACTTGTAATAGAACCAACACTAGATCCATTAACATAGAGAGCAATGTTTGAACCATTTCTTACAACGGCAATATGATACCAACAATTTAAGTTTAAAGCAGAAGATAATGTACTTCCGTTTGAAATATCCCAAGTGCTGTTATTGCTTGAAATATAAACTCTAAAAGTACTTTCTCCAGTTGCAAAATAACCCATTAGTGGATCATAAGTTGTAGCATTTCCAAAAGTACAACTAGTTCTGCTACCAGCGGTTGAGGTTAAATATAACCAATGTTCAACTGTAAAACTACTTGTTCCAAGTGAAAAATTTGTATTAACTGCAGAACTTAAATAACTACCACTACCAAAATACCCGCTGCCCCCATACAGCGCAGTAGTGTACGCGGTCGTTGGGGAGAACGGTTGAAATGCTTGAACGGTTGGGGTGCCGCCAAGGGCAAGCGTAAAATTGTTAGTGCTGTTGTCAATAAATCGATTGCTCCGACAAGTAAGTATTGATGTATTGGTAATTGCTGTGAGTGGGGTTGTGGGTGGGGTAAATGTTGCAGTATAAACTGCCGTGCCTTTTACGTATCTAAAGTTGCTAATATATCCAGTCCACAATCCATAAACAGCATGAGAATACGAACCTATAGTTGGAGTATAAGACACGTTTGTTAAATCTGTGGTATTGCTAGTTGGCGTTCCAGAAACACCATTTACAAAAACGCGAACAATTCCGCTTAATCTAGTAACAGCAATATGATACCAAGTGTTTGTGTTAATAGGTGTTGAGTTACCAATTCCTGTGCCAGCTCCACTTGAAGCTGCTGTAAAACCAACTCCAGTAGGTCCAAAATTAAGAACAAAATAGTTGTGACCACTTGCTGATTGAGAATAAATCCAGTTACCTTGAGCAACATTATGTGCTACAACATAAATCCAACACTCTACAGTAAAATCACCAGTGCCCGGAGCAAACGCCGTATTTGAAGAAACCTGAAAATAACTACTGCCATTTAAATAGTTACTCCAGTATCCATTTGGCCAGTATGGAGTAAATGAACCTTGCGTTGGTGTCCCTGTACGAGTAATGGGAAAAGCGTAGTTGCTGGTGTCAATAAAGGTGTTGTTTTGTACAGCATTTGTAGCACTAGTATAATTACTGTCTGCAAAATTAAGTAGTAGTGCTGTATTGGCGATTGCTGTTACTGGTGTAGTTGGTGGGGTAAATGCTGCGGTGTAAGCTGCGGTTCCGTTTACTATTCGAAAATTGGAAATATATACGTTTGAGTAGTATAGGCTACCATTACCAGATGGATTTGCACCAATAGGTTGAGTTCCTGTGTATGTAAAGCTTTGAGTGGTTGAATATTGCGCGACCTGCACCCCATTTACATACATTTTTAAGTTATTTGTTCCCAAACCAGACCGAACAATCGCAATGTGTGTCCAAACATTAGTTGGAATTGAACTTGGATTTGAAAGAAATGCCGTGACTCCACCAACAAATAATAAATTATTGCCGCCGCCAGAAACTGAGTTAAGATACATTGCAGGGCAATTGTCCGTACCATTTCTCCAGCCCCATAGCCAATAATTTGTTGGATATACTGGGTTTACAGGAACGTTTAACCAAAATTCTAAGGTAAAATCATTTGTGCCCAACGCAAATGTTTGGTTGTATGTTAAATAATCAGCAGTACCATTAAAGTACGTAGCGCCTGGGCTTGCAGTTGGAGCAGTAAATGCATTAGGATAGTAATAAGAAGTTGTTTGTGGTGTACCAACAAGGGTTAATACTCTGGCACTAGAGGAATTATCAATAAATCTGTTACTTTGTAAACATAATAACACAGTATTTGCATCTGCAGTAAATGGTGCAGTAGGAACAGTAATAGTTCTAGCTATATTTGAAATTCTTAGATTTGAAATATATCCTGGAAAAGCATCCGTTGTAGCAGAATCACCACCAATACCACATGTAGCAGAACTATATGTTCCTCCAGCTCCTGTACTATTAGAAACACTAGTAGCATTAACATACAGTGTTAATGCACTACTATTTTGAGTAACCGCAATATAAGTCCACTGATTTAATGGAACTGTTGCAGTGCTTACTATACTTACTGAAGTTCCTGTTTTGTAAAACTGAAGAGTTCCGGCAGGATTAATACGTAATTCCCAACCACCCCCAGCATTCATTCTAGTTCCTACAACCGTATTTTGATTTGTATTGTATGAAGTAGGATAAACCCAGCATTCAACAGTAAATACAGATTGTTGTGCTAAATCAATTGTTCCTGCAGATGGGTTTGGCGTAGTTAAATAGCTAGTTGAACCATTAAAATATGCACCCCACCAACCTGTAGACTGATAAGGACTTGTCCAAGCAGTGCTAGGTGCTCCATTACGTGTAACAGTAAAATTATTAGTACTACTGTCAGCAACAGTTGTACTACGTGTAGAAGATGCAGTGGTTTCTAGTAGGAATGGAACATATGAAATATATGGATCGCCAACTACAATTGTAACACTAAAAGTTTTAGGACTAGTTTGTTGTTCTGTATCTGTAGCAGTAATTGTAAAACTATATGTAGTATCTACACTTAAACCAGTTACAGTTCCGCTTAATAATCCACTACTAGTAAGTGATATACCTGTAGGTAGTGTACTGCCACTTGCAAGTGCATAAGTTACCGTACTATCGCTAGTAGCAGCAAGTTGAATACTAACTGTAGTGCCTGTAGAAATAGGACTAGTACTAACCCAAGTAGGACTGCTACTGTAAGTTATAGCATTTACCCTAATAGCTACACTACCATCGCTTAATACTAAGTATATAATATAACTACCAGCACTTTGCGCAGGTAGTTGTGCTCGAACTTCTGTGCTACTAATAAAAGTTACGCTAGTAGCTAAGGTATTGTTTACCAATACTTGGCAACCACTAGTAAAACCAGTACCAGTAATTTTAATATAACCACCACTTAAATCTATAGCATTAGCTGTAGTGTTATTATAACTACTATCAGTTATAGTTATACCAGTAATTTTAGGTACATTTGTTGTACCACTACTAATAGTATTTAATATCGTAGTAATATCACTATTAAGACCAATAAAATTATTATCAATTTCTGAGTTAGTTAGGGGTCTATTTACACTTGAAGTACCAACTTCTCTGGTAGTAATTGTTGCCATATTAATTTTTCTGTAAATAGTTTTGTGGTTTAAAGAACGATTAATAGTATATTAATCGTTCTTTAATTATTGCTATTGTATTATTGTACTTGAACTTTCCAAGTAATAACTAGTGTATCTAATGCACCTTTGTTAATAACCGCAAATACTGTTCTGCAAAGCATAGTACCAGCAGTACCATCATTAAAAATACCGGCTTCAGTAATAGCACCAGTACCTGTTCCAGGCGAAAAAATAGCTACATATTGTACACTATCATTAGTAATTACTGTAGTTACAATAGCACTACTATCTAATGCTACTCTTGCAATTTGACTGCCTAATGCAGTATCTGCTGCGCCAGCAGTGCCACTACCAGTACCTACAGCCATATGTGACATAACTGTTTGTGCTGTGCCGTACATGCGACTAGAAATATAAGCTAGTCCTGTATTAACTACTAGGTTATGTTCGTGTTGTTCTGTAATATTACCATCAGCACCTATTAATTGTAGTTTCAGAGTGCCGGTGGGTTTTAATGAATCATTTAACATGATAAATTTCCTTTAAAATTAAGTACCTATAAATTCAGGCACAATGTAATTAATAAGATATTAATAAACTATGTTGATTCCAGCATATCCAGGTACCGCATAATTACTGATGGCGTAATTTTGTTTATTAATAATTCCAAAGTCTTTAAGTTTTGTAGTATCAGTGGTTGTTCTAGTTGTACCTTTGCTAAAAATATAAGTATTAGATCCAATATATCCAGGATCTAAATAATTTTCACCAAAATAATCTTGAATATTAATAGTGCCGGATTCTAAAGTAGTTGCTTTATCAGTAGTAAGATTACGGACTATATTTTTAGTAATAATTGCTGCTTCTATACTAATAATTATATCATTTAATTGTTTAGTATGTTTTAAACTATTAACATCTATTGTAGCAATTGAATCAATGGTTTGTTTAGTGTAATTTAATTTACTACTATCTAATTTAATAATTAAATCTGTAGAAGCGCGTTTATTACAATTTAATTTAGTAGTATCTGCTTTAGTAGTTGTATCTTTAAAGTTTTTAGTTGTATTTATATTAGTTGTATCTATATTAATAATTATATTATTAAATCGTTTAGTATTACTTAAAACAAGTAAATCAATATTTTTAAAATTACTTGCTATTAGATAATCAACCCAATTAGAAAGTATATTAATATATTGGATTCTTCCAATATATCCAGATTCCATGTAAGTTTCTGCAAAATAATTTTGAGTATTAATAGTACCAGATTCTACAGTACTAATAATATTATTAATATTGTATTGTAGTGATTTAGCAGCAATATCTGTAATTAAAGTATCAGTAAAATTAATTATATCATTAAATTGGCTACGATAAATTAAACTACTTGTTAAATTATCAATAAAATTAATTATATCATTAAATTGGCTACGATAAATTAAACTACGTGTTAAACTATCAGTAAAATTAATTATATCACTTGATATTTCATAGTCAATCCAATAAGAAGGCATATCAAAATATTGAACTCTTCCAATATATCCAGATTCTATGTAAATTTCTGCAAAATAATTTTGACTATTAATATTACCAGATTCTACTTTTCTAATAATATTATTAAACTGTTTAGTGTTACTTAAAGCAAGTAAATCAATATTTTTAAAATTACTTGCTGTTACATAGTCAATCCAATAAGAAGGCATATTAAAATATTGAATTCTTCCAATATACCCAGATTCTATGTAAATTTCTGAAAAATAATTTTGACTATTAATATTACCAGATTCTACAGTACTAATAATATCACTAATATTGTATTGTATTGATTCACTAATATCTGTAATTAAAATATCAGTAAAACTAATTATGTTATTAAATTCTCTACGATAAGTTGAACTACTTGTTAAACTATCCGTAAAACTAATTATGTTATTAAATTGTCTACGATAAGTTGAAATACGTGTTAAACTATCAGTAAAATTAAGTATATTGTTAAATTGTCTACGATAAGTTAAGCTACTTGTTAAACTATCAGTAAAATTAAGTATATTATTTAACAGTTTAGTATATTTTAAACTGTTAACATCTATTTTAGTAACTAAATCATTAAATTGTCTACGATAAGTTGAAATACTTGTTAAGCTATCAGTAAACTTAAGTATATCGTTAAATTGTCTACGATAAGTTGAAATACGTGTTAAACTATCAGTAAAATTAAGTATATTGTTAAATTTGCTACGATAAGTTAAGCTACTTGTTAAACTATCAGTAAAATTAAGTATATTGTTAAATTGTTTAGTATGTTTTAAACTATTAACATCTATTTTAGTAACTAAATCACTAAATTGTTTAGTATTATTTAAAGCAAGTAAATCAATATTTTTAAAATCATTTGCTATTACATATTCAGTCCAATAAGAAGGTGTATTAAAATATTGAACTCTTCCAATATACCCAGGTTCTATGTAAATTTCTGCAAAATAATTTTGACTATTAATATTACCAGATTCTACTTTTCTAATAATATTATT
>Ga0114973_10000269_pt1 | contig 38511 bp, 30 predicted proteins | sample M_140807_MF_Meta_FD_87025 | JGI IMG/M metagenome (GOLD analysis project Ga0114973, IMG submission 87025) | Freshwater microbial communities from Lake Montjoie, Canada to study carbon cycling - M_140807_MF_MetaG | ecosystem: Environmental > Aquatic > Freshwater > Lake | place: Lake Montjoie... | reverse complement strand
GCGGGCATTGTGGTACGTCGAGTATTGTATATGCGTCTTTCTTGAACGAGGGAAGTAAAGTGTTTGTTTATGAACCCCAGTCGGTTCTATTCGGCATATTATCAAAGAACATACAGCAAAACAATTTACAACACAAAATAGTTCCATTCAATTGCGGAGTGTTTTGCTATAAAGGACCGGGAATAATGAACGGAATCGATTTAGATGGCGGCGGCGGAACAGTATCCAGGAGATACGGGGATGAGAGCAACCTTGATTGTAACTTCGGCGGTATTGGACTAGGAACCGGAGGAGAAGAAATTGAGATGACCACTATAGACGATATTTCATTAAACGACATCGGATTTATTCATTGCGATGCACAGGGGTCTGAAAACTTCATTTTTTCTAGAGGAGTCGACACCTTATCGAAATGCAGACCGGTCGTTTATTATGAAGACAATGAGAGGTTAGCAGATTATTTATATAATAATGTCTGCAATGCGTATCCGATTTTCAAAACCGCTAGTAAATTTCGCGTAGATGAATTTTGCGCTGGAAAGTTGAATTATTCGGGTAAAATAGAGAGGTTTAACGGAGGTCTTGATACATTGTTATTTCCTTAGGGGTTGGAAAGGGGGTTCTTTAGGGGGTTGGAAAGGGTGTCGTTACTTACGCGCAAATACTTTCCAAATAATCAACTGCAACCAGTAAAGATTTAGCGCATAAAATCCCCATGTAGTCGCAATCAGATGCACAAACGATACCGCGTTAGAAAAATGCTCAGGTGCATAAGTGTGTTTTCGGAACACCACGTTCACTGCAAAATCATATATTCGGTATTTGAAAAAGGTGATGGCGAATGCTATGTGTAGCGCGGAGTTTACATAAGAAATCCACCTCTCGACATTCTCCTTCGAATGTTTTATGAACCGCGGAGAGGATGCGGAATCAGGCAATCGAGACAGATAATGTAACAGTAAAGGTCCGCCGCCATATAAAATCGTAGAATATTCGAATCGGATGACGCTCAACATGAATTCGCGTTTATATTCGAGAGGATAATCGTGCAGGGTTATGGCAGCAAAAAAAGACAGGACAAACAAATGGTGCAAAACCATATCACGTCTTGCAAAATACAAATCTAAGAGCACATACGAATTGATATAATAAGTGGCGGGCATTAAAAATATGGGGAATTTCGAACCTGCCACACCTAATGCGGCGGCAACCAAACTTGCGCTTTTTTTAAAGAGTTCTTGATTGGATAATTGATATTTTGCTAGGTCGGTCATTTGTTCGGTGAATACATAAAAATAATATTTACCTTTATGTAATTTATATAAATGGGAAAAGGTCGCTCACTATCTTCATCGTCTGCATCTGGAAACGGAGGCATAATGGGTTCAGGAGTCTTCGGTCTATTCGGCACAACTATCCGGTGCGATGCCACCGACGAATCCGCTTACTGCCAAATCATGAAACTATTCAATCTGCTGATAGTATTTTTCGTTGTATGTTTGTTTAGTTACTATGCGTACAATTATTTCATAAAACCCACGTTTTTTTACAAATCTAGGAAATAACCCCATATGCCCGCAAAGTACTGCTAATGACAAAATGGACGACGTCCACATTGACCGCGTTCCCCAACTGTTTATATGCGGTATGGTCGTTTTCATTCAGAATAAAGTCGTCGGGGAAAGATTGTAATCGAGCACATTCACGCGGGGTGATATGCCGCCGCTCTTTAGCGTAAATCGGCGTCTGAACAATCGCCACCAGTGTCGGGAAATAGTCGCGTTTTTTCACGCGAATCCCCGATTGCCTTAACTGGATAAACTGGTTGAATATACTATCACCTGCTTTCTTTTTTCCCGCCTGCCACTCCAACTTACCGTATATTTCTTTGCGTTTTATCAGCGCTTCGTGTCGCGCATACCAAGCATCCCATTGTGCTCGGTATTTTTCGTATATAGGACGATTTTTCGTTATATATTCCCGTTTCCATACCGGTAATGCGGCAAACTCTTCGGCACTGTATTTAGTATAGAATTCATTGCAAAGAATAGTAGGACTCATACTCTCACCTACTTCGAATACCTGTACCATTTCATCCCACGCGGTCAAAATCGCCTCGTCTTCTCTCGAAATCCGATATTTTGCGGTTTTGGTTGGGTCGGTCTCGAATATGCGGTCGACGTCGATTGGCATATTTGTAATAGGAAACACGAAAGGTTCTCTGTATATGTCTTTGCGAATACATATAAAGACCACACGCTCACGCTGCTGGGGGATACCAAGTTGATGCGGACTCAAATCTGCCATGTCGATTACATATCCCGTTTCCTGAATACGCTTCACAATATGGTCGAACACGGCACCTCCGTCGATATTCAATATGTGCTTCACGTTTTCCAAAAACATAAATCGTGGCGACCTGATTGCGGCAATCTGCAAAATATATTCGAAGAGTTGACCGCGTTTGTCTGCGAGTCCGCCTTTTTTTCCGGAATTACTGAAACTCTGACAGGGGAATCCTCCGCATAAAATGTCGAATTCGGGGATGGTCGAGAGGTCGATTTTGCGGATATCGCCTTCCGGTTTCAGACCGTAATTGCGCTCATATGTTTTACGGCACTGCTCGTCGATATCGGAGGCGAACACACAAGTCCCGCCAATACGGGCGAGTGCTTGGTGGAAACCGCCGATTCCACAGAAGAGGTCGATGAATTTCAAGGAATGGGGGTCGGGTTCTAGTGTAGCGGATTTATTAACGAGAGGAATTTCTTTTATATCAGCAATTAATTCTAGGTATGTTTGGATTCGTTCAACGAGTTGCGGTTTGGTTTGTCCGCTGTATCCTTTTATGCCGAGTTGTTTGCATTTTGCTATTAAAGCGGATTTTGTTTCTTTGTTGAGGTCCATTTTGTTAATTTAGATAGTATTATTATTTTAAATCGTTTGTTCTTAGAATTACGCGTCAATTTTCTAAGTTTATAGGATTTACGGACTTCGAAGAAGGTAGTAAATCCGAAATTTTCAGGAGATGCGACATAGGAGCATCGAATGCCGGACACGAAGTGGTAGGCGTTCTTCGCAAAATCATAAAGCGTTATCCTATCCATTATTTAGTATTTTCTATTGTATAATCCCCTCAAATGACCGACAACGAAGAACCGCAATCAGATTGCCCCATTAAAAACCCAGCAAATATAATCGATTCATTCAACGCCATTCTCGGGTTCGTCCCCATTCCACACCCCCCTATATCCACCCACTTATACGCCGGATTCCTATTACCAATCGAGTATTTAGAAAAATCCCAGCAACACAAAGTGGCAAAAAATGTAGCAGATGATTTAGAACTGTTCCAATTGACCGACGCATCATCTTCCGGAACACCGATGTATGAATATTTTGCCGAACCCTCCAACGATTTCGGTAAACTACTCATCCCCGAAGTGGCGACAAAATACACTACCAATATCGGGTTCCTAGAAAATACCCAAGTCGTTATCGAAAGACTTGCCGAAAGAATGACCGAAAGAATGACCGAACGTCTTACCAAATCCTCTCCTAAATACCTAGAAAAACAACACACCGAGAGGTTCCTCGAGGTATGGAAAGAAATCAAAGAAGACCAGTCATTCCTCGACCGCCATAACTACATGGAATTCGTCTTCCTAGAAGAACTCAATAATTCCCGTGTATTCTTAAACACCTATTCCATACTCAATCTAGTTTCGCCACTCTACGGTCTCCTCCTTCCTCTCATCATTTTGATACTACCATTCGTCATTCTGAAGTTCTGGAACATGCCTATCACATTCGAATTTTATTTGCAGACCCTGCGCGATGTCGGCAAAACCCATTTCATCGGGCGCCTCCTCAATATCCGCGAGTGGACAATGGAAAATGCTCTTTATGCCCTTTTCATCGGCGGCATGTATGTTATGCAGACCTATAACCAGGTAACCTCTTGCATAAAATACCATGCTGCTATAAAACGCATGAATGATAACCTCTTGTTTATTCGCGATTATTTAGACACAACTATTGTCTCAATGGACGCATTCGTGAAGGCGAATGCCGACCTACCCTACTACAGCGATTTCTGCCAAGATGTCCACAGCAACAAGGCAATACTGCAAACGATTCGAGATAAGATAGGGTCCGGACTGTCGTCTTATGGATGGACGCTGCAAAAAATAACAGAATTAGGTCACATGTTTGACTGTTATTACCAACTCTATTCCTCGATGGATTTCGAGGCGAGTCTGAGATATAGTGTCGGGTTCGAAGGATATTTAGATATTTTGCGGGGAATAGCGAGAGGATACCAATCCAATAGTTTAGGGAAAACCCGATTCCTAGAAACATCGAGTCCAGACGACCAATCGGAGAACGAATCTAAAAAATCCGACCAATCCTCTCAACCACCCGGCAATATATTCAGTTTGCAGTATTATCCGCCGTGTCTGAACGCCACTAAAAACACGGTCAACCTCGGTGCTAATATTATTATTACGGGTGTGAATGCCAGCGGGAAAACAACCACACTGAAAACCACCGCACTAAATATTATCTTCTCTCAGCAGTTCGGGTTCGGGTTCTACGAGTCCGCTAATTTAGTGCCATATACCCACATCCATTCCTACCTGAACATACCCGACACTTCTGGTCGCGATAGTCTTTTCCAAGCAGAATCGAGACGCTGCAAAGAAATATTGGATAGAATACGCGACGCACCGCCAACCGACTACCATTTCTGTATTTTCGACGAATTGTATTCCGGCACGAACCCGAAAGAGGCATCCAAATCTGCCCATTCGCTTCTCAACTATTTGTCACGGAAACCGAACGTGAGGTTTGTGTTGACCACTCATTATGTAGATGTTTGCCGCAAATTCCGTAAATCTGCCGTGGTGAAGAACTACAAGATGATTGTAGAAACCGACGCCGAGACAGGCGAGTTTGTGTATACTTACAAGATGGGCAAGGGAATATCGACTTTAGAGGGCGGACTCGCGATTCTGAAAACAATGGATTATCCTGTAGAGATTATTAATACAATTGAAGAGGATAAATAATTCCCCCATTAGTTTATAATATCATGAACCGTACCTCTTTGCTTTCTTCGAGTTTTCCTAATAAAAGTCCAGTTTTTGAGATGAGTTTCTCTGACTGCCATAGGGGACCCGATTATTGGCATTCTCCGCTCATTCTTCGCTCCGGAATTGTCCATCTTTATCTTTGTTGAACCCAAATGCCGAAAACGAGAATCCAAAATAGATGTTTTGGATGGGGATGACTCGGAAGACTATCCTATTTCTGCAATTACACTCGGTAGATCGAAACCGATAAGGATACCACCTGGGGTAAAAGAAAACGCGAATCCGTATACGAGATAAAATCATACGTTGTTGCATATGATTTTATTTATTGGATGTTTCTAAATGTAATGGTGTTTAAGATATTTCTGGATACTAAAATAGGTGATTTTGTTTCCTCTCGCAGACTCGCTCAACAATGACCAAAATTTTTCATCTGGTACTATTTTCTGTGCATTTTCCTTATCTACCAATTGATGCTCTTTAATATAAGAATTAATCGCATGGTTAACTTCGACACGGGACGACATTGTTCCGTGTGCCAACCCCATAAATACGCACAATGCATCACTGATTCGACATTGCCGCCGAAACCCACGCGCTTTACCTTTATCCAAATTGGATTCGCTCTCTATTTTTTCCACACTTTTGAGTGTTTTTTTGGCATACCTAACCAACAGACAATGAATTCCTTTCAATTCATTGTTCATTTCGATTGCCACCTTTTTAGTCGCTTCTGTCTGCAAAAGCAATGTGTTCGTTCGTCGAATTGCTTTTAACAATGTGGACGGCATTTTAGACAATTCGTCTTCCGTAAATAATAAATCGTCTACTAATGGCACGGAAGAAGGTTTCGATAAACCTTCATCTGGTATGGTTAAACTAAATAACCTCTTAATATCGTCACTAGGGGGAATGAAATCGGTCGACATATTACACGAAATTCTCTAATCTAAGTCTAAATAGTTTATATTATTTAGTGATTCGTCTTTAACTTATTTAGGATTCGATATTGACCCGGACTTGAAAAGTGTTGCTCTATCAATTGTTTGTTTATGCAGAAAACAATAAAAAGTCCATATAAACACACTACATTTACTTAGATTGAAGCAGCAACACTCTTGGGTTTGCGGTTAGAAACTTTAGTAAACCCATCTTCTTCCTTTGCCTCTCGTTTAACATACTTACGCTTGGTTGTCGTCCTTTCTGCGACAGCAACTGCGGCAGATGCTCTAGGTGACGAAGAGTCAGGTGTCTTATAAACGCGTGGTTTGTAAGAACTGGTCTCCATCGCTTGCTTACGAGTTTCACACATTAAATTCCCGCCTTTAACACCAGAAATTTTTACAGCATGAAATTCGTGCTCGCTCTTGTCGGACTTGGTAAGTTCGAAGTCGACATACTCGCCCTGCACCAAATACTTGTATTGGTCATCGGGCACATTGATAGACGAATAATGCACAAACACATCGGCGTCCTTTAACGCACCTTCACAGGCAGTGACAAACCCGAAACCTGCCTTGTTGTTAAACCACTTTACACGTCCAGTAATTCTTTGTTGCTCTTCCTCAGTTGATAGTCCAGCAGCGCTCATTTTAACTCTCTAACTAATATGCTCATTATCCAGATTCACGTTTATATGGTTTTTGATAATAATTCATTCTATAGGATTTACGGACTTCGAATACGAAGTGAGAAGGTAGTAAATCCTATAATCCTCTAACGCCTACCATTCTCCGTCAAAACTGCCTCCGTCAGTTTATAGGATTTACGGACTTCGAAGAAGGTAGTAAATCCGAAATTTTCAGGAGATGCGACGCAGGAGCATCGAATGAAAATCTCGGAGAATCATCCAATTCCGAGTGCTCATTCTTCGCTCCGGAATTGTCCCACTTCGTGTACGGCGTTCTTCGCAGAATCATCCAATTCCTATGCTCATTATTCGCTCCGGAATAATCCAATATAATCTCGGTACGACGGGCGCTCTTGAAACGACAATCCGTACACCATTTCCGCAAAACCCGATAATTCTTGCCACCTTTGGCGTGCCTGGTCGCGAATATTTTCGATATTTTTCTGTCGCATAAACCACTGATTACGGGGGTGTAAAATCGAGGTTTTATCTAAAACGGACGGTTCGTATGGAGCGGATGGTCCGGCGCCATATAGCAAGAATAATCCGATATAGATGACCGACATTAAATCGTCGCGGCGACTGTATTCTTCGCCTCGATGGACATTCCAACTCGCATATTTCGGTGTGCCAATAATATGCTGCTTTTTCGAAGGGGGAATATGGCGTTCTTCGGAGTCGACATAGAACGACGCCAAACCGAAGTCAATTAATATCAATTCGTTTTTATGAATCATGAAATTCGCGGGTTTGATGTCGCGATGAACGACGTATTTATCGTGAATATGCGAGAGGATAGAAATCGCAGAGCGCATGATATTGGATGCGGACACGGAATCGAATATTTCGCAACTTGGGCGATTCGACGCTGCGAAATTCTCGAGTGATTCGTCGTAGAATGGCATCACTAAAGCACGTTGATTTAGAGTGGAATCCACGCCATACCAATAAGTCGGCGGAATATTTCTGCAGTGTTTGGAGTAGAGAATGTTTAGAATGTTTGACTCGTGTTTTATGGAGGAGAATGCGACGTTGAGATGCTCCGTTTTTATTACTACATGCTTGCCGGTTTTCATGTGATGTCCTTTGTATACGGTTCCGAATGCACCTTGACCGATTTTTTCCGCAAAAATATAATTTGCCAATTTCATTATATGATTAATTTAATCCAATCGAGTCTTTATACTTTAGAATAAAGACATTCTCCGGCGAATCATCCAATTCCGAGTGCTTAAACTCCTTCGAACTAAGTTCTCCGGAGTTAGATTGTATTCCTCCCGCGTCGCGTCCGGAATACTTCTCATTTTCATTCGATGCTCCTGCGTCGCATCTCCTGAAAATTTCGGATTTACTACCTTCTTCGAAGTCCGTAAATCCTATATTCTTCGCTCAGGAATTGACCACTTCGTGTCCGGCGTTATTCGCAAAACACACAAAAACTAGCAAAAATCATAAGTCGTGACACTAAAATGCAATTGTATATTATAATTAAATGAAATTGGTATATTTATACTTAATAGCATTTTTAATAATAATAATAATCATGCTATTGTTTTCATATCAAAATGTGATTGAAGGAGCGCTTCTTATACCCCGTGCCGTAATTACAACACCTCCTACCACAACTCCTCCTATAACAACAACACCACCTACCATAACAACGCCCCCATACAAAAAACTGCCAAAAAATTACAAATGGGATTATGACAACCTAAATGAACTAAATGAATCGCTAAAATTCAATATAAATGCTGCGAGTGACCCAACCCATTCTACCGCAGATAAATTCATAGAATATTTAATAAATGAAGGTGTTCCGTACGATATATATCAAAAACCTCCACCAAACCCGTCATTTCCACCGTATGGTCAAGGGGTTTGTATGACGGATTGGGATAACGTCACTGATACTACAAATAACGTATCAGGACTTAGAACAGTTCGAATGCGAGATGGAACTGTTTTGATGAATTCAGTTGATAAGGTGAACGGTCTAAATGCATATAATCAATGTTTGCAATTCGCGCAAGAACAAAAACAACAAAATCCTAGTATAAATGTATTTTCTATACAAGCAGGCGGAGCATGTTTAGTGGGAGATACGAATTATCTTGCATTAAACAGCAACGTAGTTACAACTGATAAAAGAACTACAAACCAGAATCAAGTCGGCAAACTAAACAACCCGGATTATTGCAAACTGCCTGGAACTGTCCCGGGAACAGAAGTAACGGTTAGACCGTTTCCAAGGTATACATATGAATCTCGTGGGTGGGAAATCACATTTAAAGAATCCGACCCTGGACCGAGTATTACCATTAATGAAGGCAAAGAATATGCACGAACAAACGGTTCGAATTGGACGCAAATGGTATATGCATACCCCCTTCCAACGCCAGTTTATCGGTTTGACGAGAAAATATATAGTAACCAAATCCTAACATATATAGAGCGCGGCATTGTGTCTTATTCTGCTGCATTAAATAGCAATAAATTAAATTTTACGACGATGGAGGGGTATGTAAACTATAGACAAGAACCTCGACCCGTAGGAATTCCAATAACCGACATGGAGAACATACCGGGATTAGACGATAATATATTAAAAAAATTAAAAGACAAAAATTTTAAAGTAACCGCGGAGGAGTATGAAAAATGGATAACTCAATTAGTGGAAAATAAAATATTGATTGACACATATTTAACCCAAGTAACAGATTTTGAACTTTTTTCTGAAGACGCGATTTATGGGTTTTTGACCGATTTTAAAACTTTATTTAATATGCCATCTGACATGATTAAAAACCCCAGTATAATTTTGAAAGTTATCAATGTACTTAAACCGTATCAAATTAAAAATTTAACTGATTATAAAGAATTTTCTGAAATAGTAACATTGCTTGGTTTAAATAACCAACCAATATCATTATTAGAAGTATTAGATATTCTATTAAAAATTAATGTGCATTGTAAAGACTATAAACAGTTTTTTGGTATTTGGCAGACCAACAATACCTCTACTAATGACACAATGTACATAATTATGAATATACTAACAACCCCGACGTTTAATTATCAGTATAATGGCGACGATTCCCAATTATCCGATTTAATTACATTTGCAAAATATTCTACCATAGAGAAGACATTTACTATTCCAACTACACGTGCTGCATTTATACAATTTAATGAACTTCTTAACAAAATGGATATAACCTACCAAGCATACGTCGGTAACTTTAACACTTTACAAAAAATTGTTGGACCTCAAAAAAATTTACAGCAAATATTACCGAAATTCTCGACTTATTATAATACAGTTGCATATTCAGATTCACCGGAACATATACTCGACGACCCGGTTACACTTTCCACCCTATTAAATGACTTTATTTACGTAATTGACCCAGTATTCGGGTCTACTAAACCGCCGTATTTTACTGCATGTGGTGGAGATTTATCCCGATACTTTGAAATAGTAACAACCGTGGGGTTTACAGTCAACGATATAAAATCACACAAAGAAGATTATAATAGTCCAACACAAACAAACACCGGCAACACGTTTTGTAAGTTTATGATTGGTTATGGTAATGGTAATGTCGAATCATTTGATACATATGGTCATGTCGACCAAACCGAAAACATTATATCAATGGCATACAAATATATTGCAAGATTATTTGAGAGTGTACTCGGTGATTCTCCCGCTCGGAAACAAATCGAAGGTGCAGTAAATATAAGTGATAATATAGCATTTCAACGATTCTTTAAAACTACTACTTACCGCGCGGACTATAATAGTTTAGTATCTGATTTGGAAAAAAGAGGGTTGAATGGTTCAGATAACGTGTCAACATTTATAAACTCCTATTTAAATACGGGATTATTTTACAGCGATTATTTATCAGTTTGTCAAATATTCGACAGATTCAATGATAATGTTCAAATGAGTATTCAAGATATTCAGAGTATTCTTGTTATTCTTTCATCCATTGGCGTTGTTGGGTTACCTGCAATTATCAGTTTTATTGAAACGATTCGGGAATTCGGCGTTTCATATAAAATAAATTTTAATACGTTTGTAGACGACTTTATCCGATTTAGTGGCAGTACAAATCCCAGTTCAAGTACTAATGCAGTGACCATGTTTATAGAAGATATGACAATGATGGGGTATACATACGCCACGCCTGCTGGAATAAACTCAATCCAGACAATAATTCAGTTTTTTTTAATTGCCAATCTTCATTTGGAAGATTATTATTACGGAGAATCGTCGACAAAACAAATTAAATCATTTAATAAAAAAAATGTAATTTGTAAAACGACATATTTACCAGCAAATTTACCGCATTTATTTATAAAATCGTTATATGATTACAACAAGAATGCCCGATTAAATTATTATGACATGCTTATACTAGAAAATTTTCAAAATGTAGAGCACTGCGACATAATTAATGCGATACAGGAAGCATTTATGCTAACAAGTCCGAATTACCAAATCATTTCTGAACGCCAAGCAATTATTATCCCAAATATGACAACAATCACATCGTTTTTCTACAAAGAAGAAATTGATATGTTGGTTAGAAATTCATCCCATTACGGAGAAATCGAAAAACGCATATTGCTAATGAATGAAGTTGCAAATGGAATGATTAAATACTCGTATACATTTAAAGGTGACAGACAAAATGATTTTGATTTATATAATGATATTATAACATTTTTGAAATTGTTCCCGATATTATCTTTTCAATACTTTTCCAATGAATTTGCTGGAAAATGTGTCAATGGTCAAGAATGTTTTTACGATATTTACGTCGACCCGATATATTCGGAGTGCAAAGCAAGTACTTCCGATAAAACCATAAACTATCGCGCAAATCCGCCTATTTTATAGGATTTACGGTTCGACTTACGAGATTCCCTCCGCTGCGCTTTATTTTCAAGAGCATCGAATGACAATTTCGGATTTACTATTTTCATTCGATGCTCCTATGTCGCATCTCCTGAAAATTTCGGATTTACTACCTTCTTCGAAGTCCGTAAATCCTATACCTTCTGCCACTTCGCATTCGAAGTCCGTAAATCCTATAGAGATTTGCTGGTATAATATAAAGACCCGGAGTTTAACAATACTAAAATGAATTTTGCGGAAATTCTAAATGAAGCACGAGAGGACCCCGAGTTGTTATCTAAAATAGACACAGCAAAATTACTCGAATCCGTAAAAAACGATTTTTTGGAAAATCAAACAATCGATTCCATTACCGCGAATGTATTTGATTCCATACGCCATTTACACATTGACCGACCGACGCTCGAAAATCACTGCAAAAAATTGGTGGGGTATCGATTCGTCGACGAACTTCATCTCCTCCATAAGGGTAAATATGTGAGATGGATACGCCATGATTCGCCGGATAAATTGACTAAGGGCGCGGTGGTCGTCGATATTCAATTCGGCGATTTAGGTGCGTATATTCTTTGCCGCTTAGTGACCGGAGAATTCTTGAAATACAGGTTCGATAAATGCCATACCTATCAAAAATTGTCAGACGAAGAGCAGTTGATTTTGCTGCTCAACTCGACTACTTAGGTCTGCGTTGTTTGCGAGAATATTTGCCCAAATTCCGCCGCATTTTTTTCGTGAATTTTCGTCGAGAGGTTATCAAGAAAAACTCGCGTATGTGGTACATTATGTCGTTCGTGATTTTCTGTTCCTCTTTATCGTCGACAGGTTGGACAATTCCGGAGCGAAGAATGAGCATAGGAATTGGATGATTCACCGGAGAATGGTTGTTTTTATCTGGAATACGTATTTTTACGCGTCCCGGGTATAATTCAGCATAAATATTCGACGACATGAACCGGTCGACGACTTGTTTGTGAGTAAGTGTGTGAACATACGGCGGCGGTTGAATATAGTAAACCCGGCGATGCTCCATTTTTTTGTGAAATGCGTCATCTATAAAACAGATATCATGAGAGGTTGTCAACATGGCACATCTGACAAAATCGCCGTAAGTTTTCTCGTGAGTTGTCCGTTTCTGCTCTACCACGCGCCCTTTAATTTTATAAGCACAAATCGGTCTAGCAAATAATTTCACTTCTTTTCCTGGAACGACGTGCCATTCCAAATATTCGACTAATTTGTATATCCATGCTACATCCTCACATTGGTTATTCGTATAAATATTTATCGGAAGACAGACACCGGAATCCTGTTTCGATTTAATATATCGCAATATCGAGAGGATACCAACACGCAAAAACTCCGGATATAAATCCAGCAAATCGTTGAATACTTTTTGCGATTTCATTGGCGCGTCCAGTCTCGCCCAAATGGAATAAAAATCGGAAAACGAACCAATCGTCTCGTCCAAATCAAATGCAATTGCTTTCTGATTCAGAGTTGTGGTACAATTGGTGTATATTACGTTCACATCCATAACATAGAATAAATACATATTTGCCTTTAATCGCAAATATATATTCTATAGGATTTACGGACTTCGCATACGAAGTGGCAGAAGGTAGTAAATCCGAAATTTTCAGGAGATGCGACGCAGGAGCATCGAATGAAAATGAGGGGTTTTGGTCTAAGCAACTCCTTTGGTTCCAGTTGACCCAAACCCACCCTCTCCCCTCTCAGACGAATTCAATTCCGACTCTGGTACTAAAACCGCGAATATGGGGCAAAGCGACGGGTGGCAAATTTGGAATAATCTGGTGTGTTTCTCCACTATATACTCGGGCGACTCCGATGGTAGTTTCCGGACAGCAGCAATCAAATTACCGCGATATCCCGAGTCAATTATTCCTACATGATTCGCCAACATGAGAGGTGTCTTCGAAATGCTCGACCTGGGATAAACATAGTATCCGCAAGAATAGGATGCACCAGAAACCATCTCGATTTCGCCGTCATCTCCCTCTAAAGACACTTGCATGTTTTTGTCGCAATAAATCATTTCTGCTTTGACGCCGAGGTTGACGAATTTAGCGGAAAAATCGCGGTCAAACGTCGCGGTTTCAGGAACGAACAAATCGAACCCGGAATTGGGGAACAACGAGGTTTCGATGTAGACGTTGTGTTTTGCTACATGTGCGGTGTATAATTCGAGAAGTTCGGGGTCTCCAACCGCCAGTTTCAGCACGGCAAAATTCTGTGCCATTGTATCAAAACAAAACTGGTTCACATACATCTCGTCTTTTTGAGACTGCTGCAATTCATTTTGGGATTGGGATTGGGATTCACTAAAAGCAGACATGGTTAATTACGATTACAGTAGCGAATTCTTTATGTCGATTTGCGAGAGCGTTTTTTGTTTATGGATGGTCCACGTTTGGTAGGGGTTTTTCGGCGATTTTCGTATTTTCTTGAAGATGATTTTTGCATAACATTTTCGAATAACCTCTCGAATAATTCGTGGGGGACAACCTCTTGAGGGTGACGCTGCTCTTCGAACTCAACGTTGGGTTCTCGGCGGATTTGAATAACTACTAAACCAACAGGAACAACTTTGTTTGCGAGTTTTCCTGTTGGTTTTTTGTCGCCACCTTTCATTTGGTCTTTGTCTTCGTCGTTAATATTTAGAGAGGATACCATATAATTAACTGGTGCACCTCCTACATGAATTCTCTCTGGACCACCTCCATCGCGGTTGTACATATCGGCATACATATAAGATTCTACTAAAGACTCAGCAATATTATTCATTGATTCGATTTATGACAGATGCTCTATAATAACCCATCGTATTCTATTTTATGCGGAATCCGAGAACAGTGCCTTTTCCGATATCTGTCCTCTCCATATTTTTACCAGCAAATACAAATTGATTACCACCACTACCAGCAAAAATATATTATATACACAAATGAACCATATGTAGACGTACATTTCGTTGTATATTGCGGTGGTTACTGCTCCACTTGCTTTGCGAAAATTCCTCTGTATGTCTTCGTTCTTTAACCACTCGGAAATATCCATTTATTGATTTGCTATATTTTTGTAAGGCGGTTTATAACGCCGACATAGAAGGCGGTTTATAACGCCGACATAGAAGGCGTTTATAACGCCGACATAGAAGGCGTTTATTCGCGTCACCTAAAGATGCACTTATTGTTTATATTTATGCCGCCGAAAATCCACAATATAAAAGAACCTCTCAATCTCAACCGATTGCGTTTAGCAAAACCTACGAACAAGAATGGTTCCTATTTCATAAAAACCCTCGACGTAGACGACCCGATTTATTTTCTCGGTCCTAAATGTTTTTCCAAACAAGGATTCGTCAAATCCGGCAAAAAGATATTTTGCGATTTAGTATTTAGCAATGAAGATTCCGATTTCTTGGCATGGTTGGATAATTTAGAGGAAAGTGCGAGGAAAAGCATCTACAATAATCGCGAGACATGGTTTGAAACACCTCTCGATGAGCATGATATCGAGAGTTCGATGTCGTCGCCGTACAAACCCTACAAATCCGGCAAGTTCTTCATCGTGCGCGCGAACGTTCCGACCGCTTTAGACAAAATCAATATCAAGGTCTACGACGAAAATGAGACCGAGACCGACCCGGAAAATATTAAGGAGAATACGAAAGTGTTGGCAGTGCTCGAGTTTCAGGGAATTCGCTGCAGTGTGCGCAGTTTTCAGTTTGAAATCGAGTTAAAGCAACTACTCATAGTGGAACCAGAAAAACTGTTTGAGACTTGTATTATTAGTAAGGCGACTAAATCGGTTGAACCCATTGCTGCGGTGCCAATAATTACAAAAGAGAATCCTCTCGAAGAAACACCAAAAGATAATACTCAAGATAAACCTCAAGATAAACCTCAAGAAGATAGCAACCTGAATACAATTGAAGAAATACAAGAACCGATTATTGCAGATAATTCATTTTCATCCGATGCTCCTACGTCGCATATCCTGAAAATTGCGGATTTAGTCACTTCGCATTCAAAGTCCGTAAATCCTATAGACCAAGTGGTTGATTTAGAGGAAAATATTGTATTGGAACAAGACGCCGTTGAAATCTTAAACGACGACAATTTCACATTCGAAGATATCACCGAATCAAATACCAATAAAGAACCACCATTAAGACTAAAGAGTCGAAATGATGTTTACTACAAATTGTATAAAGAAATGCGTCAACGGGCAAAAGAGGCGAAACGAGAAGCATTGGCGAATTATTTAGAAGCAAAACGTATTAAGTCGACTTATTTGTTGGAAAATTTAAGCGAAAGTGAATCCGACGGCGATTTGGAAGACTTGGAAATGAACTGAGAGCGTTGTTCGAAGGACTTTGAAACCCTTATACGAAAACCCCCTTATGAAATAGTGAGAATAATTTTGTCAAGCGTTTATATATCACTTGTCAAATAATGCTCAAGGAACTCTCACAAGGATTGAATAAGTTTATTAATCGTAAAGAACTCGTTATTGCCGTTGTGGCACTTGTTGTAGGAGTCGCACTTTTATCCTATTCAAACACTAAAACATTTAGCATGGATGGTTTAGAGGATGGTGGCATAAAGCATGAAGGTGGAAAATCAAATCGAGGTGGATACAGTTCAAGTACCAATGATTTAGCACAACCATCGGTAGCAGAAACTGGAGCACAATATGTTGGTCCAGCACCTGACAACGTAAAAATTGGCAATGACTACTCGATGCGTCCAGTCAATAATGTATCCGATTTGCTGCCAACCGACACAAATAGTGAATGGGCGAAATTAAACCCCGGACTTAATGCCGGTGCCACCCCTGACCTATTATCCGCCGGAACTATTATCGGTATTAACCGCACTCCTCTCCGCAATTCCAATTTACAATACCGCTCAGACCCTGTTATCCCACGACAGGATATCGGACCATGGAACCAGAGTACTATCGACCAGGATATTAGCAGAATTCCTTTAGAGATTGGTTATTCTGGTGCCAATTAACTTAAAGACTACCCATCAATAAACTCCTGTGAACAATGCTCTCCGGAGTTAGTTCGAACTCTTACTGCTGCGCATCCAGAGTTCTTCACAAAACCGAATGACATATGATTCTATTTTTAGTGAATATCATCATATTATAAATGCCCGCATCACCAAAAACACACACATTTTCGAATGGGTTGCGTTTAGTATACGAATCGCACCCAGCGAAACTACCGCAAACACATATTCGAGCATTTTGCCACGTCGGGTCCATTAATGAACCGGACAATATTCGAGGCGCATCACATTTCATCGAGCATATGTGTTTCAAAGGTAGTCAAGCATTCCCGTCTTGGTCTGCCGTAAACGAACCATTTAGTCGTTCGGGTGCCTACCTGAACGCAATTACCACGAAGCAATATACTTGCTTCATCGTAGACTGTCTCGACTCCTATGTCCACCAATTCTTGAAAATGCTAGGTGATATGATGTTGAAATCCAAGTTCGACAAAAAAGAATACAAACTCGAACTCAATGTAGTGCGAGAGGAGATGAAGATGAATAAACCGAAATCATTCATCGAACTTTTAGCATTCAAAGGTTCTGCTTATGCGAATTGGGTTGACCATAATTCTTACCATAAACCAGGTTGCCTCTCATACAACAATGTCATTGACTATTACCACCAATATTATGTGCCGCAAAATATTGTGATAAGTGTCGTGTCGTCCATCCCATTTGATACCATTATCCGCAACATATCGAGCACCCCATTCACCGAAAAATTGGTTCGCCTCTCTAACCCGACGCCGATTTTAAACCATACTTTAGGTTCAGTAGACGGACATTGTGAATCCAATTTTATACTTAAATCCTCTCCGGGCGACACCGCCGAAATCGAAATCGGCGTCCGAGTTTGCGACCAGTTTAAGGACGCGGAGTTCCATGCCTTAAATGTTTTGCGGCATATCATTTCGATTTCCATGTCCTCTCGTCTTTTCGTTGAATTGCGCGAAAAGCGCGGTCTCACTTACCGGTCGGGTGCCCATATGACCCTCTATGAAACCGCGGGCATTTTCGTTTTATATGCAATTTCCGACGTAGACCGCCTAATACACGACGGCAAATCAAAACACAAAGGCACCATACCCGTTATGTTCGACATTTTAGACGATTTAATCGAAAACGGGGTCAAAGAAGCAGAATTGAAAATGGCAAAAAATCATATAAAGGATGCACTGAAAATGAGTTCGATTGCAGGTGGTGACAAATCCGCGTACAATGGAATCCGCTTCCTTCTCCATAACGAAACCGACATTTTGGCGAATTCCGATGTGTTCGATAAATGCTACAAGAAAATAACCAAGTCGGATGTGAACGAGATGATAGCAAAATATTTTGCTACGCGTAAATACTACTTTTCCGTAATAGGTGGAAAGTTGCCGCCTCCTGCCGTATTAACCGAATTCATTTCGGTATCCTCTAAACCAGCAAAATAGATTATTTTTTATTTCGAATAATATGATTTTATACTATACCAAAAACATATTATTATGGACCGCAGTGATTATATCGTATATGCCATTGTCGTTTTCGTAATTGCCGTTTGTATCTATATTTATTTCCAAGACGAGACATTCCAGTTGAAGTGTATTGTCAGTACTGTCGACGGCAATAAATATTGCGTCCGGGAGCGTGAGAAGTTACAGGACGCGGCGGACCTTTTAGCGGAAACTGCTGAAAAATGTAGGAAACTCGTCGATTATTGCGCGAAAACTCACCCCGACAAACCGTGTGTCCAGCGCCTAAAAAGCGGGTTTAATCCGCAAAAATTCATGGAGACACTTCCCACGAGTGAATATACTGCCTATAGCGAGAACAAGGGCGAGAAATTGGCGTTCTGTTTGAACCGGACTAAAAAGGGAGAGGATAATATGATAGACGACCACACCCTCACCTTCGTCGCGATTCACGAACTCTCGCATATTGCGACGGAATCCATCGGACATAAGAGCGAGTTCTGGGAGAATTTCAAATTTTTGCTGGAATGCGCCAAAGACGCGGGTATACATAGTCCGACTGATTACAAAAAGACGCCGACCGAATATTGCGGCATGAAAATCCGCGACAATCCATATTACGATGTATAGTGTTGAGAGGAACCGGAACCAATCAAACTGGTCATCAATCCTCTCAATGGTTTAGTGACAGAACTCGACACAACCGGTGTTTCATACATCGCGAAATCTTTTTTTGCGGTGGTATTTGTTACACTGGTGGTGCCTCCGACAACAGACATACCATTTGCATTCGCCCTAGCAAATTGAAAATTGGGAGAGGCGACGGTACTCGACAATACTGGTATTTGTGTAAACCCGTATCTACGCAAATTCACACACAAACTCGTATATAAAGTAAGAAGTGCGACGTTATGGTCGTATGAGCGCAAGGTTTCGAGGAGAGTTTGGGTAAACGCGCCGATTCCGCGTTTCGAAACGGTATCATATGCGTCGGCACTAGTTTGTGAATCTTGGCATCCACTAAGCATGATTATATTGGCGTTTGTAATTGATTTTGAAGTGTTTGCTACCTTTGTCAACACACCCGCATTATAATTTATGGAATACTGCAAATCGATTCCAGTTCCACTATGACAACTGTCGAGCATTACAATCGTTTGACATTTGGCGTTTTTAATAATGGCGAACAGGTCATCGTCGGTTATAAGACCCGATTTACTATAATCACACGGCACTAAACACTCATCCAATTTGTCGGATTCGTCGCCATTTAGGTCCTGCACCTGGGTTCCGTGCCCGCTATAGTGAATCCACAATGTATCCGAGGTGACGGACATGGCAACCAACTGCGTCAAATAATTAATTATATTTGCCTTGGTTGGTAGACGGGCATTATCGTCGTCTCTCAGCATGTAAATATTCGCGTCTTGATACCCATACGAGTCAATAAGCATGCCGCGCATATTCACGGAATCGTTAATACATCCCGATAATTGAACCGATGGAGTCGCAGTATAATTGCAACCGATGAGAAGCGCGCGTTTTGGCATTGTCCTCTCTTTATATTCTAGCAAGACATAATTGATTTTAGCAAAATAATAAATGTATAATATATAATGTCAACGACAACGGAGCGTCTTGAAGATATAATAAATACTAGTCAAGATACTAACATGTTGGACTATTTGCAAGAATTTGTAGATAGTCCGAGTTCGTCCGTTAATTATGAGGTTGAATCCGAAGGCAAAAATGTGTTTGACCGCATATTGCTCGACGTTAAGTTTGGTTCGATTGATGAGACAAATGAGGATGAATTGGACGAAATTATCCTGTTTTTTAAATCTAAAGGAGTTATCGAAGCAAAGAAACATTGCAAAATTAGTTCATCTGATTATGCTGATTCCCCGGATTTTTTAAGACTGTTGAAATTGATTAATCCTGATAAGAGTAGGAGTAGGAGTCCTGGGGCAAGTGCTAGTGAAGGAGGAACTCGTTCCAAAAGAAATAAGTTTCGTCGTTAAAGTACCAGCAATATATAACAAGAAATGTCAAAAAAAAACGTGAAAAATACAGCATGGTGGTATGGATAATTCCGGAGCGAAGAATGAGCATAGGAGTTGCCCAGAGTTCTTCACAAATTATTCCGACGGATAATTTAGTGGCAAGACATAATTGATTTAGCAAAATAATAAATATATAATATGAGTAAACAAAGTACACCAAAACGCCCCGGAAAAAAATCTCCTCATCGTCCTACAGTTGAAAGTCCTAATATCATACCTAAAAATCCTCTGCGCATACCTAAAAATCCTCTGCACACACCTAAAAGTCCTCTGCGCACACCTAAAACTCCTGATGTTACAACTGGTGGTAAGCGTTCGCGCTCCGCTTCTATGCGCATGCGTAAAACAAAAAGACACTAAAAAGATAATAAATAACACATTCTCCGGCGAAACTTCCTACGTCAGTTTCGAAGGAGAATGGTAGGCGTTCGAGGATTCGCTGGAAAAATTATGAAGCGCAGTGGAGGGAATCTCGTAAGTAGAATTCGCTCCGGAATTGTCCAAAAACATGTCATTTCACTATATATAACATCTCTTACATATCGCGAAATGAATCCAATAAAAATATGTGTATTAACGTCGACTGGTGAAACCTCTCACACTATTATTTTTTCAGGCGCGGCAGACCAACCAGCAGAAAATGCGGTCAATACCATTCAGAAAATCCACCCCGACGACTCCATACGCACCATCAAAATGAAACTCCTCTATGAATTACACAAAGGACCCAATGCGAACAAAATACAATTGCGACCCAGTTACGAAGAACTCTATTTATATGGATTCGCCAAAGAAGACACTACCACTCTCCAATTATTCGACGCGCTAAAAACCGCAGAGGAGTTCGATTCGGAATCCGATATTCCTCTCGATACAATCAAGCAAATTATTGCTGGTCACCCAGACGAACGCGCCATTCTTAAAAAACTCCCAGAAGGAGACGCTATACCCTATGCCGATTTCGAATCCGTCCTCTCCGAAAAACAAATCGAAATAATCGTCAAAACACCTCTCGGTATTACTTTTGCGGGAGGTAGACGCGACGCCACATTCGAAGTAGACCCATTCAATGTAGCAAAACATCGCGCCTACTTGGCAGAGCATAACAATCTCCATTATTTCGACGATAATTTGCTGCTCAATTACGGCAAAATAATAGACAATACGATTTACGTATGTTTAGCGGATAGAGTATTCGAATCCACTGAGGCGGTAGCAGAAGATTATATTGCCCGTTATTACTTTGCTGGACTATATAAAGACGGCGTTAAGTCGAAGGAGACGCTCTTATCAAAACGCGCGAAATTGGTGAAATCCACGCAGGCACTCCTCACAGAAGAGCGCGCAAAATATTACCAGTCCATAGATAAATTCTACGAAATTGCCGCCGATGGTGCTCCTCTCAAATATATCAGCAAAGGTATTCGTGCTATTACGATTCGCATTAAGAACACCGCATCCAGACTCGCCAACTCGGAGATGCTTTTCAAGAATATGCACTGCACTAAAGATGTTCCATATATCAAATACAACCCCGGAAATCGCCGCGAGAATCTATACCGATTTTATTTCGAGAGGACGACGCGAACCGGCAAGAAAATCCCGTATTTATCGCGTGCGCACATAATGCGAATGGCGAAAGAAACGGGGCGCGGACAACAGATATCTGCCTATTTAGAAGGCGCATTAAGACCGGAGGGAGCGACCGGAGGTCGACGAATCCTCTCGAATTGTTACGCACATTTCGAATCCGACGGTGATATTCAACTACAACTCACATTTTCAACGTCTATCGACGAATCAACACTCGACGACATCATCCGCAATAATATTTTGCCGCATTTATCGAAAATTGGGAGAGATGTGAGACAGACCGGGTTTTCCATGCCGCCTTATTTAGGACTAAGAAACGTGGCAAATACAAAAGTAGTAAGTCTCGAATATGTTTGCCATACTAGTGCAGTAAAAAGCGTCAAAATCGACGCAATACCCTGCATCTATTCGATTTGTACACTGAATGAGGAAATCCCCGGGTCACCTCCAGTGGCGAGACTGAAACGCGTCGAAAATTTCCGGGAGATGGACGCTGCAAATATATTGATTGCCGAACTATACGGACAAGTCCAATACGGCGAAACAGGACTGCAAGATATTATTGACGAATTAGTGTCGAGAGGATTGTCCGCTGACGAACCTGCCGCAAGAATATTGATTGCTGGGTTCCTCTCGACTATTAATGAAATGAACGGCGAAATCGTGGAGAAACCAGGATTTCCATTAGAAATGTCAATCAACGCGGATGAAGGGACACTCGATATTCGCATAACCGAGTTGACGTCGATTTTCTACCTCGATACGGTCGGTGTTTATATTGATGCGATTGTGAAGATGACGCAGCAATATAAAGATTCGAATGCACATTTGAAGCAATTAAAACAGTTGTGCAAAAAGGCGGTCAAATTTAGAGAGGTGGCGGTCGAACCGGAAGATTCTCCTAAATTATTGCGCACCGCGACACAACCGGATGGTCCTCTCAGGTTGAATAAATTTGCTGCTTCGGAAGACGATTTTTTCGCCCAATTCGCGTCGGATGATGAGGAAGACGTTGACTATGCGGCAAATGAAGAAGTCGCTGTCTTAGACGAAGAAGGAGAGGATGATGCGGTAGACTTATTCGCCAAATTGCACCGAAATGCACAAAATATACAGAAACCCGTCATGTTTGATAGTGACGAAGACGAGGAAATAGAGCGCAAATCGGATGCTTCTAACGAAGAGAAAGAAGATGGGAAGAAAGAGGATGAAGACGAAGACCAATTTTTGGTACCTGAACCTGAACCTGAACCAGTACAAAAACCAGAAAAACAAAAGAAGAGAAAGGGAAAAGAACCAATAGACGAAGAGTCGTTTTATGGACGAATCATGCAGTTTCACTCCAAGTCTCCCATTTTAAAAGAGTCGAACGACAAACCGTATTTAGATGCGGGTATGCCCAATACCGGAATGCGCGACCTATCTAATTTTGCAGAGTTTTCGGTGGAATATGGCGGCAAAATATACCCTACAGTTGAGCACGCATTTCAGTCCCAAAAATACGTATATGCTAAAAAACTCGAACCAAAAATTCCCAAGAAAAATGCGAAGAAAAAAGACCAAGAAGACGAACCCAAACCATTGGATGATATACTCGCTAGTTTTACTGTTGATGGTGGCATGACTGCATTGCAAGCAAAAACCGCGGGAAGTCGCACGGCAATGGAAAAGAATGGATATGCTTTAGACGTCGCAAGATGGGAAACAGAAAGTGTTCCTCTCATGGAAGAGTTAATTAAATCAAAGATTGAGAGGAATGAACATATTAAAACTATTTTGAAGGTCGCAAGACAGTTTGAACTTAAACTTGCCTATTTTTCGAGAAGCGATATGAAATGGGGATGTCATGTTACAGAAGATGGAATGGCGATTAAAAACGGCAAGAATTTATTGGGTGAAATATACAATCGATTGCCTCTCACCAAGGAACGACCAAAGGAACCGACCAAGGAACTACCAAAGGAACGACCAAAGGAACCGACCAAGGAACTACCAAAGGAACTACCAAAGGAACCCCCTAAACCCGCCGGACCAATTATGTTTGATTCTGAAGACGAAGAAGAATATGGTGGAGCGAAGAAGAAACCCGCTGCTGAACCAGCGGATTTTCTAGATTCGGATTTAGAGGAAGATGTAGAAGAGGATGTAGACTCAGATGCCGAAGAAGACCCAGACGACGACAAAATTCCTGACGGGAGAGCACTCAAACCAGTAAACCCGTTACTAAAGAGACTCCGCCGCCGCGACCCCACACTTTTTATGTCGCGTCCATCCGGCAAATTCAAATCATTTTCTACCAGTTGTCAACCAACCTCTCGACATCCCGTTATTCTAAATCAAGAGGAAATGGACAAAACAGACAAATCCGCATATAAACATGCAGTTAAATACGGTTCCGACCCCCAAAATCCCAATTATTTCATATGTCCCCGTTTCTGGTGTTTCTTGACAAATAGTGCGATTTCCGAAGAGGACGTCAAAGCAGGTAAATGCGGCGCGATAATAGATAAAAAAAAAGCGGACAAAATCCCTAAAGGTTCCTACGTATACGAACTCAATGAAGAAGCGCATATTCCCGGATTCATCGAGAACAAACTCGCCAACGGAAAATGTCTACCATGTTGCTTCAAGAAGACGTGGGATAATAAGACGCAAAGTGATGCTAGAAAACGATGCGAATCCCAAATAAGAGAGGCGAATTCAGATAAAGAAGACGCACCAGACCAGACGGAGGAAGAAAATGGCAAAAAAACAAAAGGCAAAAAAGGAAAACAAGCAGAGGATAAACCACCAGGAAAAAAGGTCACCACCAAAACAGCACAATATATTTACAGTCTCGACACCTACCCTGTTCCCCAATACCGGTGGGGATTTCTTCCAATTCCGGTCCAACTCTTTTTCCAAATCGATTACCGTCCAGCAATAGACCCCAATAACCCAGCATTACTACAAGATGGCAAAGAAGTATTTTTGCGGTGCGGCGTAGAGCAACCCACCAATCAATCTTTTCTGGGGTGTTTTGCAGATATATACGCACACAAACAAGGACTCGGGTATGTGCCGTCCGTTCAAGAATTCCGCCGAATACTAGGAGAAGCAATCAATCTCGATGTTTTTGTGAATGCACATAATGGTTCGCTCCTCTCCGCTTTTTACCCCAAAACAAAAAAGGCAATTAAAGAAGACCGCAATAAATATAAAGACACCGAATTCGCATTGGCACTCAATTTGAGCAATAAGACGAATAAACGGCACTTCGACGATGCCATTTTAGCGTACGAGAATTTCATTGAATATATAACCACAAATGGAAGCGGGTCGACAAGTATAGACCACCAATATTTATGGGATTTTGTATGCGACGATAACATCAGAATTATTCCGAAAGGTATCAACCTGGTCATATTGGAAATCCGCGCCAATGATATTATCGACCGAATCGAATTAGTCTGTCCAACCAATTTGTATTCGCGCCATCAATACGATACAGCAAAAGATACAGTTATTTTGCTGAAACACGACGAGTTCTATGAACCGGTCTATTTGTATGAATCAAACAATTCGGGTGCGCCCAATGTGACACGGTTCTTCTCACATAGTAAAGTGCCGGGGTCAGTCGCGGATTTGCTGAAACGCATCGAGCATGCCACGCGCAAATACTGTCCCGGTATGCCGAGTCTTCCTAAAATCTACAGATTCGCTAACCCGATTCCAATACAACGATTATTGGCGGCACTGGTAAAAATCTCGGCGAAAATAGAGTCGCAGGTGGTGAATTATCAGGGGAAAACGATTGGATTGATGGTTGCTGAGAAGGGGGTAGGAAATGCGGTATATTTGCCTTGCGCGCCTTCGGCGCGCCTTAGACTCCAAATCAAATACATGGATTCGTTGAGTATCCTCTCAGACTATGATAAAACCGTCACTGCATTGAATAGAATCAGTGCTGCCGCTAAAATACCTTGCCGCCCTATCTGGAAAATCAAAGAGGATGAAATGGTTGTAGGATTTCTGACTGAAACAAACCAATTTGTCCCCATAACTCCTACTGAAGATATCGCAGAGGATGGTCTCCGTACCTACGAAGGAGTGAACGATTTTGCTGCAGATAAAACAGTGGCAACGGAGCACAAAGGCGACCGCACCCGTATCAAACTCACTAAATACATTGTTCTAGAGGGACAGTTCTACCACGCATTCCGCAACCGAGTCCGTGCTCTTCTCGGTGAATTCGAAAACAGTAAACTGCGAAACGAAATGCGCAAGATTGCCGACGACCAGACGCTTATCTATTCGCAAAAAATAGAGAAAATCGAACCACTAGTTGAGAGGTTGATAGACGGATACGTGGTGTTCGTCGATATTGGCAAATCAGTCTTAATGGATATGGCAGAGGTGAATGAATGCGAAGATGCCGACGACGAAGGACCGAATTGCATTATCAAAGAAAACGGAGTGGCACAACTCGTTGTTCCTAAATGGCATCTGATTTCCAAATATGATAATGAGAGGATTTACGTCGGAAGAATGGCAGATGAATTGGTGCGAAACGACCGTGTTAAATCGATAATGTATGATACCGAAAATAGACTCAATTCGAAAACCGCCGAATACCAAATTAAAGACGACGAATTCATATTGGTTCAGTCCGCATTGACTCCGGAATATTTTGCTGATATGGATTCGGTCCGCGATTCGAATCCCTACGCTAAACAGACCAACTACGAACTGGCACACCCGTCGATTTCGGTCGTTTACCCCAATGAAAAAATCCCGTTATCCGAGCAATATCAACCGACCAAGGAACCGACCAAAAAGGAACCGACCAAAAAGGTACTAAATGGTGACAAACATGCCGATGCCGACGCCGACTTAGCAAATGATTGCTTGGTGCGGGTTTCCAAGATAATTGGCAACCAAAAACAGGTTTGGGACAGGATATTTAGAGAGGATGCGCGCGAGCATATTTTCCGAGACACGGCAGATTGTACATTTCAACCTATCATAAAAGTAGCAGAATCTAAATTAGGCGAGACGTGGAGTGTAGTAGACATAAAGAACAAATTATCTGCGGCGTATTTGAAACTATTTGAACGCAACCCAGACAACCTCTCGAAAATAGCAAAAATATTGAGAGAGCAAGGTAAATCGAAGATGTTCGATAAGTTCGCTAAAGCGAAATCGGACGCGTCTCCTGCCCAGTTTCAAGATTTAGTGATGAGCGACGGTTATTACTTGTCCGACATGGACATCTGGGTATTAGCAAATGAATATAACTTGCCGATTGTGGTTTTCAATGCTAACGGACTTAAAGGATTTTTTGCTAAATCGGGAGAGTCGAGCACGGACGTGCATTCGCAGTGGATTAAAATGGGGGGTGGGAAATCAGATAAATACCATTTTATCCGGTCAAAGATACGGGTGGCAAAAGGTAGTTATGCTAACCATGTATACGAATACAATTTGATTGTTCCTGCGGTTGCGTTGAGCGAAACTAAAGAGTTTGAACAAATGGTTTTAGAATCGGTGAGAGGTGGCAGATTAAACACGGCGCCTCTAAATGACGCACTGTCTCTAGCATAAAAACATATATGTCGATATTTTTGATACATATGTTTATTTTTCATCTTCGTTGTCATCGTCATTTTTTCCTCCCATCACCATATTAGGACCCTTCGTATGGGTTCATCCTTTAACCTCATCTTGCTCTTCCTCTTGCTCTTCTTCTTCCTGGTCACCTCCCATGATTTTTGGAATAGGAAGACCTTCACCTCCTCTGTATCTGCGCCCACGAGTGCGGCGACGTCCATACCCACTCTTCTTGGAAGACCGGCGGTACTTCTTAGCAGTCACTCCCTTACCCTTTCTGTAAATCTTTTTTGCATCTTTCATTGCCTGCTTCAGAGAATATCCTTTGTTGACAGAGCGACCCATTTTAAACGCTTGCTTCACTGCCTGGTTCCATGCACTATTTCCTGCCATCTTTATATTATACACGAATATATTATTTGCAACGGCAAATAATAAATCAATAAAAATTGATATAAAGAACCGCCTTATGTCATGCTAGACAAATAAAATCAGCAAAAATATTAAGCATAATGTCAGACCTATATCTTTCTTTAGAAATACTCGGATACGGATTCGTAAGTTGTTGTTTTATTGGAATGGTTGTATGCACATCAAAAACGATTAAAAATTGTTATGATAAATATATTTTGCGATTACCTGAACCCGACGAACCTGTCAATATAAACAGTCCATTTTATAATTTAGCGGGGAGATATGCCAAAGCAGAAGCAAATATTGTTGCATCTGAAATACACGTCGTAGATATAACCGTTATTATAGGATTTACGGACTTCGAAGAAGGTAGTAAATCCGAAATTTTCAGGAGATGCGACGCAGGAGCATCGAATGAAAATGACTCCGAAACCGAATTGGAAACGAATATCATTGCAGTAGAAATAGTATGAAGGTATGTGTTATTTTTTACTATGATTTGGTGTTGGGGTGGGAATTAGAACCCAGCGTTGTATCCGTCATCGCATAATCCCGGGTCCGTCCGTTTCATATTCCCGATATTATTGCGAATCTCTATCTTCGCTCTCGGACAAACATCGGAATCCTCAATTTGCGTCCCCATAAGTTGCGCCATTGGGTCGATGGGGTCTGTTACCTGTTTCGCTGCCAATTTCGACATCTCGTTCATGTCGAGGACTAACTGGAACGAATTCGTGCCATAATAACCGGGTTGACCGCACATTACATTCGAACTCACACCTCTCATATTATCTGCTTCTCCGAACCGGGCAGCATCTAATAATACCTCCGTATGCACCTCGAAAGTCGCCTTTGCTATCGGACCGATATCGTCGCTAAAGAGTCCCGTCCTGAAAATCGACACCAAATCCTTCTTCGTCGTCATACGGTCACACAGCAGACTCAGATGATGATAATTCGCGTAGGCACCACTGAACTCGAGCACGTCTACAATCTCATCGTGTATAATCTGTCTCGCTGCCTCTATTCCCAAGACGTCGAACATCTCGCGAATATCATTGCTGTGGGTTCTTATCGAGTCGATGTAGTCGAGACCTAAAGTTTCCAGCAAATTAGACCCAGTTGTATCGAGAACCCAAGTTTCCTTCTTCTCGTATTTACCGTCGACTTTAGTGACCAGATTATTGAGTTTGCGGGGTAGCACATTCGCTATGCCTCCGACGCCGCGCAGAACCGTATTGTTGAGAAGGTCGTCTTGGAACTTTTTCAGTATATGGATTTCGTCGGTCTGGTCTAGCGGTTCTGCCACTCCCTTGCGCTTCTTCGAAGCGCCGATATTCGACATACGAATCCGGAACACCAACTTATCGGAATTGTAGTCGGCGTAGACACACTCGACCTCCGTTCCCGCGGTTCCGTTCTTAATCGCAAAATGAATATCGTCCATCGTGATATTCTTGTCGAGAAGCGTCTCCGTATCCATTTCCATCCGGACTATCCACTTTGATTTGACGGTCTGCTCAGTTAGTGCACCGCCGTTACAGTCCTCTAATAGTCTGCTGAACTCGTAATACTGCTCGACTAGGGTGCGGTCCTCTACTATGCGAGTATTGAATTCGTCGGGGTCGAAACATATTTGCACGGAATTAATCACATCGGCGAGTTTGGTATGCTCCATCATATTTGCAAACTGTTTCGCCTTTTCAGTGTTTCCCTCGTCGGCGGACTTTAGGAATACAGTCATCGACGGATGCTTCGGATTCTTCGTAAGTCGGAGGATTTCCTCTATGCGAGGCACACCACGCGTGACGTTGGACTTGGAAGCGACTCCGGCTGTGTGAAATGTATCGACCGCCGAGAGACCATTTCTGCAGTCAAAATTGCGAGTTTCTTCGACGGTTAAATCATATGCATACTCGGTGGTGTTAGGAACCTCCTCAATTGAAACAATCTGGTCAAATTCAAGGTCTGGGCATCTTCCCGCTCGGAGTTCCATAACAAGTTCGCCGTCTACAATATTTGGAATCTGCAAATCCGACCTACAGTATTCGTACATGTATTCTTGTTCTAGTATGGTTATTATGCGTTCCTGTTTCGATTTTATACTTAGGTTTAACATCTTGGCGAGATTTTTCGACTGTCCATTTGTAACAGCAAGTTCATAGATTTGTTTGATGTCTAATGAACCTCTATTGTTTGTCTCAGTCTTCTTTGGTTTGTGAATCTTTCCAATAACTCCCAAGTTTTTGAGAATGAGTTGGACTTGCGAAAGCATTTTGAGTGAAACTGAAGACATAGATATTCTTTCAACGCGTAATTTGGGTTTAGTAACTGAACCGTCTCCGCTGATGTACGCGTCCAAGAATCCCAGCAAACATTGTCGGTTGGAAAACGTAATGATATCGCTGATGAATTTATTGTGACTGAGTTTTCCGCACATATTCTCCAATATTCTGCAGAGAAGTGTACTGTAGATTCGAATGTCTTGACTCGTCCACCCTTCTTGAATCTTGTTCTTATGGCAATAAACCTTCGTCGTGAAGTTGTATCTAGCACACCAGGACTCAATCGGTTTCAAATAATCCAAGTCATTGTTTGCGATTGATACCTGATGCTTTGTCATACACCCTTCCGCACAATATGCACCAATAAGATATCCAAACTCGTAGTCGAGAGGAATGAACTCGGGAACTTCGTAATTGCAAATATTGTTGGTCATTGTATAAACGAATCCCGGTTTGTATACCACGCGGTTTGGTCGAGTTTTGGTTTCTTGTATTACCGCATATGCACTATCACTTCGAGTGTAAGGAAGTGTAAATGTTTTGCCGGCGTGCTTTGACCACCAGTGGTGTTCATTTACAACTGCCCGTGCTTTTTCCATTTCCGTTCCATAGATGTACTCGGTTGGCGGTAGTACTTCGCGTAAATCTAGAACCATTCGTTCGGCGAATTCAAGTGCCTTCTTGGAAACTGGCAAATAATCGCCGACTTTCAACTCCGACCCATTAATACCTTGAATCTTCCCATCAATAAGTTGCAAGAACGACTTTGCCTTCGTAGCAATAATTTCGCGGTTTCCCTTAGTAGTCACTTTCAACATCGTATTCGTGCCGTCCTCATTAATAACCGGGTGTTTAGTAACTGCCTCAATCCGTTTCCAAAGTGTTTGTCCATCTTCGGTCGCACTCGGCACTTCGTAATACTCCGACAATTCAGCATAAGTCGTGTCTTTATCTGCCATATACTCCATTTTGCTGGTGGTCTCAATACCCCACTTGGCAAAATCGCCAATCTGGACCGATTTGATAACCCCTTTCTCATTCCTGACGAGAATCTCGGTTTCATACACAAACGAATTCAGAGTCAGTTGTGTCGTAGGTTCACCAATCGATTGCCCCGCTACAACCCCCACCATTTCGCCAGGATTAATCAGTGCCTGTTTGTATTTCAGGAACACAGTTTCCAACAGCAAAATCAATCCCTTGCGATGAAACCGCTTCACCAGCAATAATTCGCGAGGATTCAAGTAATAGAAATACAGAGTCTCGAACAACGGATTCGGTTTTGCGTAATGGAGCGCATTCAATTTAGCAAAATATTCCTCGATTAATTGATATGCCTCGAGAGGTGTTAAATCGACGAATGAATTTGCTGCTAAACCGAGATTACCCTGGATATTATTAATCATATGGGTAAATGCGACCGGGGCGAGAACCGAATCGGTATTTTTGTTCTTGAATATGTTCTTGACTGCGGAATCACGCGCTTCCATCATCATGTCGACGTATTTCTTGCATTTCTGCTGGAGTTCCGCCTTCTGTTTTCCCATTCTCGCGAACGCACTCTTGTTGAAAATCGACTTGATATCTCCGTCGGTCTTGTCGGTCGTTACCATGTCGTAATGCAGGTAAATATCCTGCGTCGACATCGAGACAATGGGTAGCGACTGATTCTCCACGAACATCGGGTCGAATGCGTCTTCGCCGTACGAGAACTGGATGACTTTGCCGTTACTGTTACGAACAGTCAGGTCGTACTCGACTTTGAGGTCTTCTAGACCCTTGATGAGACGGCGTTGAATATATCCAGTTTGCGACGTTTTTACAGCTGTATCAATCAGACCAATACGACCACCCATCGCGTGAAAGAACAGTTCGTGTGCATTCAGACCCCCGATATACGAATTCTTGATGAATCCACGAGCACCAGGCGAATCGTCGTATTTGCAGAAATGCGGCAAAGTCCTGCTGTCGAATCCGTAAGGCACACGCTTCGAATCCACATTGACCTGTCCTAAACAGGAAATCATATGTGAGATATTGAGGAGCGAACCTTTTGAACCGGAATTGACAATCATCAAGAACCGATTATCCGCATTCAGACTCTGTCGACTAATTTCGTCCGTCTTTTTCGTCGCATCATTCAGCACATTATTCACCTGTGCCTCGAACTCCATCTTATTGGTGTAAGACGTGTTATTCTCGAAAGCACCGGCATGCAACTTCTGGATAAGCGCGGAGACTTCCAATTCCTTGTCTTGGATTGCCTGTACGATGCGGGTATGGGTTTCACGATTCGACATGAGGTCACTGACACCGACACTATACGAACTCACTTTCATATACTCGGTTACAATGTTCTGCAAGTTGTCGATGAAATCCGCTCCCGCTTTCTTTCCATAGTCGTTGCAAATTCTGTGCAGAATTCCTTTTGAACCGCCGCCTAACACCGACTTCTCGATTTGACCGCGAATATAGCGACCATTGTAGATTTCGAGATAATTATTGGATGTGGCGGGGTCTTCCTTTTTATCAGCGTCCCACAACTTGGTCTTGTATTTAAGAGTAAGCGGGGGCATGATTTGCGAGAGGAGTTCGAAGTTCGTTACTTCTTTCTTGCTTCTCGCGAAAAGGGTCGCGGGATTTACATTGGGATACGCCATCAATAGATTCATCGCATCTCGCGCGGAAAACTTAATTCCCTCGCGACTGATGCGGTAAGAACCGAGGAGCGAGTCCTGGTAAATCGAAATAATTGGCACGTTGCTAGAAGGACTGACAATCTGTGACGTGGTGGACGCCAACAGACGCAACTCCGTTTCTGCCAATATATTTTGGGGCATGTGCATGTTCATCTCCATGAAATCCACTAGGTTTCCCTAGCGGCCAGACTATATCTTATGCCTCATCAGGTTGATTAGACCATCATTTGAGACCCACAACCGTCTAGTCGTTGAACCTTTCCCATACTCTTATCATAGCGAGGTTAGGGACTTGGCTGCGGATTACCCGTCGTATCCTTCACGTTATTACCATTGGGTTCGGCAATTAACCGAGTTCCTCCAAGATGTTTCCATCGGGGAGTGGTAGTGAAGGTTTTGGGGACTTCCCGCAATTTGATTGTGTTGCAAAGTAGGGAACCTACGGTTCCCCTACGACCCCTCCCTTTTATAGAATAAATTCATTATGGATATAAAAGATAAAAGGATGGGTCGTAGGGGAACCCTTTCTTTCTAATAAAATAAATTGTGTGAGGTTGTAGAGATACCCCATTAAACTATAAATTTATTATATTAGAAGGGAGGGGTCGTAGGGGAACCGTAGGTTCCCTACTTCACTAGGGAGTGGCACGCTTTTAACGCTCCCTGTTGGGGACAAGATGTTTGACTGCATTTATGCTAACAAAGTTTATCCCCATCGAAGTCCGCATTGTACGGTTTTGTGCACGCAACGTTCATCCTGAACGTGTCGCCTTTTCGCATCACTTTAACTTCGTGACACATCATACTCATTCTGTGCAAACTCGGTTGTCGGTTAAACAGCACGAAATCGCCGTCCATCATATGACGGTGGACGATATCTCCTGGTCGCAAGACAATCGAGTTCTTATCTACGTATCGCAGAGAAATCCTCTCGCCACTTTTGCGCTCTAGGATTTTCGCACCGGGATAAGCATCCGGTCCACTCTGCACCAATTTAGTCAAGAAATCGATAGTCAAATCATTCACGGTGATGGGTTTGGTGAGATTCATCGCGATTTTCATCGGGACGCCGAGTTGTCGCATAGACAAATTGGGGTCACCAGTGATAACTGACCGCGCACTGAAATCCACACGTTTCCCCATCAGATTCCCGCGGATACGCCCGTTCTTGAAATTCAGACGCCCCATAATACACTGCAAAGGTCTGCCATTTCGCTGAGCAATAGGCGAGGCGCCTTTCACCTTATTATTGGCAATCATCGCAATCAAATACTGGAGTTCGAGCGTCAGACCTTCAATCACATTCGGGTTCGCGCTCTCCTGTATTTTGTTTTTCAGGTCGTTGTTTGTCTTGATGATATTGATGTAGATATGCGTCAAATCGTCTTCGCTGCGTTGTTGTGCGTCTAATTTAACGGACGGACGGACAGCGGGAGGCGGAACGGGCAGAATCTGGCAAATCATCCATTCGGGGCGCGACCATGCCGAACTGAACCCTATGAAATTGACATCTTCGTCGGAAATACGGCGGAAGATTTTCAAGACGATTTCGGGGGTCAGTTTGAGACTGGCAGTTCCTCCAGCGGCAGCAGCAACGGCATTAGACGACGGGATTTTCAACCAATGCGCATGCAATGTCGCCATACCGTCCAATTTAATCTTGTCGGGTTGCAAACATCCACATCCTTCGCCGGTCTGGTCACCGCAACGACTAATACGCTTCGACACCGCGGATAAAACGTATTCCCATCGCTTCTCGCCCGAATACCCCAAAATATGCTCATGTTGTGACTTGTCAATAAGTAATTTGCTGCATTTGAAGCAGACGCACTTTAATACTTTCATAATTTCTTTGATATGTTGAATAAAGAATACTGGTCGCCCCAACTCGATGTGTCCGAAATAACCGGGAGTATCTATATGAGTTAGACCATCGGTGGGGCAAATCATACCTGGTTCTAAAACGCCCATTCTAGGGTCGAACAAACCACCGTCTACTGGCATTCCACCCATGTACGTTTCTCTTCTCGTAATTTCCACGACGGAATTCTTGAGAATTTCCTCGGGAGAGAGAAGACTAAACTGGACACGGATGACGCGAGATGGTGTTTCGTATTCACTTCTGACTTTTGACATTTTGGTGTGAATAGAGAAGGTATAATATAATGAATGATATTTTTAAGTTGTTTGGGTTAAGCAATAATAAGCGTGAATGAAATTATTGGTAGAATTACGTCGAAATCGAATCGTTCAATTTTTTGCCATTCTCCTATTTAATTCTTCGCTCCGGCGTTCTTCGCAAAATAAGAATGTTATCTGGAAAATACATAAACATTCTGCTACAGTAATAGTTATCCTATAAATACAGCACACTCGTAAAATGCCTACCAACAAAAAGAAAGTCTACAATTTCCGAAAGAAGAGCAAGAAGGTGGAGTCCGATTCGTCTTCTTCTTCTGAATCGGAAACGGAATCCGAGTCGGAATACAAACCGTCCTCTCCATCAAATGGTAGTAGGACGGTCGAAGACTCGGATGAAGACGAAACGGTTTATACGGAGTGCTCTTCCTCTGAGTCAGAGGAAGAGGAAGAAACCAAGTTTGAGAAGTATTCCGGACGCGACGCGGGAGGAATACAATCTAACTCCGGAGAACTTAGTTCGAAGGAGTTACGTAAAACAATCGCAAAAATATTCCCGTCAAAGTATTCCAAAGAGCGCGCCAAAACGAAAGACATAAAGCATCGAACAAAGCGCGACGAGTGTGAGTCGGATGAGTCGGAATCCGACGTCGAAACAAAGAAGTCGGTTAAAAAGCAAAATAAAAAGACAAAGCAAGACAAGAAGCAGAAACAGAGCAAACGCAAAATAGAAAGTTCGGATGAAGAATATGATACTGCTGAAGATGAGGAGGAAGAAGGTCGATTTTTGATTCTAAGTGTCGGTGGTGCAAATGAAGACGAATACGACGAATACTCTGAAGTCGAGTCTTTGACTGAGGATACGGCGGAGGAGTTTGATAGTGATGACGAAAAAAAGTTCATGGGCGAAGCGTATGCGACTTGCGAAGCGAAGGACAAAACTATAGGATTTACGGACTTCGAAGAAGGTAGTAAATCCGAAATTTTCAGGAGATGCGACATAGGAGCATCGAATGAAAATACCAAGAATAAAAAATCACCAAAATCCAGCAAGAAATATTCCAAGAAATCGAAAGATAATGGCAAGGAAAAGGAAAAAGACAAAGCAAAAAATACAGTAGACAACGACCTCAATCCAATTCCTGATAATGTGGAAAGCGAGTATAAAGAAATGCTCGATGTCCGTAAAATGTTGATGGAACAAATGCAGCGTCGTCCTAAAAACAAATTCCTGATATCATCTCTCAATGAATGCAACGACAATATAAAGAAATTGGCAAGAAAAGCACGCCATGAAAACACCAATGCCTATTACAAGTTGGTGAATAGCGATAAACGACAGACCGACGAAATCGATTATTTCAAGCACCGCCTCTCCAACAAAGAGCAGCAAGGTATTATGACTGACCTAAAAGAAATCAATCGCACCATATATTCCGAAAAACCATATCGCCTCTCGATTCTGCAATCGAATATTCCCTCTAAATTCAAAACGGTTGCAATTCAACGTCTGAATACACTTAAATCGATGGACCCCGGTGACCATGAGTATTATAAAATAAAGAACTGGGTCGACGCCTTCATGCGTATCCCTTTCGGCGTTTACCGCAATATTAATGTGCGAATTACCGACGGAATCGATGTCTGCGACGAATTCATGAACTCTGCCAAGAAAACGCTCGACGACTGTGTCTATGGTCTCAATGATGCTAAGTTGCAGATTATGCAGATGTTGGGGCAGTGGATAGTGAACCCCGATTCGGTCGGTACTTCTATTGCTATTCATGGTCCACCCGGCACAGGAAAAACGTCGATTGTGAAGGACGGAATCAGCAAGATATTAGGGCGAGAGTTCGCGTTCATTGCTCTCGGTGGATGTGGCGACGGAAGTTTTTTAGAGGGTCATTCGTATACATACGAGGGGAGTGCTTGGGGTAAAATCGTGCAGATATTGATGGAGTGTAAGTCGATGAATCCGATTATTTATTTCGACGAGTTGGACAAGGTGAGTGATACGCCGAGAGGACAGGAGATAATCGGGATTCTGACGCATTTAACAGATACGTCACAAAATGCGGAATTCCACGACAAGTATTTCTCCGAGGTGAGTCTTGATTTAAGCAAATGTCTGTTCATCTTTTCGTATAATGACGAGAACGCGGTCAACCCGATTTTGAAAGACCGCATGTATCGCATACAGACGAAGGGGTACGAATCGAAGGAGAAAATCACAATTGCCCGGGATTATTTGCTGCCGAAAATACGCGAGCAGGTCAGTTTTAAACCGGAGGAAATCGTGATACCCGATGATACACTGCAATATATTATATCGAGTTCTCACTTGACCAAGGGTGAGGCGGGAGTGCGTAATCTGAAGCGGTGCTTGGAAATCATTCACACGAAACTGAATTTGTATCGGTTGGTGAAACCCGGGAATTCGATGTTCGAGAAGGATTTAGGGGTAAAAGTCGAATTCCCGATGACCGTGAATCGGAAGGAGTTAGATGTGTTTATCAAGAACAACGAGACACTTAACCCGAGTATATTGGCGATGTACGTGTAGCAGGTAACCTACGGTCACTGCGTTGCGCCCTGCGACCCCTCCCTTTTTGCGCCGGCGAATGCCGGCGCTGAGTTATTTAGATGGCGGGGTGTTATTTTTTTGCGCCGGCAAATGCCTTTGCGCCGGCATACGCACAATTAATATTTTGCCACCATAAACCTATATAAAGACCACATTCAATATTATACGAAATATCCGCATATCGTTGCAATGAATAATATTGAATTCTGCGATGGTAAAGAACCCATAGTAATATGCCCCCATTGCCAAGAACCTGCTCTAATAAAAATACTAAACTGCGCTGTATTTCGCCATGGAATCCGTAAATACGACGGTCTTCAAATGGACCCTCATGCCCCAAAAGATGTATGTGACCGTCTCGTAAAAGACAACGCGATATATGGTTGTGGAAAACCATTTAGAATCGAAGTCGACGCCAGCAATAATTTGGTTGCGGTAGTCTGTGATTATATATAAAAATATATTTTGCAATATTATATGCAAATGAAACTGTTAAGTATATTTAGTGCGCGCAATGTAACCCTAGTGGTTTTTATTCTCGTCGTTCTTGTATTAGGAACTATTTTTAATACCCACGTTGGTCCTGAGGGAATGGTAAATAAACAAACCCAACAAGAAGGTGTTACAGATGAAAAAGATGTGAAGGAGAATACTGGAAGTTCCATTGGAAGTTCCTTGGAAAAAGCAATGAGTAGTGCTATGGGCAAATCATCATCTGAAATCCCAAAAACCCCATCAACCTAAACTTTGTATTCGACTTACGAGATTATATTAATGTCCCCACTATTGTCCCATTATCTGTATCTAATGACGGTAAACCGAGGATGCGTAGAACGCCGGACACGAAGTGGACAATTCCGGAGCGAAGAATGAGCATAGGAATTGGATGATTCTCCAGAGAAACTGACGAAGGAAGTTTCTCCGGAGAATGGTAGGCGTTCAAGGATT
>Ga0114973_10000267_pt1 | contig 38606 bp, 42 predicted proteins | sample M_140807_MF_Meta_FD_87025 | JGI IMG/M metagenome (GOLD analysis project Ga0114973, IMG submission 87025) | Freshwater microbial communities from Lake Montjoie, Canada to study carbon cycling - M_140807_MF_MetaG | ecosystem: Environmental > Aquatic > Freshwater > Lake | place: Lake Montjoie... | reverse complement strand
GCCGCTGGTGTTGCGTGGGGGAGGGTGGGGGGGAGGTGTGTGTGAAGAGGGGGGGGGGGGGGTGGGGGGGGGGGGAGAGTGGTGGGGGCAAGAGGCGTACACGCCATGGACCAAACAGATTTTTTTGTCTTTGCCACGTGCATTCTTGGAAGCCAGGCAGCGACATTCCTGGGAAGCTTGTGCGTTCTTGGAAGCAACGGGACCCTTTCCATCATGCTTCATACCGTGGGCCTAACTTCGACGGGGCTGCATTTTCGAGCGGCGGCGGAATCTTTCGGACGGGCACGAAGATCGACCTTGCTCTACGAGGAAGCATCCGAGAAGTTAAGCGCCGACCTCCGCATCGAGTATGCGAGGTACTGGCGGAGGTGCGTAGCCTTGTGCGCGGCGCTGTCTGCCCTCGAAACGATGGGATTTATGGGGACGCGTGCTTTTGTAGCGACGCAATGCACGATGCTCTTGCATGGATTTGCCGCGCGTGGACTCCTCTACGTCCTCCCAAAGCTCTTTACCCCTTCAGAGACCAGACGCAAACCTCACTGGCAGTAGCGGCACTGCAATGCAAGGGCTCGGGGGAGGTCCCCATGGAAATTGACGTCGTGACACAGGTCACACACCTCGCTCTTGGGCGGATTTCCCGAGGCCGTGATTTCGCATGCAGGAGATGAAAATCCACGCGCCATGAGCTCCTCCAAGGCTCTTGTGCCTTGGTCGTTTTCCAGCGCGTCCTTGACACGCCCCCAGGTAGTGACGGAAGACGTGCTGAAATCCAACAAGTTCTGGCACTCGTAAGCTGCACTCTGGGGCCCTGGCATCGGCCATCGTACAGTTTCTCGGATGCAATGAAGAGGCGGGCACAGGAGGAGATCCTCGTAGCCGGGGGCTAGCACCATGAAGCTTTATCCTGCGGAGGAAATGAGATCGCACAAGTGAAAAAGGGGACTTGAAAAAGGAAGACCATGTCACGACCGTCCGTATGTTCTCGAACGAACGTGTGCAGCCACCCGACTTGCAGGGGGGCACAAGGGACCTTTTCAGCAAGCGTGTATTTCCAAGCCGCCATGAACGCAGGATCTGTCCCGGTAGACGCGGCGGCATCAACCCCGATCCCCTTCGATCTAGTCCTTGCCAGCGTCGGAGACGGGTTCTTCGATACGACTCTTCATCATTTTGTCGCCACCACTGGCGGGCCATACCATTTCGATTACGCCGTGACGCTGACCGATACCGGAGCCGGAGCTGTTGCCAACGGCCAGGCGGTGGTCTATGCAGAAGTTGGAAGCTTGTATTCCCCGCAGAGCGTGGAACGATCGAGCATCGTCGCCTCGTTCTCAGACCAGGGAGACACTCGGACCCTATCAGGAAGCGCAATCGTGGAACTCCTGGCGGGGCAGACGCTGACCTTGACAGCTGTCAACGCTAGCGGCAACATGAGTACCAGCATCATGGGCCCTACGGATGCGTCGACGCCCCCCTTCCCAACTTTAGTGAGCGGCTATTCTCTGTTTTGATCATGGCAGCTCGGATGCGGGTCGGTGCTCCTGCACATGAAGACTCTATGTGCCATCCGTCTGGGTCAGTAAGAAGGATGCCCTTCCCCGGTCTGATGCGCGCGCGCTCTTACTTCAAGCGTTTTGTCTCTTTCAAGATTGCGTGATGACTTTTGAAAGGAGGTTTTGTTTTTTTTTCTCTCGGATTCATTTGAGCTTTTATGGTTGCAGCATTTTATTCGAGCCCCCCTCCCCACGAATTACGACATCAAAATAATCATGACTTTGTAAAATGATAGGACTCAGAGATGCGCCTGACATTGCAAACCGTTCGAAGGGAACGGGAAAAGGACCGCCGGCGCCGCCTCATTTAGGGGATGCAAAGGGCAAAGGGAAAGGTACGTCACCTGCAAAGGCACTGACGTCACAGGAACCATCGCGAAGAAATCTAGAGACGAGTCTCGTGCAAGCAATTCTCAATCGTAAATCTGCAATAAGCAAGAAACTTCAATCCAAAGCTAAGGCATTCAAGGATAAAAATGTGAGTTTGGATGATGTCATGAATTTCATAGAGGATATGCAGAAAGCATTGGGGAAAACAATAGAAGATACGCATGTCACAGAAAACAAAAAAAAACTGAAAATCATCGGAGACGCCCTTTGCAGACTTTTTTATTGCGCGACGGCGCACCTTTGTGAGAACGTGGTATTATCTCAAATCGAAGGTGTCTTGGATAAAGTCAAAGAGCTTTTAATTGAGAATAGCAAATGGTTAGATGGGAGAGGACCCAACGATCCCACGATTGACAGCAAATCTTCTTTTTGGTTGCAAGACAAGACGCATCCCATATACAGGGCGAGCGAAAAGGTGGAAAGTTTGGAATCCGCCTTGAAACGCTATAGAGACGTGAGACAAACCATTGACTCTCTTACTTGGGAGAAGACCGTGGAAGATTTTTTCAGAAGTGTTCTTCCAAAAGTATACGGTCCATTGTTGTCTGCATCTCAAGATAAAAAACCCTTGACGTTACACGTAGAAAAGCTCGAAGACAATCTTCATACCCTGAAATGCGAGACGCTGATCAACGATAGAATGATGCCGTCTTTGCGCCAGTTCGAAGGAGCATTGGAGAAATCTTTGGACGTGTACGTTGCGGAAAAAGCTTCCAGCATAAATCAACTCATATCGAAGGCAGAGTTCCATTTCGCCAGGAGGATGTCTGAAGGAAATGTACCTCCAAAATCCAACGGAGTCAAAAGCAACGATGCGAACAACATCTACAAGGCATTGGGGGGAACATCAGAACAACAGCCACTCCTAATAAAGCTCACCAAACTGCAATCCGGTAAATATCGTATGGACTCGAGAAAACTGGGGTTTTATTCTGCCTTGCTCGGGCTGGCGAGATTTATTTCTTGCTGCTTTCCGAACAGCCACGAAGACCGTGGAGTCGGGCAATATTTCAAAGATGGTTTGGTGCGTCTGGCTCGCGCAGAGAATCAAGTCAAGACAACGTACGGTTGCACTCAACACTATCCAGTTTATTTGAGAAAGGACGACTACAACGAAAATGTGTTCGAATTCCTCAAAAAACTACTGGACTCGATGATTTTAGAGTTTTACCGCATATCTTACAACAAAGACGAAAAGCCGAAGCCAAAAGAACCTCAAGACCTCTTCAATGCACGAATCACCAACATAACAAAATCGGAACGCGACGATCCACCGAGTTTATACTGGAAAGTATCGTCCTTTCTCAAGGCGACGCTGTTGCACAAAGAAGGCATACAACTTGCAATCGAAACGCTGGCACAAGGGTACGAAGGCGCTGCCATGCTGGACCGATTGCTCTCACAGCTTGCTACAGGGGGGCTCACCAAAGAAGAGGGAGTAAACCTTTACAAACAGGCGTTCTCGAACACAGATCTGGTAGACAAGCTCTTCTTGGCCCTCACGGTGGCAGAGGAGTTTCTGACTATGTTGTATAGAGGAGATCCTTCTCCCCGGTGCACCTCAAATAATTCTGAAGTGGGTGGGCTTTGCATCGATTCGCCCACAGTCTGCACGGCCGCCGCAAGCGCAGTGCTTAAACCGGTCATTTCTTCCACGAAACCAGCCACGCTCGATGAAGAATGCAAAGAAAGGCTGTGTCCCGAAAGAGGAGACTGTCCAAATTTGGACAGAAACTTCAAACGATGGGCGCTGAAACTTCATCCAGACAAAAACCTCAACAGCGCAAAGGCTACGGCGGACTTTCAAAAACTCTCTGAATGCAGAGAAAAACTAAGGAATAAAGTGAAGCCCATCATTCCAACGAGCCCTCCCATGACACCTCCGTCGCCGACCGAGGAGGATCACAAGCACAATGACGATGACGATGATGACGAGTACTTTGACCATTCAACAAAACTGTGTCAACTCATGGGCTGCAAAAAAGGCGAATCGCTGAAAGATTGTAAAGCAACCACGCGGCGCAAGAACAGTCGCCAAGACGATGAGTTTATAAGAAAGCGGCCAAATGTGCAATGTAAACGGGATGCCAAAAGAACAAGTTTTTTTCCGAGCCCCACTTCCATTTTCAATGCAGTCCGTACTGGTTGGAGCGCCCCAACTCGAAGGCCGTGACCTGCGAGCTTCGTTTTCTGAGAAGACTGTGCGCGATTTTATACGAGAGGAAGAGATGAATGAGCTTCTAAACGCAAGAGACCCCCGCAATAGGCGGGGGTTGTGCAATGTAGCGACTCCAGTTTCTCCTCAACCAGAGTGCAGAGGATACCATCAAAAAATATAGAATGTGTAAATAATTGAAATAAGCAAATCCTTCACGACTCAGTTGCTGTAGGCAAGACCTCCAAGTCCTTCACGGTACCTGATAACGTTCCAGGACCGCGCAAAGACGAAGACGGTGAAGTCTCCGGTGCTCGGGCGGATGTTGCAGACGCGGTCGTCGATGGGCACGGTCCTTGGGCGCGGAGGCTGGTCGAGACCATCCTGCATGTCGAAGGTGAGCTCCACGTTGTCGATCCTGCTGAAATTCACGGAGCCGCTGGGCTGGGGCTCCTCGGGGTGCAGGGCGGCGCACCAGCAGTAGATGTGAGATTCAGGGATGTTGGTGTGCGCCTGGTAGGGGGTGACGAGACGGAAGTATCGCCCCTCCTTGGTGGAGAACCGCGGCAGATTGTTGAGCTTGAAGTGCACGGCCTTGATCGGATCCTCGAGGAACTTGCCCGCGTAGCAGAACCAGTTGTTGACGTTGTCCTGGCATTTGCGCCGCACGGCCCAGATGAGCTCGATGATGGGGTGATTGAAGTTCAAGCTCATGCGCACCTGCGAGGAGCGGGTCTGGATCTGGTAGCTCTGCACCTGGGTGATGAGCTGCTCGAAGGAGCCGGTGGCGAAACGGTCGCGCTCGTCGATGTCCAGGTAGACGTAGTTGGTCTCGACGACGGAACGCAGATCCTGCTCGGTCAAGGGGGTGCGGTTGTATGTCTTCAGCACGATGACCGGGCTCAGAGCGCCGCGAGCGCACGAGGTCTGCACGCAGGACTGCAGGTCCGCGAAGCAGACGTGCAGCTGAATGCCGTGGAACTGCAGGGAGACCACCGGGAGGGCGTTACCGCTGCTCTGGGTGAACCAGAACGGGAGCGGGACATAGAGGCGGCGGGTGTGGCGAGAGTCGTTGACCAGGTACTGCAGACTGCTGTCCTTACCGATCATCTCACGAAGCCGCTTCCCCGGCTTTCCCGAAAGTTCTTCCCACATGTACAAGTAGTCGTTGTACAGAGTATCAATGACCTGACCTCCGATGACGAGGGACGCTCGGCGGATGAGCCACTGTCCGATCGCATTGGTGTAATGAGCGTACGGACCATCTTGGCCGACGTCATCGGGGTAGCCGCAGCAGTTCACATCGTCGTCACCATCGCCGTCCCGGCAAGGATCGCAGTACGTGCCGTTCTCACCACGGGTGAGACCTGGGTATGGCTGAGAGAACAGGGGCACCTGGGAATTGACGCCGCAGGACGGTCCGTCCTGGCATGCTTCGATGCCTGGCAGATCAATCACAACATAGAGGTAATAGATCAGATCGCCTGTTCGGTTGAAAGTCAGCTGCGTGTCGCTGCCGAACATCACCTGTGTGTTGAACGGCTGCTCGATCGGTTCCATGGCGAAGTTGGTATACCTAGAATACCGGAAGCGCCAGAATGTGATGGCCGGGTTCTGGGAAAGATACTTGTCAGCAGCTCCGAGGGCAATCAACTGCGTCAAAGCTCCTCCTTGGGAGGCTCCAATCGCACTACAAGCCATGAGTTCAGATTTTTTCATACCTAGAGAAAAAAAGTCGTCCGACGAAGAGTTCACGTTGAACGCGTTGACGCACAAATCCTACGATTGTTTTTCATTTTCTTGCCAATTTGAGAAGAAAAATGAGCTCTTTTCTTTTGGGCGATTGTGTTAGTAATGATCTCGGACTCAGGGAGCCTACGTTGCTGCTCACCGAAATAGAGGATTGGTACGTATGCAAATATGTTGCCGAAAGGCTCTGCGCACGTCTGCCTCAGTTGTATAGGCATTCAATAGCAGGGAGTACTGGCCTTGATGTGTAAATCGCGAGATTTTATATTTTTGTGGGTCACCCAAGCTTCCGCAGCCTTACGGAACTCAAGCAAATCGCATTGAAAGTCATGCCGTGGTGTCCTCCTGATGGATTTCATGAACGGACGGAGAGTCATCATGCATTGACATTGGCGCCCGCTCTTGCAGATTCCTCGTGCGTGATGATCATAACTCACGCCACGCGAGGAGAAATCGCAGGGAGAACAACGGGAATACTACAAAGGCTGTCCAAGAAACACGATCTTCGAGAGATAACTCTACTACTGCCCCAAGATGCGCCACATGGAAAGAACGGATATGCTCTGGACAAATCGGCTCCTAAGGCCGATAATATCGCAAAACTCTTGCATCCATACAAGGAAGCTGTTATCTCTGCCCTGAAGGATGGCAGAGTTTTGGTTGCTGGAAACTTTTCTTGGAACGTTCTGAGGCGCCTCGGAGAAGACGTGCAAAGAGCTCTTGAAGAACATAGGATTATACACCCGTGCCACTGGATGAATTTCCCCGTGGAAGGCTTACAGATGAAACTCAAATCGGCACTGGGAGAGAAGGCTCCAACGCTCGACCAGCTTTGTTCCTACATCGTCAAAGCCCACAGAGAGGCTCTGCGTGCACGATGGAGACGTATGACGCGTGCGGAGAGAGATGCGTATACGAAGCTGAAGACCGACGCCTACAATGCGCTACCCCAGGAGGAGAAGGACCGCAGGGCGCAGATGGTGTCCGACGCCTACAATGCGCTACCCCAGGAGGAGAAGGACCGCAGGGGGCAGATGGCGTCCGACGCGGGAGCCTTGTTCTGGAAGAAATCGTCTGCGCATCAAAAGATTTTGCGTACACAGGCGTGTCTTGCCTGGAGAAGATCAGTCACCGGGAAGGCTGCGTGGAAGGCTGCTCTGAGAAGAGCCAAAGCCAACATGGACCATGACACTAAAGAGCGTGTCGTGGAGGCGCTTCGTCAAGGGTATGCCTCCAAAATGACTCCTGTGCAGCAAAAAATTGTAGGAAAGAAGCGTCGGGCGGCATGGACCCCGGAGATGAGGGAGGAGGCAAGCAAACGGTGGAAGGCTGGACCACTCGCTTCTTCCTCCGCTGCAAACATGGAGAAAGCACGGGCCGTCAAGGCGGAGAAACAGCCAGAAGTGAACAAGAAGAAGCTGCTTACCTGCGCTCTGAAGTTGGTCGAGAGAATTACAGAGATCATGCAGAGAGTTGCGGGAGGGGATGCGTTGACCAAACCGGAACGCCGAACCCTACGAGAGCAAAGCCAAAGGTATGTGGAGCTGTCCTTGAACAATGAAATCGATCTGGAAGAGGCCCAGCTGGAAATCTTCCGTAATGCTGAGAAACTCTCACGCGAGGCGGGCTCCAGTTCCAAGAGTGAGAAGTTGAAGATGCGCCATGCTGCGGCACGTACGGCTGCTCCGGGAGCCATAGCGTAGACGAACAGGCAGCAGAGCAAGCTTCGACAAGAAAATTTATACGCCGAAGATGCATTCATATTTCCCATCGGAACGTGTGTTTGTCATTGATGACATCAGCGATCAGTGTCGCTGGAGAAGCTCTTGAAATGTATGGCGACCATCATTCATAGTCTCAAGCCAGCGGGCTAGATTGCATAGACAATGGCGGACGGTGGGCCCGTCGCTACATTGTATGTGTTGAGCGCAGGCTATGATAATCTCTACAAGATCGGAAGGACGACGGTTCCACTGGCTCGTCGCGTCTTGCAGCTCAACACGGGTGCGGCTCGCAAGTTGACCGCCGTCGCCAGCTTTTCAGTACCGGCCTCTCTCATCTGCAAGTGCGAGGCCTTCGTGCACGCTTCCTTGAAAGACCTCCTTGCGGTGGATGCTGGAGGAAAGGAGTTCTTCCGATGCGCGGATGAAAAAGACTTATGCGACAGAGTTCACGGAGTCTGGGATGAATTTTCCAGACTTTCATCAGGAATTGCGGATGTCGTGTCGGACCAGACTCATGAGAAGGTGCCTCAACTCTTCGAGGAACGAAAAAGTTTAGCCGCGGAGATGAAACGAATGGAGGTTAGAAAGACGCTGATAGAGGATGCTCTGACGACAACCTTCTGCGACGGCTTCGATCTGGGGTCCACTACATTGATGTCCTGGCAAAAAAAATCATCCGAGAGATTCGATCTGGAAGCCTTCAGGAAAGACCATCCGTTGTTGGCCGTGCAGTACCTCCGCACCCGGTCGAGCAGAACTCCTGTCTTTCATTGATGTTCAAGATGACGGTCCTCATTCGGTTCCTGTGCATTTTGTATGGACGGAGTGGGATTATCTTCGAGCGCATCTGCAGAATATGGAACAAGCGTCGCCCAGCCATGGAGACCAGCAGAACTGGCCTTCACTTGATCCAGTGTTGTGGAGCCCGAAGGCAGTCTGTGAAAAAGTTCATAATTCGCAATGGCCAGTTTCTGATACGCTTCCGTGCGAGTTTTACGCAGCCGCTCAAACCTGACTCGGGCACGTATCGCATCGTGTGCAACATGTCGGGACAGCTGTGCGTCACGTTGAACGTCGGTGTCATCTTCGAAGGGAGGTGGATCATTCGAACCGCGAGCATGCGATTGACTCGGCGTATCTACCGGGCAGTATGCCCATCCTTGGAGACCGGCTGTACTCTGCTGGACCCGTCGCAAGGTTGCCGAGCCGGGAACCATGCCGTAAAAGCTTTCGTAGTTACGGAGAGCCCGTCGATGCCGTTGCGCAGTAGCGTCATTTTCAGGGTCGGATATCAAGGTGTGGGATGCGTTGACGGAGGCATCGCTTCCGATGTTTATTCCCCGAGCCCTTGATCTGTCGGCGTTCCTGTGACATGCGTGACACATCAGAGAGAACTCTGCTTCTGGAGCTAGGTGCAGGTGGAGAAATTCTATCATGACTTCCAGAAGAGGTACATATCTCTCATGAAGATGTTGCACGAGAAACCAAGCCGTTCGAAACATGTCCGGACGGGAATTATTAGGCCCGTGGCAGCGCTCGACAGCGGCCATAGTGCACCCCGCGTTTGCGCATCGGTAGTGGCCGACAAACGTTTGGGTGAAGATGTAAGTGATTTCTCGTGTGCAGAGGTGTTGAGACATTGCATGAAGGCTCTGCAAACAATTGACGTCGGTTTTGTCCAAGAAAATTGCCCCATACCAAGACGTGTGTCGCTCGCGTGAAAGTTCTATCCTTTGGCGCAGCTCTTCGGCCACCTCGGCAAATGAAAATTCTCGCAAAGGCCTTGATGACAGACGTGTCGATCGGGAGATCGTCTGGGCCACAGAAGGAAACCCGTGGCGGACGAGTGCCTCGTCGTCCAGACAAGGTCCGGTGATGCAAGGGTTTCTGCAGAATCGCGAGGGGAAAGGCAGGCAGAGTCCTGGCAAGGTGAGGCACGGAGCTCGATGAGCAAGAACCGTGCCTACCAATATCCATCTACCGGAGCCACCCTCTTCAAGACGACAACGCGCGTGGTCTATCAACCCAATGATGAATGGCGCTGCATCTCTTGCAGATCTGTAACCGCATAACCACAGAGCTGTTTTTAGTCGGTGGGTTGCAATCACCCACGCTCGGCTCTCGAAGATGCCGCTTTGTATTGTCAGGCGTCCGTCGTATTCAGGAAGGTTTATGGTGCATATAGAGCTTGGGCACCACGACCTTTCCATTTTGAAACGTCGCGCCCCTCCGAAATGTAGTGGAGCAAACGCGCTCACTCTCTGCGGGCTCTTGAGCTCTTTAAAATCTTCGACATGTCGTCCATACCGACGTTCCTCCAAACTTCGTGTTCTTGTTTTGATTTGCGGTATAACATCGGAAACATCGGACGCATGCAACAAAAATCATGGACGACGAGTTTGAAAAGATGTGCGCAGTGGTCGCGTCCCACCGAAGCCACCCCCTGACTTACGTCGAGGTCCCCCGTGCTTCTCTCGACGATCTGTTGAGGGAGTGCGCCCGACGAATTATGTCGGACGACTTCCTCCTTCGGGCGGGGCGGCGTCTTTTTTCCGAATATATGGTCATCCGCGCGATCTCAAGAAGCATGTTTGGATGGTTGTTTGCAGACGACGGATGCCCCGCATTTTTCGCGTGAAAGTTTTCAACTCCTCCGAGCCGGTCTGCACATTTTCGTTTGATCTTTTTTCCCTTTCTTCCACGCACACGGCCATATACAATCTTGCTCCTTTTTGTAGAGTCCACAATCGGGCTTCACGGTGTGGGAGGACCCCTTCAATGCGGGCCAGCCTTTTTCAATCGGGGCACTCCTGTCTCCGAGCCGGTCTCTCCTTTCCAACGCTCGTGAGACAGCGTCAACGTCCGCTTTATCCCACATCTCAGGGTCCCAGTCGTACAGGTGACCGTCTGCGTACCATTCGGGGGGGTAGAGTTGAGCAAGACGAGTGGCCAGGACGCTTTTTGCCGCGTCGTCCTCTTGTTCGGAAGGCTCCGCTGCGTGCTCGCCCGACTTTCCCTGGACTTTGTGAAGGAGCGCCCTGATTCCTTCACTTCCCACATCGCCGTTCCTGTGACTCTTCAGGAAGGCTTCTAGATGTTTCCTGGTAATCTCTTGCGCGCTCGGTCGCGGAGGTCTCTCGGGGATGAGCCCCTCGAGCTTCACGCCTTTGAGTCTTTCGGCCCACACTTCCGCGTTTTCCGCACACTGATCCCTGAGCTCTTCTGCGGAGGCGTCTTCTTCACTGGGCCTAGCACAAGATCTCAGTCTTCTCAGGGCCTCTCGCGTTCTCCCCAAAATTCTTGAGCTCATATTCTTTGAAGTTCGAAGAAATCTTTCAGTGACCACCCCAGAGACACTGGCAGCAACTTTTTTGGGAGTTGTCTTTAAACGGTGATGATGCCTGCAAACATGGAAGGTTTCTGCGCACGGCCCTGGGGAGGGTACGAGGTGCTCCCTGGCTTGTCGGGGGTCGCGCATCAGATTAAACGCCTTCACGTTAATCCTGGCGCCCGCCTCTCCTTACAGAGTCATCAGTTTCGGTCAGAGCTCTGGTGCGTCGTCCAAGGGCGGGCGGAGGCCATGCTTGATGGGAAGATCATGGAGTTGTCTTACGGAGATCTCCTGAAAATTCCCGTTGGATCCGTGCACCGCCTCTCGAATCCTGGAGACGAACGTCTAGTTGTAGTGGAGGTCCAGACAGGCGCGGATTTCTCCGAGGAAGACATTGTGAGGTACGATGATGATTACGGTCGTCATGAAGAATGCAAAAACATGTAAGCTTCTCAGGACTCTCGAAGGTCATTCAGGCTCAAGCGCGTTGGGTCGTTTCGTGCCTTTGTCCATGGCCGCTCCGTCAGCCCCGTGTTGCATCGAGCTGGAACATGATCAGCGCGCCGTGTTCCAGCGGTACCTCTGTCACCACTTGTCGGAACAACCTTCTAGAAGCCACGATGGAGTCTTCCGTCTGGTGTCGACGGGCGATGAGGCCGCGCCCTTCCAGCTCGGCGTCGGCCTCGGGAGCCACCTCTGGTTGCACAAGGGGCACAGCTTCAAAGTGGAACTCCGAGAAGAAGGAGCCCCTTGCGGGGATGCCCCGAGTTATTTCACCCGTCTCAGAGTGACTGGCGAAGACGGAGATGCGTTGCAGTCGTTTCTTTCGGTCGCTCTCTCTTTTCGCGCGCCGGCTCCTCCTGGAAAGATCTGGACGTTTGCAGCCAGTCGTTTCGGGCAGTGGCGGGAGACGGGCTTCTTGCCCGCTCAGTCCTTTGAGGATCTCTTTCTCCCGGAGCAGGAAGTGTCAGGTTTGCTGGAGCATGTCGATCAGTTCTTGGCGAACGGAGAGCGCTACACCCGTGCGGGTCGAGTGCACAAGCTCTGCCTTCTCTTCATTGGCGTGCCCGGAGCGGGAAAGAGTAGCCTCGTCCGTGCGCTGGGTCTCAAGTATAAACGAGAGCTGTACTCATTGGCTCTTCCTGGCATGAGCGACGCGGTCTGCAACGAACTCGTCTCCACGATGGGATCGGACAGCATTCTTCTGGTTGAGGACTTTGACTCCTTGGGGTTCTCTCTCTCCACGAATCGAAAGCGATCCAGAGACGAGGACCGAGTCGGCATTTCCCGCAGCGGCTTCTTGAATCTGCTGGACGGCAACGGCTCCCCTCCGAAGGGAACCATCATATGCCTCACGGCCAACAGCAGCGGAGGCTTCGACCAAGCTCTGGTGCGGGCGGGGAGAGTCGACCGAATCGTGTCCTTCGGAGAGCCCAAGGAGCCCGAGGTGCTCGCTGCTCTGCGTCGGCTCACTGAGGACTCTGGAAATAGAGAAGAAAGATTCGTCGCGTTTTGTGCCAAGCTGAAGAAGCCGAAGAGGGGCTCTTTCTGCATGGCCAGCCTCGTCGACTTCCTCTTCCGACACCCTTCGGATTACTTGGAGAAATTCGATGAGTTGAACAGGATCTCCGTGGATCGCGTGGCTCTCATGAAAGATGGAGACAACAGCATGTTCTCTTAGACGGATGGTGGATCGACGTCGGGGCTTTTATCTTCCGAAAGTGAGTGCGTCTTCGACGTAACGTGAAAAAAACTTTGATCTGTTGAAGACTCGCTCTTTGAGCTTGGGAAAGCTCGTCGCTTGCCAAAGACGTACCTTGCAAACATGTTGCAAGACCTCACCTAAATGTTGCCAGAACTCATGCGACATTAAAATTCAGACAATGTCAGCTCCACCTCTTGCGGCGCTCTGCGTCTCGGACGTGTCTCAGAAGTGTGTCGGCAAAACTGGCCTCCGTAAAGAGATCTGTGAGAATCTCTGGGGCTTCGAAGCCTCCCATTGCCCCAATGTCGCGCGCGCCGTGCACCAACATTGCGTTGATTACGTTCAGAATTTGGAGAAAAACGCGGACGTGTGCCGATGGGGAGAGATCGTTTTGGCCCCGGGCGTCGCGCAGATTGCCTCTCGCATCAAAGACCCCGCGCTCAACGCGGAATTCGCGCAAAATTGGCCTTCATGGTGTAAAGGCCTGCAGGATAAGTTTTCGCAAAATATGGGCGGTGGCGAGCAGATGTGCACAGAAATAGAGAACGAAATTGTGAAGTTGGTCTCAAAAAGAGTTTGAAGCGCTCTCATTGTTTCATGATGTCCGCCGGAGCTGAAGCGTTTCGTGCAACATCAGGGAGGGGAGGGTGGACGGTGGTCGTCCGGACGCCATGTCGTCTCGAGATGGCATCTGGCTCGCCGCCGATTGTTCCGGCTCGGTGGGTGGGTCAACGCGGTACTTCGACGAGCTGTCGAGGGTCTTGAACGATAGTCCCAAGGCCACCTCATACTTCATGTGGGATTCTTCTGTGAATAGAAAGAGCTTGGAACAAATCAATGCTTGGGTGGTCTCGAAGCAAGGTGGTGGAGGAACTTCTCCCTCCCAAGTGGCGAAGCTCATCTCGGAAGAGTCTTTTCACGGAGTCCTTCGATTCATAACGGACGGGGATGTTGATGGCTCCGAAGTGGACGCTTGCGACCGCTGGTTGCACGGAGCCGCTCTTTCGGAAGGTCGGACGGGGCACGTCTTCGAAAAGGTGGAGGCTTACATCGTGGAGACGGGTCAGCGTTTGAATCGATCGACCCTCCTTCCCTTCACCCGCTTCAGCCCCTTCGAGGTCAAGTACCTGTACAAAGACGGAGGTCTGCCCACGCTGGAGGCCATCTCCGCCGAGGACATCGACCTTTTCGAGACCTTTCTGAAGCAGCAGAAGGACGTCGATTTCGAAGAAAAAGCGGAACGTCTCAAGGAGGTCGCTCAGGCCCGCTTCATGGGAACCACGGGATCTGCCCGCGTGAGAGACGCCGCGATCCAGGCAAAGAAGCGACTGACGGCAGAGATGAGCGATCGGCTGGGCCAGGGCATCGGAGACCGACTCCTGCAGCATCTGGAGACTTCAACGGAGGACAGTTGCGATGCAGCCGTGGTCTTGGCCAAGGTCATGGTCTCCGACTTCCTGACCCTCAAGGGGGACACTCCTGCGATCCGGACGCTCGATGCCATCATCGGCCTCTGCGAAGGCGTCGCCAGGAACTGTTTCTCGAAGGCCGATGCAGAGGAGGCCATCAGTACGCCCATGCAGAGGGCGGAAACCATGCCCGAGCCGGCCGAAACTCTTCCGGTGGCTCCCGAAGAAGAGGGCCAGTGCGAGGAGTCCTGGTTCCAGTGCCCCGTGACGCTGGAGGAGTCGACGTCGAACCTGGTCCTCATGTTGGCGTGGTCCGGAGGGGAAGAGGGGACCAGCTTCATCGACACGCTGGAGGACGACTTCAAGAAGCTCGTGGCGACGAACCCGCTGTGGCTCTGGACGCGGGACGAGTGCGTCGACCGTTTTGCCTCGATGTGCGACGAGCTGCTCAGCTGTCAGGCTCTCAGGCGGGCGCACGAAGTCGGAGCCCCGATCGTCGTCTCTCCCACGACGCGCAAGCCCCTGGCGGCCGCCTTTCCGGTGTCTGCAACCTCGGAGGATCACGTGAGGGCCAGACGCTGGGCCTTGTCGAAGGCCGTTTCCGGAGGGAAACGTTGGGGCAACCCCGAACTGTGGTTCGTGAATTTGGTCCTCGTCGTGGCGCGCAAGCGAGTGAGCGAAAGGCTCCAACAGGTTCTTCCCGTTCTTCTTTCGAGCCTCAAGGCGCAGCTCTCCGCGGTCAAGACGTATGCTTCGCTCAGCGGGCTCCCAGAGCTCCCCATGACCAAAGTGCCCACGTCGGCTGCATTCTGGTTGGTGGCCGCCGGCGCTGCCTACGACTATCCCAAGATGTCCTTGCAGCTGCTGCCGCTGAAAGATGAGGTGCTGTGGGTCGTACGGGACCTCATGGGGTACAGGCTCCCTTCGGACGCCGTCGTGGAACTGGAGAGGCTGCAGATCGTTCAAACCATGAGGGAGTGGAAGATGGGCAAGAAGCCCAGAGGCGTGCACCTTTCGGAGTTCGACGGGACAGGCCGTCTCGACAACGTGCTCTCGGCCCTCTCTCAGCAATGTGAGCGCATCGCCTCTGCGGAGGCCGTGCTTGCGAAGCAGCGTCTCCCGGCTCAGGTGCAAATCGTGGAGTTCGTCGCCGTTGACGGAGCAGCCGGAGACGAGCAGAGACGTTCTGCGCTGCTCCTCCTTCCTGGGTCTTTTCAGGAACATGCCGAGAAGCATGGGTGGGAAGATCTGGTGCATCTGGCGACGTTTGCTGATGTCTCCAAGAAGCCTTCGGAGTGCGTTCCCACGAAGATGTCCGCGGATCGCAGAGAGGTCGTCTCCTTCGTGGACTGGGCGTACGGGCTCGAAGAGTACGAACGGTCGGTCGTGCCCATCTGCAACGGCACGGGCAGGCCTTACAGTCTCATGGCGGCGCGAGGCGGCAGAGCGGACGAGACCTGGCAAGAAGCCGCCGAGAGCTTCTACGGGTTCTCGGTCGACAAGACCATGCTCTCCGGGCACGAGAGTTTCGGAAATTTCGTGGTGGAACGGGGCTTCTATCCTTCCGAGGCGGAGTTTGTGCTGCATCTCCGACAGAAGTGGGTGGTGTCCGGGAAGAAGAAGACCCTTCCTCACCTCCTGAGACAGTTCGTGTCGGAGATCATGGAAAGCGTAGCCCGCCTCACAGCCGAGATAGAGCCGTCTGAGTTTGCGGCGCGTTTCGAGGCCAGTCGCCCGTGCGCGACGCGCCGGCTCATCGAAGCGGCCAGCTACTGAGCTCGCTTCGCAGCACAAAGCATGCACGTTTCGATGTGTTTGGATTTATGCACATAGGCACGATCGCGATGGCTACTCCTTGCGAAGAGCAGCTCTGGCTGATGTCTTGGAAGAGAGAGAGGCTTATATAGCAAGGGCGAGTGTCGCCGTTGATGACATAGGCCTCAAACACCGTGGATGCGTTCTCGTCGTTCAGCCGCGATGTCAGTGGCGGACGCTTTCTTTCGCATCTTTGATCTCGACGATCAGTATGACATAGAAATAAATTCTCTCTGCCACGTTTCCTTTCTGCCGTGCCTTGCGTACGTGGAGGACACAGGACTTCACGTCGATGACTGCTACTCCCAACTGGGACCAGGATCCAAAGCTGCCGTAGACTCGCTGCTTCTGTGGGCTGAATGTCTCCGCGATGCTGCCGAGGTCGAAGACTGGGAAGACAGAGAAGTTGGCCCGCCCGAAAACGAAGATCTCTTCTGTTCCGTTGTCTGCGGCGCCTTCCACCTTTACATCTCCCGACAGCTCTCGGCCTCGAAGACTCACCCGCAACTCTGTTGCCAGAGTCGGAAGTCTCAGTTTGTGAGCTCCGTCACCCCAAGCAGCCTCATGGACGACGAGCACTTCTCGATCGCAGCTCTCTCATACTGCGGAGGGTGGATCATGGTGGACGGAGGCCCCGCTTGTCGCCAGGACGTGGAGATGCTGATGTCGGTCCTCGACGGAGAGGAGAACGAGCTGGACTTTCTGGCGTTCATCGACTGCGACCTGCTGCGCAAGAATCCTTTCGTAATCCAACGACACCCGTTCGTGCTGCAGTACCTCCCGAGGCTGCGGAAGGACGCGTCCCTCTTCGAGGCACTGGTTGCTCTGGACTTTCGACTGCTGGCGGAAGCCAGTCGGACAATCTGGGAGGACGGGAAGGTCATAGCGACGGCAGCGACTCGCGCCGCTCGCGAGGTCTGGCAGCAGGGAAACGTTTCAGCAGAGCTGGACCGAGCCTCGGCTGCGCTCCTGGGGCGGCCTTCTCTGAACTCCAGGCTGCGAAGACTGACCTCGGAGCTGGCACATTGCCTGGTGCATTCGAAGGACAAGGAAACTCTGCATGCGGCGTCGCGCATCGTGCTGCACTGCGGTCGTGGGTCTTCTGCCGAAGCAGCTCGGCCGGAGACTCCTCCATGCCCCTCGTCGCCGCGGAGCCATTGTTGCACGGGTGCGGCCACGCCGCCCCCTCGGTGCGTTCTGGAGTCTTCCCCGGTCGACGAGGACATCCGCCTGGCGAACGAAGCGGCGCGCGCCGCAAAACTGTCTCGAGAGAAGCGATATTCGGGGCCGCGGAAGTGCAAGATCAAATCGCACAAGGCGAGGGACCTCGGGTCGTTGCCCGCGGCGGGGACCGCTTCCCCCAAGGGCTCTCTGCCCGTTTCTCCCGGTTCGATCAGACCCGCCGTACCCCTGCTGCTTTCCACCAAACCGCTGGAGTGCGAGGATTCGGTTGCTGAGAAGGTCTCTCGAAAGAAAGAGAAGAGGACCGCCAAAAAAACTTTGGCCCGCGACGAGAAGGTCGCTCATCGTACGCAGGTCGCGGAACTCTTCGGTCTCGCGTCTCCTGCGTGAAGTCTGTGGAACAGAGGACGAGCGTGGGCAGGCATTGAGAGACGTGAGGGGGGGGGTCTCTTGGGGCCGATGGAAATAGAGGAGCGTATGCGACGCGAGCCTCTCCGAAGATGAGCGGTGGCGTCATTGGGACATGAGACTGCGGACATGGGAGAGCGCCTCAAGCTTGCTATCGGAATGGAGGACCGCGGTGAGGACCCTCATCAGTTCGGTTTGCATACGACGTGACTCCAAGGCCAACGCGTCGGCGACCTTCCGGATCTCCACGTTGCCTCTGCTGTGAGCCGCCTCTGCGAAGGCATCCAGCTCCTTGGAAGTCTCCAGCTGCACGCAGGCTTCTAGAGCCGCGGCGAGCGTCTGCTCCCCCGCCTCGCGGTCCAAAGCAAGATTGGGGCACGGGGAGGAGATGGCCGGCAGCTCTACGGAACCTCCTTGAGAGAGCACGACGTCCATCAAGCTACCCGCCTGGGACTTGGCGCTCTCTGCGAGTCGCAAAAAAATCGGCGCGCAGGAAGAGAAGTAGCACGATACGCACGCCACGTCTGCCGAGAGCTGCAGCAGTTGGAAGTGGGCTTGCATGATGAGGCACATGTGTCTGTTGACTTCTTGTTGACACGACACGCGCGCGTGGTGGCCTCTGCAGTTTTTCGTGCCAGGACTGGGTTCTGGTTCATCTTCCATGCACCACTGCTTTGCCTTTGATAGTGCAATGGAGGATGCGCGTTTGGCCGCGGCGTCGGACACGCCGGACGTGATGGTGGATCTGTGGAAGATTTTTCGGGGGCAAGATGTCGAGGGCTCCGAATCCCCCGAGGATGCCTCGGGAGCGGCGATGGAAACCCTGAGCTGCGCGATATGCCTCGGGTCCGTCGAGACGTTTTCGTCGGCCTCTTGCATGTCCTGCGTGTGCGAGGGCGTATTCCACAAGGAGTGTCTCGAACGCCTTCCCGTGTTGGCGCCGCACTCGCTGCAGGGCGATCGAAGACAGTGTCCCTATTGCAGGGCGGAGGGGACCATCGTCGAGCTGCACAAGGAGGTCCACCGGATGTGCCCCCCGGGAAACAAACGCGAACGGGTCGAGAAGAGAGTGCGTCAGATGTGGATGTTGGCTTCGTCGACTCGGGAAGACCTCGAAGAGACCGAACGTGAGATTCGGAAAAGGACCCGACTCCTGGGTGACCAGGTCAACGCTTTGAGGCGGATCCCAGGAGGACACATCTTGTTGGAAGGGCTCCTGTACCCTCCTCCTCGAGCCGATGCCGGGAGATCCTCCAAGGGCAAGACGTCGTGCCGGAGCTGCGGAGACGGCATCATGTATTTTTCGGATTTATCGACGCAGGCTTGCCACTGCGGGGCCCTCTACCATTGGAAGTGTCTGCAAAACATTGTGGAGCGCGCTCCGCCGGAGAAGATCTTGTGCTGCCCGTGTTGCAGGAATCTGGGCATCGTCCAGGAAGGAGTCTCCGTGAAGGAGTTGGTAGCCGCCGCCTGTCTGTCTTCGCCTCGGGGCGAGACGTTGGAAGAGGCGATGAAGGCGGCCTTGGACATCCAAGGAGGACAGTCGAGATGCCTGGCCCGAATGGATGGTCATTCGAAGAGGATTGCCTCCGCCATCCAGGGTGCAAGGGAGAGAGACGGGCCTTTTTCGCAAGGGCCTCCCAAGAGACGGAAAACGCGCTTGGCCTTTCTACCCCCATGATCAGAAGAGACGGGACGGGCTCGTCGCGATCCTGTAGCAGCAGACGAGCCACGAGTAGTGCAAGAAGATGTACGCGGAGATCATGAAGAGACACGTGAAGGGTGAGAGTTCTTGCAAATGCAGATCCAAGGGTCTGCGGTTTCTCGAAGCTCGGCGATCCTCCGACCGGCACACCACGCACTGTTTCACCGAGCCGGCCGCCCAGGACCAGGAGTCTAGACAGCTCTCGCAGACTGGGACGGCACTTCCGCAGTGGCTGCAGGGATCGCGTTGCGGCGCTTTGTTCTCAAAACAGATGCAGCAGCAAGCGTCGGAGACAGGAGGCGCTCGTGTTTCCATGAACGGCATCGCGGTATCTTTGAGAAGGTGTGTTTTTTGCCACCTCTGAAATTGGACTGCCCAGCTGAGGATGGCGGCCAGCCATTCGAAGGCAGCTTGCGTCATTGTTTGAACATTTAATGATTCTACTAGGATGTGGGTGTGGCCACGTATCACCCTGAACCCCCGTGAGATTGCATAGACTGGTGTTTACGGACACGGATCATTCATATGCTGAGGATACCAATATTTTTTAATTCCTTCAGTCTGCTGTACGAAGTCATATTTGTCCTGTAAACATTCTTGAAGTTCCTGGCCTGTGGCGCATTGCATTTCTTTACACAGGTCTTCTAAGGTACGATCTTCTTCGACATCTTGAAATTCATCTTCATTGGCATCGGGGTTCGGCACTGAGCTTCCTATAGGAGAGTGATGATCAGTGGCAACTTTTTTTGGACTGTCATTCAATTTGTGAGTGCTCTCGATCTCATGAAGCAGCGTTCGAAACCTTTCTAGTTTGGGCTCACCAAGAGCTTGGAGGATATGAGTTATAAAGTTCTCAAATTCATTGTGCATCGCTAATATGGAACCGCGTCGTTTCTCAAACATGGAAGCGTGTTGTGGATCTATTTCAAATAAAATTGCATTGCGCGATGCTTCATGAGAAATTGCAGTGATGCAAACATATACTGATGTTTCTATTGACACTTTGCGGAGCCTGACTGGTCCCCAGTCAAGCACTTTCCAAAAATCACAACCGTTCCCTTTGTCAACTTTATAAATCGCGTCACCTTTTGTGGTGTCAACAGATATTGTCTTGAATTGTTTGGTACACTGCAACTTTCCGTTTTGGTAAGTCATGAACCATTGAGAATCAATAGAGTGTAAGGAGTTTTGAAAAATTCTCAAATGATTTGTGTCTTTTAGGAATGCATAATTGTTAATGTTTTCTCTTAACTTCCACAACACATACGCTCCAACAAAAGACATTCGGAGGCCAGAGTTGGGAGAAACAGCTTTTACCACCCAAAGAGCGTTGCTTTGTGTGATTTCTTTATATGGAAACGCTAAAATGAGAAGAAGTGAGTCGTCCCTGTCCATAAAACTTGCCACAAGGTGCATGCCTGATGAAAGCGGCCAGAAGTATATATTATTAATTTTGGAAGGCATGAGCATCAAATCAATCGGGCGCAACACCATCTCACCGTTTTTTATGACTGTTACTTGAATTGTCAATGGAGGTTGCCATAATAATACATTCCTATATCGAGCATGCTCATCGCCCAATCTCTGGTTTGCCGTACGGCGTTCATCTAAGAAACTATTTAGTTGTTTTTTGAAATCAGGATTATAGGAGGACATATCATTTTTGTTTATGAGATCCATGAGCTCCGTACGTCTCATACCTTTTCGGCTCAATAAGGCGTACCACTTTGCGGTAGGGGGTTTGTTTGCATCTGTGTCAAATCCAAATCGGTCAATCTCCATGACGATATCGTCGCCGTTCATCGTGGGCTTTGACAATTTTAGCTGGGTTTCCAGAGCTTTACACAGCTTATAGTTGTTAGTTTCAAATAAATGTCTGAACTGCGGCCCTCCCGGAATATTTTCATATTCCATAAGTTTGCTGGGATTGCAATCCACTTTTTGGGATCTAACCGCCGGATTGCCATCCAAGAGGTACTCAAGTACATGAAGGCCTTTGGTAATCTTAGAAGGGGTTTTGGCGAAGATGCTCTGTGAAAAATCTGAGAGAACTTTGTTTCTTTTCCAGCTGGACAAATTTTCATGCGGGCTACCATTCGATTGAAGCTTTCTCACGAATCCGTCGTAAATGTCGCCTAACTTTGTATTTATTGGGGGAGATCCTTGGCGTAAGATAAGGTTGTAGCGAGTACTATCTAAAGTTACAGGAAGGGTGATTATGTGGCCTGGCTGCCTCTCAGTCTTTGAGTGCATGATTGCATTCATCAAAGACGTTACCTGGGAAGCATTATTTTGATTACGTATAATGAGACGTTTCGGTGTCCGAGAAGAAGATGACGGTGGATAATAGTCTAGATCAATTGTGTTAAGAGAGCCAAACACTCTCGTTTTGACTGCATCTTCTTCCTTTTTTTTTTCTTTGGACGCCTCCTGCTCTTCCCTCTCTTTTTTTTTAGATTCCAACTCCGCGGATGCCCTGGCCTCTTCCTCTGCCTTGGCCGCATCTGATTGAGCCTTTGACTGCATTTGTCGCAGAATGGTTGTCCAGTCCTGCATTTGAAATTCTTTACTAAGTGTACCGAAGAAATATTTGACTCTTCCACTGAAGCACCCATCCCATAGAGGAGTCTGCGAGCCATTCACCTCGGCGATCCCGGAGGAGAACACGAACACTTGGGCGGGTCTTCCCCCTTTTTCTGAGAAGTCCTCACGAGATGCGACTGCCCAAACCATTCCAGAGGAGGGGGCGGTGGGCCCACGGCTCCAGACGCGTAGATCGCCGCAGCTTCCTCGGGTGACCACGGCGGAGCGTCGGGTCGCGTGTGCTGCCTGACCGCGTTGTGCGCGTCCACAAGGAAGCATCGCAAAGCGTCGCGGCAGCTCGCGATCTTCTCCACCCCGCCCGGGTAAGAGAGCAGAAATTGGCGGAAGTGAAAGCCGCAGCTCTCGCACGGGAGCATCCACGGCACGGCTTTGAGAAAGGCTTGGCAGTGCTTTTTCACAGGCGGCGTCGGAGTTTTGGGATACCCTTCTGCCAGATAATGCAGAGAGATCCACGTGGGCGGGCCCCAAACTTCGGGTGAAGATGACGGGAGCCTCTTTGTCTCTGCAGCCATTTCGGAGCGCCGCTGTTTGTTAGAACCACGAAAACTTCGCTCCCATGGCATCCGATCCCGCGGCGCTGCGCGAAATAGCCAAGGTCTGCCTGCACCGCTTCAGAGCGGACGTGGAGAAGAGCGCGGTGCGGGAGCTCTTCTCGAAGGCCGGAGCCTCGGAGGATCTGGAGAAGGAGTGCCGCTCGGCCGGGGCCTTGGAGCGCTTCCGGCGCAGGAAGCAGCGGCGGGCCGGGAAGATCGCCGCGCTCGGAAGCGGTCCCGACGGCATCGTCTGCCCCATCACCATGACGCATCCGGTCGACCCTGTGCTGCTCGCAGACGGGCACGTCTACGAGCGCCGCGCCATCGACGCGTGGCTGTCCAAGAGCGCAACTTCTCCTCTGACTCGGGAGGTGCTGGTAGCGCGGCCGTACGTGCCTTGGGAGAAGGCGCGCGCTGCGCATCAACGATACGCTTGCCGCTCCGCTTGAAAAAACGAGGTCCGGCTCTTTCGGTGGCGTTCCAACTCGAAGCGGAGAGCCAAGGGCTCGTTTCTGATGACGAGGCGGTGGGCTCATTTTTCAATACACGGCGCGCTCGTCGTGGGCTCGAGGCAGGTGCACCCTTCCTCTCCCGAGAGCCCTGAAGACCGTTCCTCGCCCATGCCAGCCAGAAGCGGGGCCGACGGCGCCGAGATATGGCTGTCCAAGGCGGCCGCAAAGGTGCTGGCGGAAAAGCAGAAGAAGGGCGCGGCCAAGGCACGAAGAAGAGCTCACGTGGAGCTGGTCGACATCGCCGTGAACGGGTGTCGCGCTGGAGATGCAGCGCTCGTTGTCCCTTGAAGAGGCGCGACGTGCAGGAGCAGAGAGCGCAAAAGGCGAACCGACTTATCCTGCGGAAAGAAAACTCGAGTCTCATGGCGTGCGCCGCTCCAACGTCGGAATGGACGGGCTTTCAGGGTCTTCAAAACCTGCCCCTCCTCCGCCCGAGCTACATTCCGTGGCCCACAGACTGTCCCCTCTGCAAGCCGCGCTACGGATACAGGCCCCAGTACTTCACGTGGCTGGCGCCTCTCCCTCCGCCGGTACGACCCGTCTTCCTCCCTCCCATGTGCGTGGCGCCTCCGAATCTCTGCACGTGCGACGCTCTCGCCCCGGCCCAGTGAAGCGAGGCCGGGGCTGGCGAAGACTCAGTTGCCCCCGCGGCCTTCACAAAAAAATGTCAAGCGAGATAAAATGGCAATACGCGTGTGGCTCTCGCCACGAGATGTTTGCGCACTTATGGCAACGCAGAGTGCGGTGAGGCGCATCAAGGCCATGCTGGCGCAGTCGTTGCAGGTCGATTTGCACTCCCCCGAGCTCCTCTTCGCCATGGCCTCTTTCAGCAAATTCTACAGCCGCTTCTACAACTCCTGCGTGAGCACCCAGGACGGCGAAATCGTGGACCGTCATCGGTTGGTAAAGGTGCCGCGCATGGTGTACCTGATCCTGAAATCCTTAGGGTTCTGCCTCTTTCAGACGGAAGATGGGGAAGCTCCGTTGATGGGGCCTGGCGGACATCCGGTGTGTGCTAACACCATGTCTATGACTGGGTACAATCTCAGAGACAAGGGGAATGCTGCCATTGCCCATGTGGGTAATTGGTTTGCAAAGAAAGGCGCCCAAATGCATGGAATGACGGCCGGAGTGGGAAGTGCCACTAACAAGAGAGTAGGAGCTTTTGGTTCGCAGATGGTTCCACGTGCGGCAGGATTCGTGAGATCGCAGGTGAGCGATGTGAGCACGACCCAACACGCCGATGAGGACTTGGAAAATAAACGAAAAACTGCCCTGAAACAGGCAATTTATGATATCCGGCAACATCGCGCCGATCTTGAAAATGTTTTAGACGACAATCCTGAAATGGTGAAAGCAATAAATGCATACATGAAAGGTAATCGAGGGCTGTTTTATGACACTGCTCAAGCAAACTTGTGGTTAGCAAAGACTCTGCATGGCAGAGCAAGAAGGGGTGAGCACCTTGAAAATGTCCAAGGAGACAAAAAGAAAGAAGTAGATATGAGAGAAAATGCCAACACAGCAATAATAAACCAAGATAAAAGGTGTATGATGGTAGCAGATAGCATAGGTAAAAAGGTGGCCTCGGACGAAAAAAAGAGGTGCACGATGTTGACAAAATATGCCACGAAAGTCGCTAAAGACCCCAAAACGGAGTTGACAACTCGGGCCGATTGGGATGGCTTTGTGCGTGCGATAGAGAATTCTCGTGAAGGCGGTGTTCCCCTAGCATTTGGTCGGACTGCGAAGTTGAAAGACCTCTTCCAGATGAATGATGATATATCGATGCAGAATGTTTTCGATAAAATGATGGATGATCTTCCAGAAGTGAAGAAGCACCTTGGTGATCATCATGCAACGGCTCTTGGTGATCATCATGCAATGGCTCCTAATAACCACGCTCATATTCAGATGGCTGACATGTCTGAAAAAAAAAATTCTCTCAGATAACTTACTCGGGTGATGATGGTAAGGAAAGCGATCCAGGCAGACATTCAACCGCATCTCCTCCGCTCGCTGATCTGACACATCCCATCGGCCCTCCAATGCGAAGAAGGGATTCCGATTCATCCTCCTCCGAACCAGCTCCCGATGAAGAAGGCCCGACTCACTTCAAAAACAGGAAGCTCTCAGAGCATTCTGCAACGAAATATTACAACTTCACAAACGACGACGATACGAAGGAATATCAGTATCTTAGGGCAAAGCAAATACAAGCGGCAACCAGGGGGATGATAGCGAGAAGACGGTTGGCTCGTGAAGCCAAGGAATTTGGAGGGCCCCAAGAAGAAGCCCGGAAAAAGGAGGTTGAAGCCTGGAAAAAAGATATGAAGCCTGGATGGACGAACAGAGACATGGTGAAAGCTTGGGAACAAGATCCCTGTTTTACGACTCACAAGGACAAGAACAAGTGCGTTGGTGATGCCGCGTGCGATTGGTCATTTGATAATTCAAGAAATCCGCCTGGAATGTGTAGACTAAAAATTTCAACACAGCACGCTGAGGCACAACAGTTTCAAATCTCGGATAAAAAAAAAGTAGGGCCCATCGATTTGAAAGTATACTATAACTATCTGAAATGTTCGCTTGAGTCATTATTCAAATTAAAACCATTTGATGCTGATTCGGGAGCTCAAAATCTTTTGGACGATTTTCCGATGCCTGCACTACTTGCATGGGCTAACAAAGTTCAGAAAGACGATCCTGATGATAACAGCATAATGTCGGAATTGGCACAACTTGCGCAAGTATCGGGTTCTACTCGTAATTCGAATTTTTTTACACTAGGAGCAATATCGAGTTCTATCATAATTTTGAATAAACTTAAAGATAAGAAGGCGTCCGTGGAGTTGAATGATGCATTTAAGATATGGCTAGCCGATGCAGCAAGAACGGCTTGCGGCGGCAAAGAAGAAGTGGTAGCCATGCTGCGTGCATTATTTCAAACCGGATTGCAAATAGAGGCTCACGTAAGGCCCGCGGTCGCATTTAGCCACATGAACGTTTTGGAATTCAAGCTTCAGGCGTGGATTAAATCAATGAAGATTATTGATGATCTGTTGGTGTATCCAAACATGGTGTATATGTTTCCTCCGAGAAGCTGCTTTTCCTCACGTGCCGTGAAATGCACAAGCAGGGCAGAAAATGTCAAAGAAGAAAAAACAGCTGATGAATGTGCGCGGAAAAAAATGAGCCGTGTACTTTCTCCATGGCTTAAACAGCTTGCTTTACGATCTGGCTTAATATTCGTTACTGTCGGTGTATTTGCAAATAGCTCTGGCATTTTTTACCCCGAGGCGCCGACCCCGGAAACCCCGGGGACCCGGGGAAATCATATAATCATGATGGGATTGTACATACACTCACGAGAAAACATTCAAACGGAACGCAGTGTGACAGTATATGTTTTTGATCCTAATGTACCAGCGGAGTTGGACCTGACGACATGGAAAATTCGGGCATATCAATCGTATGAAACCGTCGCGAAGACTGTGGCGGGCGTTGTTTTTGACAGCCCAATAAAATTAGCAAAGCTTGAAAACGGTGGAGGGTTTGCAGTGAATCTTTGTACAAAAAAGGACGTTCAAGGTGGAGTATGTTCGCTGGGCCCGTGCGCCACATTTTTATTAGCACTGGCAAGATATGAAACTATAAGACAGCATATCCCAAGCTTTAAATTTCACACGATTGAACAGCTTCTACAATTTATGCAACATATTGAGCGTGACTTGCCTCAAACCGTCGCTACAGCTGTTTTGCGAGAAATTGTTAAAACAAAGCCACAAAACCTTTTCAATCAGATCGAACAAGGAAAGTTTTCTCAGAGCCCCATAAGCAAAATATTACAAAATTATGCTCTGGTTTCACCCCCCAAAATATCACCGACGGAATGGACTCCTCCAGGAGTTTTTCCTTTGTGATATTGTCAAATACTTTGAAAAAGAGTCCTCAATATGAAGAAGAAAAGTGGAACTGGAGAGGAATATGGAACTTTAGAAAAGAAGCGTGGGCAAGTACGTCATGGTGTTGGAAAAGGCCCAGAGACCCCGTGCCCCAACACCGAGTCGATCACGTATAAAATGCCATTGCTCGCGGCTCGTGACAAAACGTCGTCGATTGCCGCGCGATTCACGTAGTTCACATAAGGCCCTCCTGTGTATGGATGCACGAAGCTGGCCGCCGACGAGGTTTGGAAGGTCAGCAGAAACCCGTCCGAGGCCACGGTGTTGGCCGGGGGTGCGCTCACAACGGCCAGGGGCCCAAAGGTGCCAGACGCCACGTGATAGCATGCCATGTGAGCGAAGGCGGGATTCGTCACGAAGGCCGAAGCGGTCGTGCCGATGGAGGCCGCCAAGAGCTCGAAGGCTTTGTTGGTAGGCGCCAGCAAGGTGTACGTCCCCGGCGAGGCGGGCAACGTGCCGAGCCCGGCCGTCGCCAGCCACGCGCTGAAATAGTAGAGCTCTGGGCCCAGGGCAACGATTGCGTCTTGCAGAGTCGCCTGAGGCATGGCAAGGTCCAAAAAGCTCGATCTCAGACTCAGCGCGCTGCCGTGCCTGGGAATGGCCAGGTCGCACACGGCGATGGCGTCGCCAGAAGGCAGAATGAAGCTCTGAGGCGAGACGCGAATGCAGACCGATATCGTGGCCCCCGTGGCGGGGTCGACGGCGAGCGTGTCGCACTCGTACATCCGCACGGCCGCCGCGGGCCAGCAGGCTGGCAGCGCGATGATCTGGCAGAGGAAGGAGGTCTTGTCAAAAGTCGCCCAGCCCCCCCCGGAGGGGTAGCCCTGGAGCACGCACGCCTCGTTGTTGCTCGCCGCGAAGAGGACGTGCTCCGCCGAGGACGCTTCGACGTCGCTCCGCAGCAGCGCCAGGGCCGTGGCCCAGATGGAGTAGCCCGGATAGGCGGAAAGATAGGAGAGGACGGAATCGACGGTCGCCGCCAGGACCATGGTCGCCCGTCTCTTTCTCTTGACGGCGGAGATGTTCGAGACGGGACCGTTTGCGGCCAAGCCGCTCCATCGACTGGGAGCCCTTTTCTGAAAAGCGGCACATGGACGCCCTCGACTTCCACATCGCCATCCCGTCCCGCGGCCGCGTGCACGAGTTCTACTTGCAGACGTACCGGAAGATCATCTACCGATACTCGCTGGAAGCCGAAACCACCGTCTTCGTACAGACCCAGGAAGATCTCGAGGCCTACGTCGCCGCGTACCCGCGCATAAAGGTGGTTCTCACGCCCGGCACTGGCCTGGAAGCCGCTCAGGAAGCCATTCGGCGGCACTACCCCCCGAAGACGCGGGTCGTCGTCCTGCACGACGACGTCACGCGCGTCGTTCGTTTGCGGGACGGCCTCATCCGCCGATTCGAAGACGTGCGGCGACTCTTCAGGGTCGTCTTCGAGGTCATGGAGGCCTACGGCGTCACCCTCGGAGGCCTGGCTCCCACCACCAACGCCATGACAGAAATAGAGATGCTGCAGAAAGTGACGTTGTCGCTGCGTTTCGTGTACGACCCGCTGCATTTCGAGCTGCTTCGCGAAGAGCCCGTGACGATGAGGAGCCTCTCCAAGCACGACGCGGAGCGCAGCATCCAACACTACCGACGCTCCGGCGGCGTGCTTCGTCTGGCCGCCTTCGGGGTCTCGACGAAGCACAGCCCCTCCGCGCGCCATCGCGAGGCCGACGCCCAGGACTGCGCCCTGATGAAGCGCGAGTACCCGGAGGAGATCTTCAAGATAAAGACGCACCGGGGCGGCTATTCCAGCCTCATCCTCAGACCTCTCCCGTACACGGGGCCGGTTTCCGTACACGGAGGCGGATCGCTCTCTTCGGCTGCTTGCGAGAGCGGCGCGGAGGCCCTCTTCAAGGAGAAGCTGGGTGATTTCGACGTCACCCCGGATTTGGAGACTCCCGGGGGGCGACTCCTGGATCTCTTTCAGAGGTTTGCCTGGAACATCAACGAGCTCCGGACGGCCGTGGTGCCCCCCGAGCGGAGGGTGGTGTGCATCTCGAAGCGCAACAAGCTCGAGAGCGTGCGCGTGGACGTGCCCATCTACAGCTACTCGTTGCACGAGGGGGAGATCTTCGACGCGTGCATGTCGGTGCTTCCGGCAAACGTTCGCTTCGATTTTGCGACGGTCAACAAAAACCTCTGCTGCTACCCGCATCGTGACGCTGGAAACGCGGGCCCGTCGCTCATCCTCTTTCTGGGGAAGTTCGAAGGCGGCGCGCTCTGCACGGAGGATGGCGACAGATTCGACGAGGCCGGCGTCTTGCACGCGTTTGATGGGAGCAAACTGCACTGGAACGAACCCTTGACGGGGGGGACGAAGTTTTCCGTGGTGTTCTACAATCGTGCCTCGGCAAACCTGCGATCCAACTCTCAGAAGCTCGAGTCTCCCACGGGCCCTCAAGACGTGGGCGCCGTGCATGGAACGCGCGTCCCCTTCGATTTGTACGACTTGCGCTGATTTTTGACGCATCTACCATGCTTCTTTTCGGCTCAAGTGGAAACGAAGCATGACAGCTGTGCCCGTGCTCCCAGTCAATCGCGCGTGGTTCATTGCGCATCAGGCCGGGCTGGTCGACGAAGAGTTGCGAGCGGCAAAGCCACGGTGGGTAAAAGCTTTCCTCGAAAACGCTCCGACCGAGGTCAGCTTCAGGAACGGATACAGGAAAGATTCGCCTTCCGTGGTGAGGAAAGTGAAAGGCGTGGATCTCGTTCCCGTTTCTTCGTTGCGCCCCGGAGAGGCCGAGGCGCACGGCTTCGACGGTTCCGTGCCGGTGATCCGCCTACGTCTTGGATCCGTGGTCGGGCGCTCGCCTTGAGTCGCGCTCGCGCCTTTGAAAAAAAATGAAAGCACAAGAGTGACATGAGAATCAGGAGAGGCGAATCACTGCTGCTTTCTTCTGTCGACGGGTCTGAGATTGTATTTTTGCGCCACCATCCGCCGGTCTGAGAACATTCAAGCGCCCCTACCCTCCCTCCGTCCGTCCGGCTCCGTGCGATGGCTTCCTCTTCGTCCACCAACGACGTGCTCCCGGAGACCTCCTCTGTCTGCGTCGCCGAAGCGAAGGTCGAAGAGCCTGCCAAAGGGGGGCGGCGCGCGCCCAAGGCTCCCAAGGCTCCGAAGGTCGCAGCGGAGCCCTCCTCCTCCCCGGTCGTGGCTTCCGACGCCGATCGGGACGTCGTGGCCGACGCTGCCAGGAAGACTTCCATGCCTGCCGAGCTCGCGGAGGTTCCTGGGGATGCTTCCGCTGCGCCGGAACCCCCTGCCGACCAGGGACTCGCCTCCAAGAAGCGCGGGCGACCCTCCAAGGCTTCGGGAGGAGAAGAGCCTTCCTCTGCGGACGCTCAGAAGCCCGCCTCGAAAAAGGCCAAGGCAGAGAGCGAGGGGGGCAAGGCCGCCAAGAAACCCAAGGTTCTCCAGTTGGATGCCAATGGCGACATCGTCGACGACAGGATCACTCCCATTTTGAACAAGAAAGGACTCCGCGACTCTCTCAAGGCTTCCCACCCGGGAATGAAGATAGCCCCTGATTTCATCAAGGCCTTTGAATTGAAGTGCCACAGGGTCGCGTCCGAGTCCGCAGACCGGGCCACGGCGTCGGGAAGGAAGACCATCCAGGCCGTCGATGCATGAGGGAGGCTCTCTCCGTTTCGTCAGTGAGAGTCCGGCACAGACTGCACCCGCCCTCCAAGCATCGTCGAGAAAAACGATTGTGCTAAGTGACTGTTTGAAAAACGCTCGTCATTCAAATCAGCATGAGCGAGTGTGTGTGCGCGAATGCCAAGACCTGGACGCCACAATGCTTGCATTGGAACACGTGCCCGGGGGCGCGCGACGGAGGAGGCTTCCCGCTGCTCCCCACGACGTGGGGAGGACTTGCCGCAGACCACGGAGTGTACCGCTCGATGGTCGGAAGCGACGTCTTTTTTCAGGGAGGGGCGGCGCCGCTCTGGAAACATTGGCCGAAACCTCCCATGGGAAGTCAGGAGACGAGCGCGCCCATGGCGCGGGTGTCGTTGCCGCTGGGGCCGGTCCAAGATTAGGTCGATCGGCGCGGTCAGACCTTGGGCGCTTCGGCGCAGCCTTCTGAGAAATAGCATGTCCACCAACGCCCTCGTCTGCATGGTCTGCGGTTCATCCGGATTCCTTGTCGACAAGGTCTCTTTCTTCCCTTTTGTGATAGGAGTCGTGATTGGAACCTGCGTGCCTTCGCGAGTGCTCGACAATACGGGCGTCCGATGGCTCTTTGCGAACGTCTTCGGTTCCTTCTCGGACTCAGTCTCTCTGAAAAAGGCGAAGTTTACGCCTGACGACTGCGGGAGAGGGTTGGGCATGGACGACGCATCTTGCCACGAGGACTGATCTGTATATATAAATACGTTCAGACATGATTAAACGTACTCTGTACTTGACTCCAGCGGAAGCGAACATGTTGGTCAGTACATTTGGGAAGGAGGTCTTAAGAATTGTGCAAGGGGGGCCGCAAGACCCGAAGCCTAAGTCTGCCAGTCCTTCTTCTATCTCTTCCTCTAGCTCTTCCTCTAGCTCTTCCTCCAGCTCCTCTGGCCCGTCGAGTCCATCGAAGTCGCTTGATGGCGAAGAAGACGTCCTTGAAGTTCCTCCCGTCGCAGTAAGTCTTGAGGAGGAGACTGGAGCCCCGCCTCCTCTACGGATGGAAGACGCTGGTTCAGACATGAAACCGGACGCAATCCAGGGAATGCCAGCAGGGATTTTGAGTGATCTGGGGCGAAAGAGTCCCCCCCTCAAAGGCGCGCCCGAGACTGCGAAGGCAGACCCTCTAGAGAGCCCAGGGGATAGATTTTCTCGGGAGATGCTGGCGGAAGCTGTAGAGAAAGATGCGCCGTCACCAGGCATTCCTCCAGCTATCGACCGGGACGTCGTACCAGCGCAGCCTGTCATCGCTGGGAAGGATCATGTAGGCCCGTTAGAAGAGGCTGCCGTTCCAGAGCCAACACAAAATGCAATGCCTGCTTCTGAGGACAAATTTAATAATGCCGTAAGAGTGGTCCCTTGCAATGAAGATGATAAGGAACACCATTGCATCTTAAGAATTTCACGAGCAATGCCTCAAAATTTGAATCAGAAACAGAAAGATGCATGGGAGAGAAAGTGGCTCTTCGAAATCCGTGTGAGCACGTATTTAGGTTCCCATCCAGATCAAGCTCCGTTTGCTCCGGCCGTCCAGGAAGCTCAGGTGTACCAGAACCGCCTCATGATGCTTCTCAAAACTCATGGATTCTCCTTAACAGACATCATTGTGAGGAGTCGACCAAATGTAGATGAGAGGAAGGTTTGTCATGAAATTTGCAGATTGCTACGACGCATTGCAATTCACGGCATCTTTCTAGCAGACATGAAGCCCGACAATATTGTCGTCGACATTACAGAGCACCAACCGGAAAACGTGGTCAAAGTCATCGATTTTGAAAATGCGTACATCAGTTTTCCTGAGTGGGACAAAGCCCTTTGTAAATGTTTTCTTCAAGACACCGATGTCACAAAAGCCAGATTCATACGACTTCTCTATGGAGCTAGCATGTGTTTTCTTCTCTACTCTTTTATAAAAAGATATCTGCGCCTTCATTTGGTACCTGATTCACTGGCTAATTCCCTCACCGTGACCCTATCAGGGGCGCTGGCAGAGTATGCATTCCATCTGCCTGAATTGGAAGATCTGTTGAAAATTGAAAAAGATCTTTTGGTCGAGAGTAAATACTTTGTGTCTCTACAAAAAATATTGGATCATTATAAGTATTTCAAAGCGGAACCTCCAAAAACGCAACTTGGTGTATTTTGGGAGTATCTCCGAAAAATGATTACTCTGCGGGACAAAGGAGAACTTCCTGCTTTCAACATAAGAGGCAGCTTTCGCACAGAATTTGGATTTCAAACGGTTCCCCCCTTGAAGGCCTTGAAGATGCCATCCAAGTTATCGGGTTATACTATTTCTCAGATAGAAGAACTCGAGCAAGGAAAGAATAAGCAAGATGCGAGAAAACGCCAGTTAGTTCAACCTGGGCAGCTCGGCAAGTTGAAACTGAAGAAATGACGGTACCGTGTCGATCGTTGGTTCCCTTTGAAGAGGTCCTAGGGGTGGCCCGCGCCGCCCCCAAGAGCCTCCCTTGGGAGATGCTGTGCGACGAGGTCGTGTGCATCACCACACAAAAGACGGGCCAAAAGAGGTGGAAGAGGCTCAAGAGATCCTTAGAAGATGCCGATCTGGCCCGTTTGGCGACTCTCCTCATGAATGAGCGCCCTTGCGACTTGCAGGGGCGTGCGTGCGATCTCATAGACGCGTGTTTTGCGTCTCACTTTTTCATCATCGAGAAGGCGCAGAGAGAACAATTGAATAGAATTCTCATCCTGGAGGACGATGTCTACTTCGATGTCCAAGCCCTTCCGTTGGCCGTCGAGGCCTGCGCCGCCTTCCTAAAAAAAAACCTTGCCTTTTCGGCGTTTTTGTTCGGAGGCGTGTACACCGAGATGCAGAGCACCGGAGTGCCCAGGGTGTACCGGGGTCGTGGCATGCAGGCACATGCGTGGTTGGTGAACGTTCAGCATCCGGCGTGGGGGGCCGCGCCGAACAGCGGCTTTCGCATGCAGGACGTCTACAACCACGAACGCGGGGAAACCTACATGGTCTACCCTGACGTGGCTTTTCAAAGAGACTTCGCTACCGGAGAGCAGAAGAAAAACAGGCCCGTTTATAACTTGGCCGAGCTCCCTGTTTTGTACCGTGCGCTGACCAGAATCGCCATGCAGTGCGGAATGCAAAACTGCTGGGAAAACTGCGCGAGAAAAACCAATGCGATCGTGAGGTACGCCGGCAGCATCAAAGTGGCGCTGGTGACGTTGGGCGTGCTTGTCGGAATTTTGAGCATTGCTATCGTCAGCGTGACATGCGCTTGGCTGGCTCGCAAGAGGCGATAGAGATGGGGTGATTGATGATCCGGGCTTCCGCTTCCGACAACGCAGCGGGGTGGTTCTCTCTCTCTGTTCAGTCAGTCAGTCAGTCTCTCTTGCGAGCCACCTCCCCCGATGAAAGCGCCATGGCCCTTGGACTGCGACGTGTACCTCTGTCGTCACGCCTGGAACTCGGCCACGCCGAGCGAGAGGCAGCGACTCTGCGCTATTTGCGGAGACGATGTCGTTATGTACTTCAAGGTGGCAGAAATCTTCCTGAAGAATAAGACATCGAAACTCTTCGAGTACGCCTTGGAACGAGCCTCCGCCATCTCCATGGAAACGGTGAAGTGTGGCCTGACGCATGTGTTGTGGGACACGACTCGCCCACGCTCCGCCATGATGGATCTGGACTTCTGCGCCGATCCGAAATCCATCGACTTCATCCTGTCAAACTCGTCCCGAGATTTCGACTCCTTCTTGAGGGCTGTAGGAGCCGCTCAGAGCGTAATGCCCAGAGGAGGCGCCGAGGAGGTCTCGACGACCTGGGAAGGTTTCCGCAACGAGTTTTATGCGGTGATGCTGTCCCAGCTCATCGTCCGATGTCGGAAAAAACGCGACGGAGATCTCTTGCTCCTCTTGAAGGCCATGGAAATCGTGACTGAACTTCCCGCAGTGCGTGTCTGGCCCTGCAAGAAGCGTCTCTCGGAACTTCGGAAAGCGTGGTCCGCGATGAGCCCGACGGAACGCGTTTCGGCATGCAAGGTCGAGGGGGCGGCTTGTTGGCTCGTCCGAGCGGCAGAGATGTTGGCGGGCAGTAACATGACGAAGGCCTGCTTGAAGAGCGGCCTCTTCCAGCGAGGATCGTTGGACTCGGCCGAGTACGAGAGACTGAAGCTGGGCTCCTTCGAGGGCACCGGGTGTCACGACAAGGGTGAAGTCGTGCGGATCACGGAAGAGTTTGCTTCTTGGCCGGGGGCTCTGGATCACCTGCTCAAACATTCCGTGAAGAAATCTGGAGACCGAGACACCATCGTCTCTGTCGCGCTGGTGGCCTCCGAGGCCTCCGTCTCCGTGGCCCAGACGGACTTGCCAGTGGACCTCGGCGACAGCTGGAGGCACGTGGCGCGGTTGACTTGCACGCTGGTTTTGGCGTCGTTCGAACGGTTTTGGGAAGAGCGGCAGAATAGAGAGGCGCAGCTCCTGCAAGTCATGGAAATGGAAGCTGCACGCCTTCGTGAAAAAGATGCTGCCCGGAAAAATTCGCGCCGCGAAAAACGCAGAGCTGCCGCCCGCCATGGCTCCGCAGAGCGTCTGCCGCAGGAGATGGGACGCGTCCCCGAGATCATCTGGGATCGGCATCTCTACAACGTGGTAAAAACTTTCGTGGAGGTCGAGGACCAAGAGCATTCTTCCGTAGACGCGAAGAAACTTAGGCGATGCGCTTCTTCTTTTTTATGAAATATCTCAGACGCGTCGTGCGCCCACAGATGCCATTGAAAACAAAGCGCGACAAGGGATGGATGGCACACGTTGCGTTCCCATTGAAGTCCAGCTGCAATACCACAGACAGTCGCACGGTATGCAGCATGGATCCCGCAAGCTTCAAGATGCGTGCTTCACTTGAATCTACGTATCCTCAACCGCAATGGACGTCCTCTTTCTCCAGCTGGTCTCTCCTCACATGAAGAGCCGCGAGATTGCTCGGTGCTGTCTCCTGAACCGACAGTCTCTGCGCGAGTTCTCCGGCGACTTGGACGCGCTTCGTGGCAAGAAGGAGGGGGTGCCTCATCCAAAGCTTTCCGGATCCAAGAGATGTCTCGCCGCAAGTCGGGTTTCTCGGTGGTGGAATGCGTGTGCTCGACGCCAGTGGCTCAATCGAGTTGCGTGGGAAGCGGCTCGCATGCACTCTTTTCCACACAGGACAGAGACGAACTATCCTCCGTGGAGGCGGCACTTTTGCGGAGGCATCGCAGGCATAGACCGCATCCTTGCTACCACTCGCTACGTTCCGTTTTTCGACGCTGACGTGGCTTGCCCCGAGTGCGGAACTTCTCCGGCATCCGTCGCCGTTTGGAGACGGATCGGTGAAAAGATGGTCCGTTCCACGCCATACCTCGCCATTGGCTGCGGCGCCTGCATGTCCTCTGAGTCCTGTAACGGCTATGATGAGGGATGTATCACCGCTTTCTCCCAAGCCCGTGGGGCAAAGAAGGAGCTGATATGGAGCAACCTGGAATTCGAGTACGACGACTGGTAATCATTGAATAAAAAAGCGAGCTGCGGACATCATGACAGAGCTGACCGCACAATGTGTCTGACCAGACCAGGAGGCAGGGCATACAGTTGATCTCGGCTCGGCGCCTTTTGAAGCGCCCCGTTTCTTCCGCTGGTCGCGTCTCGAGTTTGGGCCCACGAGGGGTGATGTCCCAGAGTTTTTCTGGCGTTACACTGGTTTCCGTCCTGGCAGACTGGCAGATGGAGTTCGACGTTGCTCCATATGTGCGTGTTTTTTCGAAACGGTCTTCCCCACTTGCAGTAGGAGGTTTTGTGTTTGAAGCGTTCCAGCCGTCGCATGAAAGGGCGTGTGTACAAGAGCCCTACCGGATTCTCGACCGTCCAGAAGTGCGGGTTGCAATATTTGATGATTCTCAGCGCTTGCTTGACCAGTGAATCTGCGAAGTCCAGATCCCTTGGATGCCCCGTTTTTGCTACAGAGTATTCGTTACAAGGAGGGCTGGCGTGGACCCACAGCACATCTGAAGGGTCCATGCGCTTCGGGAGGAAGTCGTTGATCTCCTGCCGGTAGTTCCACTTGCGAATGTCGATGCAGGTGCTCGGGTTGTATTTGGGATGGATGTCGACCGACAGATTTTGAAAAGCGTAGCCTCGTTTCACGGCCTCCTTCTTGGCGGAAGCGCCGAAGGAGCCTGTGCCGCTGAAGAGCTCGATGAGAAACAGTACTGGCATGCAACTGTTTGTTGTAAGATGGAAGAGAAAGACTTTGGACATTCTCACATCATGAAACGCCTCGATGCGTTGGAAGCCATGCCGCGCTCGTGGAGGCCGTGATCCAGCGCAATCGAGCGGGGTGACAACTTGAGAGTGACGAGCGCCCTCCTGGATGCTGGCCGGCCCGCAGCGTCGCTCTACTGCGTCAATCCCAACAAGATGATCTACAAACAGCTCAAGCGCCTTCAGGTGAACGCCTCCGGCGCCGCATCGAGGACTCCCTGCCCTCCAGATGTTGGAACGCCACAGAAACATCTACGCGCGTTTCTTCCGTTTCACAGCGGCCTGAGCAGTTGCGTTCCGTCGCGGCCAAAAAGACTGCTGTTCCCAAGGAATGTGCGTGCTGTCAATGTTGCGCCATGAGACGCTTCGCCAGCCAACAAGTCAGCGGGCCTGGTCCGAGCGGGACTGCTTGGCCCGGCCTCCGCACTCTTGTGCCCGTCGGGGGATCGGGTGCCCATCTGCGCGGCACATCGGTTCAGGCACGTATTGAGCAGGGAAGGAGCCATGGTCGACTGCGTGTCTGAGGCCGCTCAGCCTGGCTTGAACGCACCACCTTGCAGAGAGAAGTGCCGACCGAGGTCCTCGAGAAAGAACTGCTCCGAATCTTTTTGCTGAAGGATGGCAGAGGTCGACTCGTTCAGTTCTTGATCGATTTGGACGACTGCCCGCCTCAGAAACGCGAATTCCTCGCGTGGTTCCTAGACTTTTGCACCGGAAGTCTCCCCGCTTCGCTCTGGGCCGAGAAGGAAATCTTGATTTTTTTGATGAAGTCGGATTTGAGCGGCGACGGGATGGACGTCGTGGAATTCCTGAGGCGCGCCTGCGAGAAACGACCGGAGCTCTCCGAGGACTTCGAACTTCTGGAAGCGTCGCTCCAAACGTGTCTCAGTTCCGTGGTGGTCTTTGGACAGGCCTTCCTACTGGAACCAGAGGCCAGAGCGGCCCTCACATCCTGTTGCAAAGGGGCGTATACCAGAGCGGAAGACGACTTCGGGAGTTGGTCTGGAACTGTGTGGCCTCTGATTTTGTATCCCAAGGGGTTCCTCTCCTGTCTTCCGGCGGCCTACATCGACAAAGACTTCATGGTGGAAGCAGCTTGCTTCGTGGACGACGGAGGGGTGTCCTTTTCCCAGCTGCCGTGGGAATTGAAGGAAGACCGCGAGGTGGCTTTGGCCTTTGTGCTCAGACAGCGAGGAATTCTCAGCAATGTGTCGTCTCTTCTGTGGAACGACCATGACTTTCTCCGAACGGGCGTGGCCATGGACCCACAAGAGCTGGAAAAACTCCCGCCGAAATATTGGGATGATGAGGTCCTCCTCGAGACGGCAATCTCTTCCTGGGGAGCGGCTTTCTTTTTGTCGCCAGTTGGACGCATGCACGCGGGCAGAAAGGACTTCATCTTGAAGACTGTCCCTTCGGCCTTCGAAGTCATTCATCTCACGACGCCGGACCTCGCGTCCGATGCAGAGGTGCTAGAAGCGGCCCTGACGGGTTGCGATGCGCGCGATGCCTTGTCTGGAGTGGACAAGGCCCATCTCCAGAGATTACAAGCAGTGTGGGACCGGCACGTCTCTTATTCTCTCAAGTCCTGCTTTGGGTTCCTTAAAAAAATCCTCGGCCAGAACGGGCGTCTGCTGCGCTTTCTCGAGCAGCGTCACCGCAGGGATCTGACGCTCGTCGTGGAGGCGGTTCGACATGACGGGGCTGCTCTCCTCGACGCGGATCCCGCAATTTGGAACCAACGTTGCAAACGAAGGAAAGTCGACGCGGAAGGACGCCGAGAATCCGGATCAGTACGCGGAGAAGGGTCGCAGTTGGCTCGGGCTTTGCTGAGGGAAAATCGCGGTTGCTGGAACTATCTGCCGTCGGATCTCAAGG
>Ga0114973_10000265_pt1 | contig 38642 bp, 38 predicted proteins | sample M_140807_MF_Meta_FD_87025 | JGI IMG/M metagenome (GOLD analysis project Ga0114973, IMG submission 87025) | Freshwater microbial communities from Lake Montjoie, Canada to study carbon cycling - M_140807_MF_MetaG | ecosystem: Environmental > Aquatic > Freshwater > Lake | place: Lake Montjoie... | reverse complement strand
GGGCCAAGGATGGGCCTAAGGGCCGGTCCAAGGCGGCGCCCAAGGAGGGCTCGGCCCAGGCTCCTGAGTCCGTTTCCGCGTCCGCATCCCAGGTAGCGGCGGAGTAAAGACTGTCAGTGTCTATAAAAAATAAAAATATGTCCTTATGTCAACTTTCTTATGTGTATTTATATTTGTTTCTAGCAATTACAGGGGAGAATTGCTAAGAGTTGACATACACCCACCTATAGCAAAAAAAAATATAAAAATACAAATGTAGGGATGGACAATACAAATAATGCTAGCAATGTGGCTAACATTATTTTATCTCTAACTTCTATAATGAAGGTCATGCAGTCCCAATCAACGGATGTAGAAATAGCAACACCTGTCACAATACAAGCCCAAAGTGTTCAACCTTTTGTATCGGACTATTGTGTCTACGAAAATGATCACGAATTGCAACAAATTACCGTATTTAACGCGGAAAACCGAAGAATAGTAGAGAGTGACATGGAAAAATGTAAAAAGTATTATTTACCATTGATAATTGCTATTGGCTTTATGTCTGGATTAGTGATTCTCATCGTTATTGTAGTTTACCTCGATATTTACGGCTAATTCAATGAATGCCTTTCTTACGGGCTCTTCTAGACTTACGAGAACGCGGCTTTCGCTTCCTTTTCATCGATTTACCACCCCGGCGGGGTGTTCCGACAGGGGAATCGGAGAACAATGAACTACCAAATAACCCGGTGCGTTCGGGGGAATCCATAAACATGGGTCCGGGCCCCGGTCCGGGTCCGGGTTCGAGGCTCTCAGGAATAAATGATCGCCGCGACTTCCTTCGTTCCTCGCGCTGCTCTTTCAGCCGCCAGGCAGATTCGTCCTCACGAATCTTGTTACGTATTTTTTCAACATCGATGGTCCGGGGGTCAGTCACCATCTCTAAAAACTGTATGTTATCCGTATTGCACACCATCAGTTCTCCGTGGAATTTACCCCCGGCGTCGGTTTGGGCGTGTCGTAACGAATAACCGTCGTAACCTAACTGACATATATACTGTGACAGGGCCCGGTCGGCTTCGAGTGACGAGTCCCGTATGCCGATCCCTTCTTTACCGGGTCGATATCCGTAGTTACGTACTAATATGGTTTGGATATGTTCGGGCGAGTTATTGTAGAGGTTCTCGAGAACCATTTTATTATCTAAATCTAACACGTTCAGATCGACCACCGTGATGAAACGAAATACCACCCCGTATTGTTCAGAGTCTTCGGGTCGGAACGCGAAAAAAGCCGGCTGACCACGCAGCAATTCCACAGTTCCATCGGGCAGAAATTGATTCAAATATTTATAGTTATCGCCTCGGTATAAATGTTCTCCGGCTTGTATAGTTATTGACTGCATTTATATATTTTTAGATTTTATAAATTATATAGATATATTCGTGGGGGAGTTACGACAAAAAAATTGAATTCGCCAACACGTATTATGTTTTTATAATATAAAATATAATGCGTAAAATAGCGATGCTGGGCACGATGATTGCAGTGAAAGGATTCTTCTCTAGTAGGACGATGTGCACAAATATTCGTGTATCGTCAACTAATGTACTCCAGTTTCAGAGTGATAATGTTCTGTCAAATCGCCTAGATCCGCCTTACGTTGGACCGCCGCTAAAAACACATCATTATCGTAGCAATCGAATGTGCGAAGACTGTTACCATTACCTACCCGACAATAAGTGTGCGCTGTATCCATTCGTCATGAATCTAGAGGTTGATAAAAAGTCTGAAAAGGGTGAAACAGAAGGAAAAATCAAATTGTTCGAATATGACATTGATTACTTGTCGTGTACCGAGGTAAGGGGTGATGATAGTAAATGTGGTAAACTTGGTAAGCGATTTGAAGCAATGTAGCCGAATATTCTATGTAATAAAAATATAGGGTTATTGTAACTAAACTATGAATTTTTTAACGGAAGAGGAATTTTTGGAACATTTCGAAAAGCGAAAATCGAGAACCTTTACCCAATTTTTTAATACCGCCAAGGTGAAGGCTCATAAACAGTTGATTCCTCTCCGCGACTACATTGGCGATAAAGATGTGGACCGTGGTCAAATAAAACTGTTGTTTGAAAATATACAAGAACGCGAGGCTTATTTGAAACGTTTTTATCATCTTTCTTTACGGGTCGATCCGACCAGGTTCTCCATCTCTTCTCTACCACCTATGAAAAATAAACAAATGAATAACAATGCTGAAACAACCTACAAGAACATCATAAGAAACATGCATTGGAAGGATATTTTGAAAAATACCAAGGCCGGTATAGAGAACATTCCGACCTATATGGATGTTCTCGAAGACCTTTATTTAAACGATATTATTGATTATAAAATTATCACCCCAAGTTCTCTCTACTACATGGAGGAGGGCCGATTGGGCAGTGTATTTTCGTCTTACTATTTCCGTGCGAGTATCATGAACCCCTATCTGGTGTATTCCCTGAATAAATCCGTATTGAAGGGTACCAAGATTTTTACCCCAACCCTCGGTTGGACGTCGTATATGTACGGGTTTTTGGAAGATCCCCAGGTTCTCGAATATGTCGGCACAGATGTGATCCCGTCGGTCTGTAACAAAACTCTGAAGTTTGCCAAAACATATTATAAACGGAAATCTGTGGATATCTTTTGTGAGCCCTCGGAGAACCTGGCCCATGATCTCAGATTCATCCATAAATATCAGAATCATTTTGATGTGGTGTTCTTCAGCCCGCCTTATTTCAAACTGGAAAAATACCCCGGAAAGAACCAAAGCATCATCAAATATAAAACCTACGAACTTTGGTTAGAAAAATACTGGGAAACCACCATCCGCCTCTGCCACCAGGTTCTCCAAAAAGGGGGAAGATTATGTTATATTTTGTCGGGTTACGGCTCGGAAAACACCAAAGAACAATACGATTTAGTGAGTGATATGAATAAGGTTACGCGTAAATACTTCGGGCGTGAGAGCATGCAGCCAATGTATAATAAAGATGTTCATGTGACACAACATAAAGAGACTGACGAGCGGATCATTATATTTGTTAAATAAAACCACAGTTGTAATTACAAACTGTAAATTTGTAGGTACAATATAAACCCGATGGAAATAAAGTATATCTTAGTAGCTATTTTTATCTCGTTTTTATGGGGTGTGTCGCCCATCATACTGAAACAATTGGTCACCAAATTTGATAAAATGACGATTTTAGCGATTGACGGTATCCTATATTTTATTTTTACTTTATTACTAGGGTTCTATTACTATGATACGATAATGAAAGACATACCTAAAATTACGTTGTATGACGCAATACTATTGGCATTGATCGCTATTTTGCCGGGAGTGGTGGCGAATGTATTATATATGACCGTTATAGAGAACCACGATAGCTATATTATAACCGCACTGGTTTGCATTTCGCCATTTTTCACTCTAGCTTTAGCGTATTTATTTACAAAGGAAAATGTGACGGTTTGGGGCGCTTTGGGAACCGCATTGATTGTCTCGGGTATATTGATGATTTCTTATAATGATAAGGCGAAAAAGATAAAGTAAGCACGTAAAATGGCATAATCAAGAATATTATATTTTTCGCGATCGAATCGATATAAAGAGATTGCATCAACCATTAGTATCTAGAGAACTTGAGGGAAACTCTAGGTCAAGAGCGTTTTTAGTTTAGTGGTAGAATGAAGCCCTTCCAAGGCTTAGGTTCGGGTTCGATTCCCGAAGGACGCAAAGCAGGCAGGGAAACCGTAGGTTCCCTAAGGGCGCCTATGGCGCCCAAGGGTTGAGCCCTTCGGGCTCTGACCCCCGCACCCCCTTCCCTTAAATAGTAAACCAATTATGTTAACTTGTTTGTTAAGATAATTTCAAAGATCCTTTACAATTTAAGGGAAGGATCATAAGGAAACCGTAGGTTTCCTTATTTCCAAGTCCCGAAGCACCAATGCATTCCGTAATCTCCGAATCGATTCGCTTTATATTCGCCACTCGGCTCAAGCAAGACGACATCATTGCCTTTATAACTATGGTACGCCTTGGTCACCAATTCGGGCCCGGTCGTAAAGTACACATACACATGCTCTTTAGGGTCACCGTGTCCCTGTTGGGCTGCTGCGATTTCGGTCTCGGTGACGATGGGGTTAGCGATGCTATTAATAATATGGTGTAAAAACGGATGTCGGGGCGGGGCGTAAAACGCATAATTACCAACTAAAATGGTGCCTTTTTCCACGTCCTTTGTCTCCACAGGGAAAATGCATTTGGTTCTGTCGAGGTCGTCGAACGACTTTTCGATGTCCATGTCCAGGTCGAGATAGAGGCCACCGTAATGGTACACTGCCAAATAGCGAAAAAAGTCGATGCGTTGGATATTATATTTGAACCGCTTAAACGTATCAAAATATTGAGGATAGAACATTAAAATAAACTGTTCAATGTTCTCGTCCACGAAAAACAGATTGTTGACATCGGGGTTATGTGACCGCATTTTCATCACAAGGTCATAGTGTTGGTGGATGAGCTCCGTGGTTTTCCAGGTCTGTAGCACATTCAGCCGCGGGCCCACGCTTGCGTTCTTGGGCGTTTCGGCAGCCTGGGCTAGAGCACTCATTGATAAAACATATAACCAATTTTTTATATGTTTTACGGTATACAAGTAAAATTGAATGACAGAGAGATAAGAAATAATAAAAATAAGAACAACACGAAAATGTGGCGACCTATGCTCGCTCGCGATCTCAAAAAGGTCCATGCCATTTCTCTCGCCCAATGGGGTACCATGTATTACGAGTCCGTCGAAGTTCTCCAAAATAAGTTAGAATTTTATCCCGACGGTTGTTACGTCTATGAAAGGGAGGGGTTAGTCTGTGGCTACGTCTTCAGCCATCCATGGTCGTCGACCAACGTTCCGCGGTTAAATACAATGTTGCCGAAACCCGACCAAAGCGACTGTTATTACATCCACGACATTGTTTTGATGCCTGAATGTCGCGGTAATTTGATCGCTGCCGAAATCCTCGAACGACTCGTGAAACATCACCCGTTGGTGTGTTTGGTTGCCCCTTCACCAGGCCAACATTACTGGAAAAAATACTACGGATTTGAAAAAACCAACGTGCAGTGCGAGTACGGGGTCCATATGCGGCGGGTCGAGTAGTATGATATATAATAATTGGATAATTATTGTAACCGTATAAGTTTTTTCATGCCATCTCGCGTATGATTTCGTCGGGATAATCCATGTCTTTCATCACTTGAGCCGCCCCCTTTATTTTGGAAATTCCCCGGACCATTCGGTACGTATAGTCGTACCCGTCTTGGCCGAGTGCGCGGACATACATCTTGTAGTTCTCGACCCGCTCCGATTTGACGAATTTTTTACATATCTTCACGTAATGGGTTGTCAGCATGAAATCGACATGCGTGAATTCGTTCAAGTATTTCAAGAACGCATGGCCCGCCTTCGAGGCCTCATCGGGGTTGGTACCCGAATAGAGCTCGTCGAAAATGCAAAAATGACGCGAACCCGTAGGTGCCTTCTTGATGGTGTCCAATATTTCTTTACACCGGCGCGATTCCGCTTGGAAAAGGCTGTCGCGACCCGAGGTGTCCGGGATATTCAAATAAGAATGAATATGACTGTAAGGGCAAATGCGCGCCGAAGTATAGAACCCACACCCGACCTGCTGGCTAAATATCAAATTGAGCACGGTGGTTTTGAGCACGGTGGTTTTGCCTGACCGATTCGGCCCCGATAAGATGATATTTTTATTGAGATCCACGGTGTTACGCGTGACTTGGTCCGTATCGGACAATAACGGGGGATAACACTGTTCGACCAGGGTGCAACCGCTCACGTCCACTGTGAAACTGGCCAGAGTCATTTTACCCTCTCGGATATTGCTGCAGATCCCGCGTAGGTTCTCTACATATCCTTCAAAGCCAGCCGCATAGCGTAAGGCAGCTTCATAATCCGGGTCGGAGAACAAACGGTAGTATGTGCGAAGCATGTACCCCGATTCGCCAAATTTGCGTAACGAGGACTGAAACGGATAGATTTTGGACAATTCGCTGTCGAGCCGTAGAAGGGTGGTGCAATGGAGAGCGACATCGGCACCGAATTTATGATAGGTGGGTAAACCGCGGATAATATCTTGCAGCACGTTTATCTGTCGGATAGATCGATTCACAAATTGGCGCATTCCCACCAGATGATCATTGACCAACATCATGTTACGGTAGAAGCGGTAGCAGGTGAGAACGTTTTGATAGATTTGTAGGAAATATAAGCCAGCGGTAAGAAAAAAGTAGGCGAGTTTGTCCCAACTAAACGATGACAACGTAGTCAAGGCTTTCCCGATAAAATGGTTTTTAGCGATGGAAGTGAGAACTTCTAAATAGACGGTGAAGTTGATAGGAATACGTTGTATTTTTAATATGATAAATGGTAAAATAATAAATATCAGGGGCAAGAACAGGCTTACTAGAGGCGAGACCACGTTGATAAAAGAGAGACATTGCAAAAACGAGGCGTTCTCATTCAAGTAAAGCAGCATCGACCATTCCATGTAACCGTATTTTTCTAGGAAAAAGGCGTCTTCCTTGATGTCCCGCCAAATTTCGCGGAACTTGTCGTATTCGACAGATTCGGTACCTGCGTGGTCAAAATCTTGTCCGTGAAACTTGGAAATTAACTGTTGGGTCTCCTCTAAAAACTGGGTATTGGTGGTGAAGTTTTGGCTCCACAACGGTATGAGGTTGCGACCGAATTTGGTCGTCGGACGAAACAGATGTTGATACATAGACTGTTCGGAGCCAGGGATCGTGAGCTCCAGGTCTTGGGCGACAATAGGGGATAGGGGGTGTACTTGCGACGGCTCTAAATAACTGATCGGTAAACGAAAGTTAGTGTGGACAGGCACATTAGATACATTGGCAGATGGATCAATGGCCTTGGTCGGAGAACTTTCTTCGAAACATTTGTCTAAGTTCCATTTTTTTATGTATTCGGGAGGGATTTGCGACAATAAATATTCCCGCACGTCCATTATAGTAAATTCAACGATTTATTTTTGTTGAATTTACCGTAAAGGTTATGTGGCACAAGTGCCCCATTTACCGAAACGGCTATGTCCAAGGACATTTACCAAAGGCTATGCGGCACAAGTGCCCCATTTACCGAGCACCACGTTTGCCTTTCCGCAAAGTTTTAGATCGATACTGTCTGCGTCTACGTCGCCCCCTCTTTGTTCTCCTTCCGCCGCGTAGTCCAATCGGTTTTTTCATAATAAAATATTCGTCTATACCACATTCACGTTGGTCGACAATCGAATAACCGTATTTGCTGTAAATCGTGGTCAGGACAATAGCTTCTTCCATATTGTGTTTATCCACCATAAGACGGATGTCTCGTGTCCCCTTGACATATTTGGTAACGATCGTCTCAAACACTTGTAACAGTGCCTTGGTCGGGCTCACGTCACGTTTTTGCGTAGCTATCCTACATAAATCGTTGATCCAAATCTGAGGGGTTCCCTTTTCACACCAATCGTAGTATTGCATGGTCCCGGATGCCGCGTCATCATAATTTTTATTTTTAACAAACACAATAGCACTATATTCGTCGTTTTCAATGTTTTCAGCAACCAATGCTTCGTCGATGTCCAAGCACCTTTGTCCATTTTGTATACGATTTCCTAAACGCGCTATAATCATCTTTTCGGTCGTGTCTTTGCTAGCGCCAACGATTGGAAGAAAAAAGATTTCGTATTTGAATTCTTCTCCTTGTAAGGCCAGTTCACCCACGACGGCTTGGGTCGTGTCGATCATGTCATCTGGGTAAATCTTTTCCACACCCATATCTGCTACAATATAATAATATTTTTATTTTCACTTGCCTACCTCGCTAGGTTGTTTCACCTACCTAGCCTTGATAGGCTGTTTCACTTGACCAATTGTTTCACAGCGGTAAATGCGACAAAGGCGACCGTGCCACCCAACACTGCCCCTGCGAGTAATTGTTCGACCGTATGTTTATGGAAGGCCCAACGTTGGTGCATGGTGTTGACACACATGGCAATTTCGAAAAGGGTTAAATAAGGGGATTGTTTCACTAACCACGTATAAATCGTCGCGTACCAGACGATAGCTGAATGACCGCTAGGCATACCGTATTTACTTACACCCCCGCTGTAATACCCACCGTCGTCAAACTGTTTTTCCAAGAAGCGGGGAGGGCGGGGTTCTCGGATCGAATTCTTCAACATCCCCACCAATTGATAATCCACCCCGAAAAATAGGACGAAACCGAGTAAATACGGTTTTTGGTTCAGTAACAGAATGCTGTTCAATACCATTAATATATTGGGGGCATCATACCCTACTTGTTCAATCAGGTTCATTTTTTACTATACTATAGACCTTTATAATCCCGTGGTAATTCCTCAATATTAATCTTATAATGCGTTTCAATTTTCTTCATGATCACTACGTCGCCGCGTGTAATAAAGTTGATGGCCACCCCCTTTCTACCGTAACGAGAGGTTCTCCCTACGCGGTGAAGGAAGGTGCTTAAATCTTTACATATATCAAAATTAATCACAAATTGTACCTGTTGTATGTCAATACCTCGCGATGTAACATCGGACGATATCAATACGCGATAATTGCCATCTAAAAATGACCGGAAAGCCGCGTCGCGGTCTGCCTTCGCCATGGAGCCGTGGATGTAGCAAACCGAGAACCCGTCATCGGTCATGGCCGCATATAAATCCACCACCTTTTTCACGCTATTGCAATAAATAATACATTGGGAGACAGATATCACCGAGAACATGCTTTTTAGGGCATCGTACTTCGTACGGTCGTCGTTCAGGGCGACAAAATACTGTTTTATACCTGCGACCGAGAGCTCTTCGCGTTTGACAATGATTTTGTACGGATTGTTCATAAATTTGTCGGTCAGTCTCAAAATCTCAGGGGGCAAGGTCGCACTAAACAGCGCTACCTGGACGGTCTCGGGGAGATGTTGGAAAATATTGTATATTTGGTCTTTAAACCCCTTGGATAACATCTCATCGGCCTCGTCGAGAACCACTAGTTTCAAATCCGAAAGGGATAGATGTTTACGCATAATCATATCGTAAATGCGTCCGGCACATCCCACCACAATATGAGGGACATTCTTTTTCATGTCCGCCGCGTCCTTTTGGATCGATGTACCACCGATGATGGTTTTCACTTTTAGCTCCTCCACGAATGATCCAATGGACGTGATCACCCGATAGATTTGGTTGGCCAATTCATGGGTAGGTACAATAATCACTGCCTGCACCGCCTTCTGACTTACATCTACCATATTGAGCGCGCTAATAGAAAAACAACCGGTCTTGCCGCTACCTGATTGTGCCTGGGCAATAATGTCGCGCCCTTTGAGTATGGGTGCGATCGCCTTCTTTTGTATTTCACTGGGGGTTTCGAAACCGTAGCTGTATATTCCACGCAACAGCTGACTACTTATATCTAAGTCGTCCCATTGATGGACCTTGTCCTCGTTTTCTGTTGGTTCTATATTGTTAGGTTCGAAGTCGGGATCTTTATCTACAAGTTCTGACATAGAATACTATGATTACACACCACCGTTCTATACCGGTTATTCGAAATAAAAATTATTGAATATGTTACTAAACACATATAGAAATTATCATTGTAATAAATATAGATGGCGATGCTTTATTCTTTACAGCATTACTCCGACATTACCTTCTCCGGATACAACTATACGTTACCGGACACGGTGAATGCCATCATTGCCATCCTAGTGAAGGATCTAGGTGTATCCTTGACGGAAAAGCAGGATGATGAAGAGGACCAGGAGATCGTAGTAAGACGTTCTCATTTTGTTGCCAGGCGCAATAACCATAATAGTCACACCACAAATAGTAGTAATGGTAGCGGCAATAATAGTAACAATAATAGTAATAATGCTAATAAGGGCGCTGCCTCACGTTATAGAAATAAATCGGACGAACGTGGGCGTACCAACGAGTGGAAGACTGTGACCCCTTTCAAAGTCACCAAGATAGAAAAGAAGGAGGGGATCGAGAAGCAGGCAAACGATATTCGGGTGTGCCTGAACAAGATCTCCAACAAGAATTACGATCAACAACGCGACGCTATTTTCGAAATTATCAACGTTATTGAGACGGATAGTGTATCGCAGCAACGTATTGCCCAATGTATTTTCGATATTGCAAAATCCAATAAATTCTATTCGGAATTGTATGCTACCCTTTACAAAGAATTAATAGGTAAATTCACTGTTTTTAGCGAGTATATTGTGAATCTCATTCGAGAGTACTATGACGATATGGATTTAATCGAGGAGGTGGACTCGGACAAGGATTACGATAAGTACTGTGAAAACAATAAGGCGAATGACAATCGTAAAGCATGTAGTACTTTCATTATTAATTTGATGAAACAGCAGGTGATCGACAAGGAGGAAGTTTTAGAGTTGATCGTGAAACTGCAGGAGAAAATCATGGGGGCGGTCCAGACAGACGGCAAAGTGTACCAGGTCGACGAAATGACCGAGAACCTGTTTATTTTAATTACCACGGTGGGTCTCGAGAAGGATGCCACCGATTATATTACGACTACGATCGTAAAGAACATTGAAACATGTGCCAAATATAAGACCAAGGAGCAAAAGAGTATATCTAGTCGCGCCGTATTCAAGTATATGGATATGTTGGCTGTTGTAAAATAAAATGTTGATACTATGTAATATGGTTAAATCTATTATCAACACTGAAGTAAATTATAATGAATCCAAAGACGTCGAACCGGAAGACATCGAGTACTCGGCCCCGATCTACGACTATAGCTTATACGGTTATGGGATCGAGATAGGGCTCGGAAAACAGAAGCACACCTATTCGAAATACGGCATTGTATATTTTCCTATTTATCTCATTGTCGAGGGTGCCTTGATCGCACGAATTGGGGTCTTCGAGGTAGAAGAGAGTAAAATGATTGATATTTTAGACGACGATGGTGATGTACAGTTGAAACCCCGGGGATTACTATTTTTCATTTCCAAGGAATATTTACAACAACATATTGGCCAGACTGTCGATAACATTGAGAACCTGGACACGGACCAAGACGATCAAGATCGTAACGAGCTCAAAATAGATGACGGCGAGAAAGTGCCCCTTGTTGCGATCGAGGACGATGTGGCTACCCTGGTCATCCCGCCCGAAAAAAAGTCCGTGGTCACCGAGAAATCCGACGAAGTCTTGAAAGACGGTATTTTCAACGAGAACCCGGCTATCACCATGTTGCCTATGTTACCCGAAGAGACCAAAGAACAATCCGACGAAATCAAAAAGAACTATCAGGAATCGTCCCACAACAACTGGTTAGAAGAGTTCCGTAAAAACAATCATTATAAAATCATCGACAACGAGGGTGGCGGTAACTGCTTTTTCGCAGTCCTCCGCGACGCCTTCAAGCAGATCGGCAAGGAAACCACAGTCGAGCGTATCCGAGCCCTTCTTGCCAAAGAGGCAACAGAAGATATATTTCAAGAGTCGCGCACGTTGTATGCGAACACATTGGGGGAGTTTCAATCAAAAGACCAGGAAATGAAACAGATCAAAAGGTCGATTGACCAGATCAAACGGCGGATAGAGAAAACCGAGAACAAGGCCGACCAGGAACAGTTGTTGGCCAATGTGAAGCAATTGCTGGCGAAGTACAACACGGTCAAGCGCGAAAAAGCATTGGCCAGTGACCTTACGAGTGAGTTTGCTCATATGGAGGGTGTAGATACCCTCGAGAAGTATCGCGCATTTATTTTGACAGACGGCTATTGGGCCGATACCTGGGCGATCTCGACCTTGGAACGCTTATTGAACGTCAAAGTCATTGTTTTATCCCAACAAGCCTATGTGTCAGGTGACGCAGATTCGGTGTTGAATTGTGGGCAGCTGAACGACGCGGAATTAGAAACAAAGGGGGTGTTCCAGCCCGACTTCTATATCATGACTGCTTATACTGGTAACCATTACATGTTAGTATCTTATAAAGACAAACGTATTTTCAAGTTTGGAGAGCTTCCGTACGATATCAAAATCATGGTGGTGACCAAATGCTTGGAAAGGAACGCGGGGCCTTACTATCTTATCAAAGACTTTCGTAATTTAAAAACCAAATTAGGTCTGAACGAGAATGAGGGAGAACCTAGCAAGCCAGAGGAAGAGTATTTAAATAAGGATTTGTACGATTCTAAAACGGTGCTGATGTTCCACCAACACTCGGATAACCACCCTAAGGCAGGGAAGGGGTCCGGTGAAACTACCGATAACCTGTTGAAATATAGCTTGTTGAACGGGATCAAGGAATGGCGGAGGAAGTTGGACGATACCTGGCCCGTGACTTTTACGATCAATGGTCATAAGTGGGCGTCGGTCACCCATTATTTCTTGGGCGCGCAATTCAAAAAAGGATTTCCCGATTACTTTTTGAAGTATTCTTTGGATAGTCGTAGTCCTATCTCGACCACGGTGAAGGCGGCGAAAGACGAGTATAATAAGGTCATCAAGACCAAACATTCGGACCTTGTAGGAAAGGACGTGGTGATCACCCCGGACCCAGATTTTTTCACGCTTAAGGAGAACCCGACGTTTGAAAAGGAACGTCGTGCTGCTCTGAATGCCAAGTTTGGCGAGAACCTGGACATGCGACAGGTTCTCTCTTACACCCAAAATGCCAAACTGGTACACTTTGAACGCGGCAAAGAACCCCAACCGGACCTTCTATTGATGCAAAGTAGGGGAACCTACGGTTCCCCTACGACCCTTCCCTAAACACGATACCTCTCTATGTCTTCTTTGAACACTACTCTCTTGACCCCTACACCCCCTCCTCTTTTATGAGAGAGGTTTCCCACAGTTCTTTTTTTATGCAGTTAGGGTTCTCTAAGTGCAGTAAAAAAAAGGGTTGTTAATAAGGGCGTTTACAAACAAACTATTTGGCTACAATATTTTTAAGCGAGTTGGAGGGTGTTGTCCTTGAAGTGACCAATCATCTCTTGAGACTCATAGTCGTACACGTTGTTGTTGTCGTCGATCAGGTACTTCTTTTGGTTGTACTCAAACACCGAGACTTGGAGTTCTTCAGCATCGTCGTCACCATCGTTGACCGTGGTGGGTCCAGTGACAAGTGGCTTGGCCGGCTCAGCCGCCTTGACCGGTTCAGTCGCCTTGGCCGGCTCAGCAGCATTGACTGGCTCAGCAGCCTTGGCTTTCTTGGTGACCCGAGGCTTCTTCTGGGGGGCAACTGGGTCTTGGATGGTAGGCACATCTTTCAAGATCTCCTTCACTGCCTCCTGGGCCGACTCTTTCTTGGCGGCGTTTTCCGGAGCGTCTTGGTTCGTCGCCAACTGGACAAGTTCGTTGACGAGCTGGTCCTCCGTCGTAGGAACCTTCAACTTCTTGGCCCGAACCTTCTTCTCTTTGGGTGCATCACCCTCCTCAGCCGGCTCCTTCTTAGCAGCCGGCTCCTTCTTGGCAGCCGGTTGACGAGGCTTCTTAGGAGGCTTGTTGGCTTCCTTGGCGGCCTTGGCAAGCTCGCGCTTGCGCGTAAGCGCCATCTTCCGCAACTCCTGGTTGATCTGCTTGGCAGAGTCGAAGAACTCCTGCACAAAAGCCGTCTGATTCTCAAGGGAATCGTTGAGGCGCAGAACATCGAGGAACCGCTTCTCATCAACAATCGGCTGCGCGTCGTCCGCACCACTCATCTTGTTCATCAGGTAGTAACCAAATTGAATGAACTTACCGTACTTGGCAGGAAGCGTCGTGGGGACACGAACCTTCTTCTCAACCACCTGGGACACGATGACTTGCTGGGCAGACATATTGGCTTGTAAGCTTGACACTGGCACTTGTTATTGGGGTACAGTTAGAAATTTGTTGTAGAACAGAATCAATTTTTTATGCTTTTCTGGCGGTTTTTAACATAAAACAGCTAGGAAGGGCTCGGATTATAACCAATACAATTATGTTACTCAATCGGTTAGCATAATTGAGGGAGGGCTCGGACCCTAGACCCCCTAGAACCAATACAATTATGTTACACAATAGGTTACATAATTGAAGGATGGGATCATAAGGGAAACCTTGGTTTCCCTTATAAGAGTGACATACGCATGGTCACGATAGGCGTTTTATCAGCACGCTGGTTGTTCTCCTGTTTCAAAAACCAGGTTCTCGCCTGATCCATGGATTCGACCAACAAAGGGTCGTTGTAATGTTCTCGAATAAAGGAAACGAATTGGTCGATCGCGTGGCCAACATTTTCCCTATCAAACTCCAGAGAACCACGATTCACCTTCGCGCACCACTCGATGAAATCATTGGCATGGAACATCAACACGTTTTTGATGATATAATACGAAAATACCGGCGTAGTCTCCTTATAACTTCGGCGTAGGGTGGCAGCAGGTTCTCTTATATCATATAAATCTTCATAAGCAATACCAAAATGGGTCAACACCTTGGACGCCTGGTACACCGAGAACATCCTTTCTTGATACACATGGGATTCGATCTTCCTTAGGATCCGTTCTCCAGGTTCTCTCCGACATGTGTTGTATGCCAAAAATACCAGGTTCAAAAGTTCTCCCCACATCTCGGTATACGCCTCGTATAATTTAGTGTCTAATTTTACGGGAAATATCTCGAATAATTTCTTGTTAATGTTCTCCTCGTCGTCGTGTTCGGAAAAGTCGAGCCCTAACGAATGGAAAAGTTCGTGGCAGAGAACTTTGAACCATTCCTCCTTGCGATAAATATAGACTTCGTTGACGCGTTTACACGAGAACGTAAAAGCGGCATTGGCATTGTCTTCACCGAGGGTGCAATCACGCTCGCAATCTGCCAATGTTTTTTTCATGGAAGTCAAATATAAGTAAATCGTGAGGTTTTGGAAACACTCGGTTCTCGCGTAGCCACCTAATACATGAAGTAACATGTAAATCTGTCGGTAAATATTGGTAAAAATATTTTTGAACGCAGGTCTACGACCACTGTCGGGATGATGGGGGTCGTATTCGTATACCAAATGTACATTCACTTTCCGGGTTCCGATCGAGAACCTGCAGGTTTGACCGACCGATTTCATGTTTTCAATATGATTTCGGGCCTTTTCTGGACATAGACTGTAATGTTCACCCCGGGGAGCAAAGTTCTCAAACATATTCCCGTTCATTAATATGGCGTCATTCCATTCATTGTCGGCGGTTTCTATCTTTTCTAAAATGGATTTCAGGAGTATTTTCGCTTCGTCCGAGAACCTTTGCAATTTAATATGTGTGAATTTATGGGCCAAATTGACCTGTAAAAACCGTTGCAACTGTTCAGATTCCGGCGTCATACTCATTTTATATATACGGATTTATTTATGTTCTTGAGAAAATTGAATTTGAAAAATTTGTCTCTCTACATTTTAACCGACAGCACACATCCCCAAAAAAACGTAACAACTACTAATCATGGGAATTAAACATCTGAACCGATTCTTGTACGATAATTGCAGTAAAAAATCTATAAAAAAAATTCACCTCCGACAACTGGCTCATAAGGTCCTGGCGATAGACACGAGTATTTATTTGTATAAATATTCGAGTGAAGACGCCTTGCTAGAGAACATGTATTTATTGATTTCTATTCTCAAACATTATAATATTGTACCACTCTTTGTGTTTGATGGTAAACCACCGCCCGAAAAACGCGAACTGTTACAGCAACGACGGTGCGAGAAAAAAGAGGCAGAAGAAAAGTATAACAAGATAAAAGACGAGTCCAAGGAGGGGGATCAAAAACAGCAGGCTGAGATGGATCGACTGAGACGCCAGTTTGTTCGGGTGAGCGATGCCGAGATCAAAGAGGTGAAAGAGTTAATGGACGCCTACGGAGTTTCCTATTGTAATGCTCCGGGTGAGGCAGACCATCTATGTGCTTATTTGGTGAAACAAGGCAAAGCTTGGGGGTGTATGAGCGACGATATGGACATGTTCCTTTACGGCTGCAATTATGTGGTGCGTAACATCAGTCTTTTGAAACATACCGCCATCCTCTATGATACATGTAAAATATGGAACGAACTAGAAATGTCCGAACAGATTTTCCGGGAGATCATGGTGCTTTCGGGTACTGATTATAACATCCGTACTAAGACATCGCTTAAAGAAACTATCCGGTGGTACTATGAGTATGTTAAATATAGAGAACGTGTCGCCCCGGACAAGGCACTCGGATTCTACGTCTGGTTAGTTAAAAACACCCACTATATTGCGGATTATAAAGAACTATTGACCGCCTACAAGATGTTCACCTGTAACAATTGCGACGAATTCAACCAATGGAATGATGTTGAGATTGTAAACTCTTCTACAAATACAGCTAAGATCAAAGAGATCATGAGGGGGGCGGGGTTTGTCTTTGCGGCACAGTGAAACATATAACATGGTTATCACAATGATACAAAGATGCTATAAAATTGATTGTTTTTTCAATGATAATGCTACTTGTACCCCCAAAGCACCAAAGTGCCCAAAGCTATCATCAGAACCATGTACGCCAACAAGCGCCGTGTTACGCCCATCAAGGTGTGCAAGTTTTGCAAGGACGCAGGTAAGTCCGAGGCGGAGTACACCTCGCATTTCCTCCGCGAGTCCAAGGACCCTACTAGCCGTATCATTTGCCCAACCCTCCTGGCCATCGAGTGCCGTTACTGTTCCAAGCGCGGTCATACGGTGTCTAAGTGCAGCAAGTTGGCGAAAGACAAAGAAAGAGGGGCGGTTTCGACGGAGCGAGCTGTGCGAAAACCCGAGGAGAGAAGCTATTCGCCTGCCAACCATTTCGACCTTCTCTCCGACAACGGCGACTCTGACAATGAAGAGGCGACGATTTCCACGTGCATGGACTGTGATACGGTAGGATCCGCGTCGTCGTCCGGTAGTACTCTCAGCTACGCAGACATCCTCCGCTCCCAACCGAATACGGTAGTGGTCATCGAGACAAAGGTCCCGGTGGGATCGCGGCTCAGCATCCTCGACAAGGCGCGTATGATGCGGAGCTGGGCTGACAATTCGGATTCAGACGACGAATAGGCAGACATAGTCATTTTGTGTGTAGTTTTGTAACATTATTTAATAAACCCACCCTTTTTTTATGCTTCCTAAGACGCCGAATCCGTATCATTATCTCCATTGGTAGCTGCACGGATGATGCCGTCCAATGTCTGATTCAAGAAATCCAATTCGGCCTCCTCGGTACTCATGCTGTCTTCGTCGTCGGACGAACGATTACGATTAAAGGATATGTCAGCACGTTCGGAAGGGATCGGAATCGACGGTTTGAATATCTTTTTTTTGTCGTAGGATTCGTAGGCGTCTCTCATTGTAAATACTGGATGATCCGCATTAAAGGTCACCTTCGTCACACAACGGCGCTGTATTTCCCGATTGAGTAAAGAGAATGGATTGAAGGACGCATCTGTGGTGGCATTGCATTCTGGGCAGGATATGGTAATAGCGACATAACTCATCGATATCTTTCTACGACCAAAGTTCTCGTTATAGGCGACAAACTCTTGTAATTTCTTTTTCAAGATGATCTCCGAAAGGTATTTTTTCTCGCTGCCGTCGATGAAATCGATGCTCATCACGTATAAAAACAAGTAGGGGCGAAAAATGTCCACAAGTTCTCGTTTGGGGAACTCGGGATGAATATTAACGTTCCGAAAAATGCGCTTGTACCTCACCAACATACTCTCAAGTTCTCCATACAAACAGATTAGCGATCCGTTAGTCACATAGTGTTTCGCATATTCCTCCCGTAGCCTATGTTCGTTTTCTACTCTGAAGATGTCGATATCAAACCCCGACCTGTAAAAGAGCTCGATCCACATCGGCATATTGATGAAACTGAACTTGATACGAAAATAGATGTTATATAAATTGGTTTTGGTGAATACCACGTTGTTGTAAGGGTTTTTCGGGTAAAGTGCACGTTCAAACATGTCGTCGGAATGGGTAATCGCGGTCTGAATGATGTTCACCAAATCGGTCAATACAAAGAAATACACCGAGTTCTCATGGTAAAGACGTATAGCATATTTGCTACGTATATCGATGGGTTCCATGCGTAGATCGAAATCGATCTTTTCTTTATTTATTTTATGGCGGACCAGGTTCGCGAAGCGCGCTAACGCCAAATAAGTACGCTGAGCCTTTTCGAAAATGTCTCGTAGATGATCTTTGGTCTGTATGTTGAGGAATATATTATTCACGGTTTGGAACATCAACAAATGTTTCCGGGATATTTGTTCTCGGAGAGGTTTTCCGTAAAAGTATGCCATAGAATTTATGAAAAATAAGAGTTGGTACTGAACGCAGTTATCGTAATAACTTAATTCGTCGTTGTTGTCTTTGGTGAAGATACACGTCCAAAAATTTTCATTGGTATTTGTCGGCGAACCCGCTAAAACGTCGGGAAGTTTCACACCCTTCTTGATCAGGTTGGGAGGATAAGATATCTTTTTCATTTTAGCGTGCAATTGGAGGATTTGTATAAATGTTTTCATTCGAACCGTATTGAAGAAAACTATGAGGTGTTAGATAAGTAAAGAATTTGAACTTTAAGTGGTTTATTTTATGAAAATCTAAGAAATATATCGAGAACCGCCACCAAAAAATTGAATCTTTTGAAAGATAATTATATTTTTGTTCCAATATACTAATCAAACAATGAAGGGAACATTCATCATAGTCGCATTGGTGGCGGTGGCGAATTCGCTCCCGGTTAAGGTGCCATTGAAACAAATAGCGGTGTCTAGAGCTATCCAAACAACTATCACCGAGGCTTTGGCGATCAATGTGTTCGACACAACATCAATCATACATGATATATCGTGTGACTGTGAACAACACCCCTATTTACCTGTCTACGTAACAGGATTTGTCGTTTTTGGTTATATGTACTATATAAACAACAACGGTGGTGACAAACTGAAAAAAAATGCATTTTACTCCGACATCAAACAGACGCTGCGGTTTAGTCTATTAGTCACCTTTCTCATTTTGGGTAAAAGTGTTGAGAGCGCGACATGAGGGAGCTGGTTACAATATGCTTGTTACGTAACAGCCTCTATAGTCCTCTATACCGGTATGGGTCAGTGAAATGCTCACGTCCATCCAAATCGACCCGCCCATTTTGGTCCAACGGTGGCAAAACATCCAATCTTCCGAGAAATAATGACCCTCTTCCACGCCACAATCGAACAGTGCGTAAGCGAACTCATTTTCTTCGGGCCTCAAAAAATTCACGTCGTCGGTGTACTTGGTGGAGGGGAAGGCCTTGGACATCTTCTCGATGACAGAGCGCTTGATCATCATGAACCCCGTGGCCAAATGTTTGACCTTGGCCAAATTTTTTTCTATGTTGAGCTGGTTGTTCAGGTAGTTCACATTGTAGCGTAACAAGTTGTACTGGACCATACTCTCGTCACTGATGACATCTTTGAATTGCGACTTGTTTTTGCGCTCGATCCACTGTTTGATGACATCCAGGTTTTGCTTCTTAGGCTGCCCGCGCTCGTGCACCAGGTCCCCCCAATTGTAGTTTTTGAGAGGGTAGATGCCACCCACGATATTCTTATCGGAGATGACCAGCTTCAGAATGTCTTTGGGATCCCACGAAATGTCATTGTCGATGAACATAATATGGGTCATTTTAGGGTTGGCCATGGCACGCGCTACCAAATTGTTACGTGCCCGCGATACCAAACTGTCGTTGCGGCAAAACTCGATCACTAACTCGATGTTGTGCTTACGGAAAAGATCGACCGTCGCCATCAAACAGTGGACATAGTTCACGTAACAAAGACTAGCAAAGCACGGGGTCAATATGTAGACAACCGGCTTGTTCTTGGATAAATATTCACGAAGATCGTTTTTGAAATCGTCACCCTTGTTTACAGCTAACGACGATGGGGGAGTACGGTCCTTGGGTATTTCCTCACCGGCACCCCCATCCACACCCACGCCCACGCCCCCACTAGGCGGGGGATGGCCGCGCTCATCGTCGGCAAAGTCATCAATAATACCAAACTCAATGTTATTTGACATTATTGTAGCTAAGGTTGAAATATCTATATCATTTTATTATCATTTTATAATTTTAAGGTTATATATTGTTTGTGTGATTATGATTATGTTTATGTTTCAAATCCCATCAATAAAGGAAGGGATCATAAGGGAAACCTGGGTTTCCCTTAAAAGGATGGGATCTTAAGGGAAACCTGGGTTTCCCTTAAACGGCAGCAGCAGCCTCAGCCTTGACGAAGTGGTGCTTCATGAACTTCTGGAGGTTGAAGTACGTCAGCTCATCGTCCTTGCTGATCTTGAGGAGCTGGGTCAGCTTGGCATCAGGGTTGATCTTGCGACCATTGCTCTTGTCCTGGAGGCTGTGCGTCTGGATGTAAGCATTGATCTCCTTGCTCACCTCCGTGCGCGCCATCTCCGTGCCCACCGTCTTGCCCAAGAAGGCGGCCAGCTCGTCGCTGATGCGGGTGGGCTTGATGAAGCCAGATGGCTTGCGGTTGCCGTTGTTGCGGCGGCGCTTGGAAGACAGCTTCTGGGCGTTCTTCATCTCGCGGGCCATCGCCTTCTCCAACGTCTTGAAATCGTTCTTGAGCGTGGAGAACAGGCTGTTCAGCTGCTGAAGCTTGGCATTGAACTCGGTCATCTTGACCGGGAGGGCCGAAGCATCAGTCGCCGTCTCAGGGGCCTCAGCCGCCGTGGAAGCGGCAGGCGTGAGCGTGTTCACGGGGGCAGGGGTAGCCGCCGCAGCCTTGGGCGCAGCCGCCTTCTTGGCAGCCGCCTTGGGCGCAGCAGGCGTGGCCGCGGGGGTCGCAGAAGCGGGGGCGGCGGAAGAGGGGGTGGTAACCTTATCGGTGGACGTTTTCGCAACTCTGACCATGATAGACTATTATATACTACTAATGCAACTCGTTTTTAAGTTATTTAAGGCTAAATATATTATTTGTTTTTATAGATCTCGAAACGCTCCATTAGGCCTAAGGAGTTTTACAAAAAAATAAAATTTTGTCGCACGAATAATTATTTTACGCATAAATAACTGATTCGTACAACCACGGCATGGTTATTCTAGCGCCCACGGACACGAGTGTCAGTGCCGACAGTGCATGTAGTGCCCCGATCTTCCGGTATTCGTCGTCCGTGCCCGTATATACTAAATTTTCAAACGCGATTAAGCAAAGCTTTTTGAGTCCGTCTGGGCCCAGGTCCGTGCGAGGGTTGCGCGCATTGTGGTTGATATTATAAAAGGGGGTTAAGAAGGGGCAAATATGGAATCGGGTTACAGGGTCGATGTCTCCGCGGTAATGCCAAATATCGTACAGTGCCCGGTGTAAAATATTGTAATCGCGGGGCTCCAACAGATTAAACCAACTGGCCTGGGTATAGTTACCCAAATGGTCGAGTTCTACGAATAAGTTATTTACACGCTGCGCAAGAGTCATACGGCGTATATCTCTCAGTCTCGCTATACGATCTCTCTGTTCGTTAGTCAAAACCACACTATTATGTACTTGGGGGTTATAATTGGCGAATATGTCGTTTTGCTGGAAAGCCTCCTCCAAAAGTCCAATGTTGTTGAGAGCATTGGTAATGTCGTTTGTAGTCATAGCATTAATATGACGATTAACGAGCGCAGGGGTACGCAATGCCCGTTGGTTGGGTGATGCAAATCGATTGTTCTCCAGTTTGAATTCAGGATAAATAGTGAAACAAAAACTATACAATCTCAATATATCGATCACATGCTGACTGTCGATGGTCTCACGGTTATACGGGTTGTATAATTTCCCCTTCATTTTAAGCACCTGAATCAATGATCCTATGTTGAAGCCATATATAAACTGTTTGCTATCTTCGTAAGAGTAAAACGATTCGATCGGGATTTCGCCTATAGGCTCTAATGTAACAAAATCGCAATCATTTACACATTTTTTACGGTTTTTTAGCGCGGGCCCGCGTAGTTTGAAGGAGAGTTTGATAATCCAACCTCGAAACCGCGCCTGAATTTTGGTCACATAATAGGAGCGCTTAAAATGGTCAGTGATGCGTTCTATTAATACCGGTTTGGTGCCCGAGAACTTGAGTGTGTGTTTTTTGGCGATGTATCTGAGTTCGTCTAGTTTGAACGCTTTCAGGGGGGTGTGGCCTCTCATAAATCTGCGGTGATCTATTTCCTTAGCGCATGCACTAATAGCGATTTCTTTTTTTACTTTTGCAGGTGAAGGGGAGCTTTTGGCACCATCGTTAAATTCGTTGTTCGGCTTCATTTCGTCGGTTAGCTTTATTTCATTGCAGCGCTTCACTTCATTATTCATTTCAAAGGTGTGTTTGACTATATACTATTAGACTATATTTTTCTATATATATTTGAAAATTTATATATTGCAGTAAAGCGACTGTGTAGCGTAACGCTAGTGTAGCGTAGCGCTAGTGCTAGCGGTCCAGACAAAAGCTATAAAAAATTGATTTAAAGATTTATCATTATATAACCTATAACCAGTTAGTATTCCGTGTTATATTATTGAAAATGGCTGCGAAATCTACTCCTATTGTCTTGTCTGTGGCGGATTGGAAGACCGATCAGATTCGGTATATGCAACCCAAGGTCAATGACCGCGGGGGCAAGTCGATCAACATTGTTAGCACCCAGACGAACCGGTCTCTGCATATCTCGACCCCGCTCATGATGACGTGGGGCATCTCGGATTTTGTGGACGAGAAGACGGGCGAATCTGACGGCAAGTTCAGCATGTCGTTGAACTTCCCCAACGCGGACTACTCGACGCCCGCAGCAGAGGAGTTTCTCGCTAAGCTCAAGGATTTTGACAAGCAAATTATTGACGATGCGGTCAAGAACAGCGAGGCGTGGTTCGGTGAGGAGTTGTCGCGTGAGATTATCCAGCATGACTACTCGGGGTCTGTGAAGTACTCGAACATCAAGGGTACGAAGAAGCCGGACTTGACCAAGCCGCCATCGATCCGCTGCAAGGTGCCTTGCTACAACGGCAAGTGGGGTGTGGAGATCTATGATACGAAGTCCAACCGTATCTTCCCCTGCGAGAACGAGAACATGACGCCGATGGACTTTGTGGCTAAGCGTTCCAACCTCGCAGCGGTCCTGCAGTGTGGTGGTCTCTGGTCGGTCGCTGGCAAGTGGGGTATCATTTGGAAGTTGAACCAGTGTGTGGTGAAGCCCCCGGAGGTGGTCAGTGTGTTTGGTCGCTGCCATGTCCAGCTGTCGGGTGACGACATTCAGATGATGGACACGGCGCCCTTGGCCAAGGCTGCTGATGAGGAGGAGTCGGTCGCCCCCGCTAAGCCGGCTCCCATGAGCACCGAGGTGGAGGATTCGGACGAGGACGAGATTCCCTCTCCGGCGCCTTCCGCAGTTCCTGAGGTCAAGCAGGAGCCGGTGACTGAGGCCAAGGACTCGGCGGAGCCCCCTAAGAAGAAGACAGTGGTCAAGAAGAAGGTCGCAGCCTAAATGTATCAAAATAAACTATAAACCAAAACTAAAAACAATTGCCCTCTAACTATTCACCTAATAAATGCCACCAATCAAAACAAAAAACAATAATGCAATCCAATTTTGAAACCATTTGTGCACATTAATAAGTATAATAAACCTTTTTTTTACACCTTTCCATTGGTTGTAAAGGTGTAAAAATTGATTCCGTGTTTTTTTCCATTCATCATCTCATAATTTTGACGTGTTTGTGTAAGAATGGATAGCTTCAAGATCCCTGATTGTTTCGATGAGCGTGTGCGTGCCATTTGGGCCGGACCCACGTTGGTCGAGAAGGAGGACGGACATTTGTACCAGAACGACGTGAAATATGCTGTCAAGATTGGTACTGGTGTCAGCGATCGCGTATTCCCGCTCTATATTACGGATAAGGAGACCCTTGCCCACCAAATGCAATATATCAAGATGTTTGGTGAACGTGCGCGTCACTGGTCCAAGGTGTATTATATGAGCTCGGGTAACATCCTTTACCGCACCCTCGACGATAATAAACCTAAGCCGCAAATGGTATAAAGACAAGTGCATATATAAACATGTCCTGCTAGACATCAGGTAAACCTGTCTCTGATCGGGGAGGTCAGTATAATGGATGTTTTTCCGAGTGGTCTATTAGTATAAATGCTAATCCAAATAAAGGAGGTGGACTAGATTGTTACAATGACGATCTACACAATTAAGACCCACTGCATACGCTTCGTGAGTTCGAACAGTTTATTGCATATTTGCAGACGCGAAAATCTCACAGCATCCAAAAATAGTTTTATAAGAAACTGGCCCTCCGTTCTTATAAAATTTTTTTCTTATATTCGTCTAGTAATTGTCTACTATTTTTTCACGAATAACATAGCTTAACGTTATTCGATTAAAAAACATAATAAAGACTTTCTAGCTAATACACAAAATGATCCCCAAGATCTTTGTACAAACTTCGCGCCAGCCTCCGCAACAGTATGTGGTAGACATGATCCGAGAACGTTCTCCCCAATGGGACTACCAACATTACACCGACGATGATATCATCACGTTCTTTTCGGAGAACCCGGTAGCAGAGTTCCCCAACGTCATTGCAAAGTTTTATATGTTGAACTATGGAGAACATCGTGCTGACTTGTTTCGCTACTATTTCTTGTATGTTAAAGGGGGTGTTTACATGGACACGGATGCTATGATCCAAGACAATATTGAGAACATTATTGGTGACGCGGATTTTTTCACGGTGAATTCGGGGTATTTTCCCGGTACGGTGTTCCAGGGGTTCTTGGGGGCCGTACCTCAACACCCACTTATTTATATGGCACTGAAGGACCTGTATTATTGCCCCATCGAGAACCTGCGTGGCGAATTTCATTTGTTATGTAAGAATTTATATCAATTTATCCAACAACACCGAACCCCCCAAACCCTGTTGTTCGAAGAGATTTACGGCAACGATGAGGAAGCCCATGTGGTGAACGATGACAAGAAGCTGGTGTTGATCCATTACCATATTAAGAAGATTATCCCCGTAGGGAAACCTACGGTTTCCCCTACAACCCCTTCCCTTAACACATAATTTTTTTAGGTTTCTCCTGAAACTTGGGTTGTGGGCGATATAATTAGCGCGCGTTCTCGTACCTTATAATCTATACAATACTTGTTGACCAAAATCGGATTCTTGACGAGAACCTTCAATGGTATGCTGTCCTTGATATTTCTACGCCAGGTGGCCACGTTTTTACAATCGCGCATGTCAAACGCTTCGCTCACATCCACCGTTATTTGGTTGTCGCGACATTCGTGTAAAGTTCTCGTTATGTTCTCTAAAAGTTCTTCACAGCTTTTTTCCATACCTAATATGTATTCGATACATAAATTTTTATACTATTTTTACGTGAATGGTATAAAAAATGGAAACCATGTGGGGGCATTTTTGTCTCTTTGGTAAAGAACGAATGAAACCCAAATCGCACAGGTTCTCCCAAAGGTATATCAACAATTCTATAGTTGTGTAGATTAAGTAGTGTTAGAGTCCCTGTGCTAGGCATCGACATTTTGAATGAAAAAAACACTAAATGAGGCATATCTTTCACATAAATAATGCCGGGTTCTCCACATACAAATTTATTTTCTAGACAGATAACCCGAACAATTTCTAGATCTCGGCAAATCACGAACCCGTCACACACATTATTTTTGATTCTTCTCAATAAAATCTTATCCTCAAATCGAACTGGGAAGTCCAAGTTCAGGTTCTCCAATTCCTCATTTTTATTCAGAGAAACATGACCATTATGTTTGTCGAGAACCAACTGTCTATATTTACCCTTGATGTATAACGAAGAAAAATCAATATTATCGTACACCGGCGCCCATATCATGATACGCTCCTCGTCCTCCCGGATCTGCGCATAATGGAATATATAAAAGCTTTCCAAGGCTTGGAATGTCCGAGCCCTTCCCGTGAACTTGTTCACCACCCGGAAAAACGTGGGCTGGGTTTTGGCGAGCGAAACCGGCATCGGTTTACGTGGTAATTCGGAGAACTTCATGGCCAGCGGTGCATCCAAAACAATATAGTTATATCGTGTAGAAATAAAATCGTGCACTATGGGCAGATATTTCATATCGGTTTGGATCGTCTTCTGGAGAACCAGGTTCTCGTCCAACGTATGAAATTTGACAGTTTTACGCATAATACTATATTCTAACGTTTCGACCGTGGCGGCTGTGGCCACATCCCCACTATTCTCTCGTATGGTCGGATGGGCAGAAAAGGTCTCAATACCCCCTATCTTCTTCTTACCCACACTATATATTACCTTATCTTGAAAGTCGATTCCCACCTCGTAAGGGAGGTCGCGCTCGAACAGGGCATAATACCTGTTGTTCACTTTCACCATTGCCGTATTCGCACTACCAAACATGTTGGGGATCAAGCCCACCTTATTCAAAGAATATAGGATCAAATCTGTCAGCTTGTTACGGATCGCCAGTTTGCCGAGAACCTGCTCGTAGGATAATTTGTCGGTTTTTACGTGATGTTTCACCAAGGTAAGTTCTCCCCGATCGAAAAATACCCCCTGGATAATTCCGTTCCCCGCAAACAGATTATACAAGCTGTCCACCGTCAGTATGTCGATGTCCGGGCCAATGATTCCAAACAACCCCTGAATCTGCTTGATAGTCTCTAGGTCCTTGGGAGGAAGGTAGTCGATGTTGATTTTCCTTTTCATTTCATCCCTTGGTACATCTCGAAACCTTGGCAAATTTTTATTGAATGATGGAGAACCTGTACCCCCACGAAAAAAGGCCTCTATTCTAACCCAAAATAAGAGAAAAATTATACAAAACCGCATTTTGTATAATCCTCTAGAGCGTAAGTTTTATATCGATTATGATATCACCTTTATTGCTTATATCAAAGACATCCCACGTATTTATACGGGATATACCACAGTTGCTCAATAAAACACGTTGTTGGGGGGCCAGTCGGAGTTTATCGGCCGGAATCTGGAATTCCTGCTTTCCGATACGAACAGCATGCACCCTATCATGCCATATCTGCTTCAAATCAATGGTGATACTAGTAAACAAATTGTTGTTCGGTCCTAATGCCACGTTCTCTGGCAGTTCCGGCTCACATCTTACATACACGTCGTTCCCTGAGTTATCGTAGACCATCTCGTGGTGCCATAGCGGGACAATGTACGTATGCCCATCCACCGTCAGCTTATAGATGTTGTTCTCGAATAAATCGTCCAAACTTGGGTTTAAAATGATACATTCGTCGTTCTCGCATCGCTCCAATACTAAATCCGATACCTGTTCCATGAAGACATCGCCCAAATGGAGAACCTTGGCATATCTCTTCAACAATTCGTAGATGGTTAACAGTGATTTCTTGTCCATCTTTTGCAGGATATCTATCGCACTGTCCTCGCATTTTGACGTTATTTTTTGTAAAATGGTCATGAGCAATCTGTTACTGTGTTCGCTAGACATGATGTTCTTGAGAAAAGCGGTCAATAGACGGTTGTAGTCCATGGGCGAGGCGGTGTCCGAGCCCTCTTCGCCCTCTTTCTCACCATCTTCGTCCTCGCTGCGCTCACCCTCACGCAGCGAGGGTACCGAGTGCTTTGACAAATACTCGTAAGCCTCGCGTATCTCCTGGAATTTTTCGGTAGCACCTATCGCGACGTTTTTGTCCGGATGGTACTGAAGTGCCATAGCCCGGTATTGTTTTTTGATATCGTCATATGTAGAGGCCCCCCATACGGTGGGTAATTCCAGTATTTCACATGCCCTATAGTAATCCATCTTACTTACCCGGCTCATTGTATCCGTGAATTTTATTTATGATATAAAAGATAATACTCTCTAAGTGATATATCGGGCGATAATTGTTATTATAGTATTTCAAAAATGGGTAAGTGCGTAACAGTATATCCGACGTATCTTGGGAACTTAGGTGTCCGTTCTCGATCAAAAATTTCAAAATATACCATAAACATTCCACCATCTCCAGGTTGTAGGTAAGTATGTCGTATAATGTATCACGAAACCCCGTAAAATGAATGTCGGAAGGATTCAAGATTTTCTCAATCACACTGTCACATACCGTGTTGAAAACATCTTTGGGTATATCATCGACGGTTTTCATATGAGGAAAGGAACATAACTCCTTGATGTTCAATAGACTCTCGGAATCGATCGCCCCTAATATTTTTGCCACTTGTCTTTCCTTCTCATTGGTAGTCGGGTCAGGAGGTCGCACTGTTTGATGAAAAATAGAAAGATGCTGCTCTTTGGTAGGACGCTTCACCCTCAATATATGACAATTGTTTATGATGGGGGTGGGTATGAAACTCAACTGTTCCGTCAAAATGAAAAATTTGATTTTAATATTCGAATAATTACTATTACACTGCTGCATATAGCTATAAAAAATCTCTACGAGTTCCGTGTGTATGAGATGAAAGTTTTTACATAAAATAACCCCGGTTTTCTCCGGCTTCACCGAGACAATGTCTATGATTTGTAAGAATATCTCGTTCCATAACAACTTCGAATTGCAGCCTAACATCGACATGTCAATCTCATAATGGATATCGCTGATGCGGTAGGTATAGTCTTGTTTTTCGGTCTGAATCGTAATTTTTTTATCGTATTTTAACTCGCTAGGACTGTATTTTTTCAATATGGTGAGAACCTGGGAATACTTTCCTGCGCCGGGAGAACCATAAATAATCGTGTTCTCCAACATATCTATTTTGGGCGGCATCGATTCTATGATAGGGACTATTTCGGGGTGGGTATTGAATCTCTCCACCGACGTCAAATAATCCTCGAAATATGTTTCGTAATACCTCATTACCATTTACACATAGTTAATAATTATTTTCTATACGCATTATTAACTTGTTTTATTGTGGGCACCCACTGCCCTGTGGACCAAACGACGATAAGGGCACTTTGACCGCATTAGCAATACTTATTTCGTTACTATTAAGCTGCTGTCTCGCGGCCTTATCCAGCCCGTTAGTTATATACACCTGCAACGAAGATATGATGAGCGCAGCGACCGATAATATTATTGTCAATACAATCAAATAATGACGCCGTAAAGAGAACATCGATGCATGTTTCAATAAAAAATAAAGGTTGACCTCCAGCTGGTCCGCACCAACAAACAGAAACGCCAACAATAGCGCACATATACAAAAGGTCGTAATCGCGAGAACATTGAAATTATATAACTGGGTTCGGTAGGGCTCGGCAATATTGATCGGAACACCGTTCGTCACCGTATAATTCAAATGTAATTTATAGATCATTATCATGATAAATACGAGCGAAACGAAATGGAAAATGGTGGATACGAGTACTGTGGACCGCGCCAACACTGCGGGAAAATAGTGTTGTTTGGAGATTCCTGGTATCAGCGACGCAGCAATGAAAAATAAAAAGGCGGCATTAGTAATAAACAATAGAATATAGCCTAAGACCGCCGCATTCGGTTTGAATATAAACACAAATCCGGTGACGAATAACGCGAAAAACGCCCCAAAGTTCAATGTAGTGAGACTGGCATACATGTGGCTGCTATTTCGGATATAATAATCGAATAAATTATCCGGGACACCCGTAAGTGGTTTGCACCCATTGTATGAGATCGTCTGCTTCACACGTCATAAAACCCTGATTGAACTTTTTGATGTTATAAAACTCGGGTTTCTTCATGTCAGGACGTTGATAAAAGACGTAGGGACCAAACTTCCCCTTCCTGACACTCAGGTGGTCATTCAGACGCCGCAACACATTATTGTCCACCTTAGTAAGAGAACCCGAGAACAACTTTTCGACGTCTTGTAGCGTGATTTCGTTGAGCGGTTTGGTAATACTTTTGATGCTTTCGCGCTTCTCTACCCCCGACTTCGACCATGTGACGTAAGGTCCATATTTACCGGTTTTGATGTAGATGGGAGAACCGTCGTATTCGCCTAAACAGCTATTTTTGATTTCGAGTAATTCGTCGAGGGTGTACTGCCCCTTCTGCGCCTTCTCTAAATCAATGCGGATGTCCTTCTTTACCTGTAAAAAATTGGTCTTCTCTTCGTCATTATCGTCCTTATAGACATGCCGGATGATGGGTCCAAACGGGGCAAATACGAGGCTATGACAGTCGTCGATCGGATAGGTTTGTTTTGTGGTCTCGCGTATCTTATGGGAATGGCCCTTGATGTCTTTCAAACAATTGGCACAAATCTTAGCCCAATTGGGTTCTCTCCCACTAGATATCAAATCCAGGTCAGCTTCCATGTTTTTGGTGTAGTCGTACGAGAACAATTTATCAAAGGTTTTCAATAAAAACTCGACAGTGAGTATCCCAATCGGTTGAATCACCAACTTGTTTTTCTCGTTGCCAAATACCCGTTCTTTGGTGACGGTTTCAATCTCGGACCCGACCAAACAGTATTCGTCACACTTGACCACGGTCCCACCAACATCGGTTTTCTTGACATAACCACGGTCCACAATGGTCTCCACGATGGAAGCGAAGGTAGACGGCCGGCCTATCCCTAAATCTTCTAGCTTTTGGATGAGACCGGCTTCGCTATAGTGGGAATGCTTGTTCTTGGCAGTCAATGTGCAATCGACACGCTCGGCAGAGAACCCCGATTTTACGGACTTTAAAAACAACTGCACTGCGACACCGTTGTTTTGCTCGTCGCCTCCGTCCTTGGTACCTACCTTCTTCCAACCTAAAAAAGTCGGTATTTCTACGGTGTAATGATATTCCAACTCCATTGGAGCAGTTATGACAGTTTTAACATTATTATAGACCGCATCCGCCATGCAACTTTCAACTGTGGTTTTCCATATCAGGCGGTACATCGACCCTAGACGGGTTTCGGTGGTCGGAATCTGGGTCACCGCTAAATTGGTGACACGTATGGCCTCGTGGGGATTGTTGGCGTCCTGGTTGACTACCCTAGACAAATCGCCTAAATACTTCTCGCCGAATTCCTTAATAATATGTTCCTTGGCCTTTTCTAAAAACACAGGGGAATATTGAGAACTTTCGGTGCGCATGTACGTAATATGCCCTTGTTGGTATAACTTTTGACACAGATCCATGGTCTCTTTGGGGGAGGCGTGGAGAACATTGGAGGACATCTGTAACATCCTCGATGTGTTCAGTGGTTTAGGTGGGGCTCGGACACTCTCCTTTGCTGGTTGTAGAGACAACATGTGTTTAAAATTCTTGGACTTTTCTAGGAAATCGAGAACTTCGTCCTTGGTTTCAAACTCCTTATTCAGATGATATTCGAGACGGTTACTGAAGAAGGTCCCGATGGTCTTGTACTTGATTTCGAGTTTGGTTTCCCCCTTTTCTTGTTCGTTATCGTAGACCAATCTAAGTGCAGGTGTTTGGCAGCGCCCGGCAGACAATGAGTGAGCCTTGCTATTAAAAATGTATTTCCATAGATAGGGAGAAATCTTGTATCCTACCAGAATATCGAGAACCTGGCGGGCGTGCTGGGCCTTCACAAGGGCCATATTGATGGTGGTTGGATTAGCTACCGCGGCTTTCAGGGCCGGCTGTGTAACCTCATGAAAGATGATACGGGGGGTGGTTTCTACCGGCAAACCAAACACCTGACAGATGTGCCAGGCAATGGCTTCGCCCTCGCGGTCGTCGTCCGATGCTAATATGATATGGTTTTTATCGAAGTTGGCGATGACCTTGCGCATCCACTCCACATGATCCATCTTCTCATCCATAATGGTAAAGGTAGGTTCAAATGTCCCCTTGGTGTCAATCGCCTTTATTCCATTAATTGTGCGGATATGACCCTTTGAAGATATACAACCGTATTGAGAACCCAAGTAAGACTCGATTTTCGCACATTTTGACGGTGATTCTACAATGACCAACCAACTGGCCTCCTCCCCCGGACCCGCCCCCACTTCGGCGTTTTTTCCCCCATTTTTGGCCCCCCTCTTTTTCTTAAAAATTTTGGCGGGCATACCTATTAAGCTAAGTATAAAATTGTATTTATCTCATTTTTTCACTTTTTATTAAAAAAAGAGTAAGGGGGCCCCCTACAAAATCGACTTTTTTTAACTTTTGGAATAAAATGGAAAAATTTTTTCGAAAATGGACAAAAATAAATGTCCAAAAAAATGTCCGTGAGAAAAGAACGTAAAATAACACCCAAAAACAGGTGAAAAATGGAAGGTTACTGATTTTGGTAAGGTTGCGCCAAAAACGGCCACAAAAATTGGCTGCATAAAAATAGGGGGTGTCCAGGGGGGGTGTTTAGCAACTTTTGTGTTAGCATATACTATGGGGGATTTGCAACTTTTTGACACCCCAAATTTTGAATGTAAAGTTTGTGACTATATCACGAGTATAAAGGACAATTATGATAAACATATGTTGACTGCAAAACACAATCTTCTAACAAAAGCCCCAAATTCGACTGTGTTAGAATGTGCCGCCTGTGACTATATTACCGTAAGGAAGAGTAGTTATGACAAACACCTTGCAACCGCTAAACATAAAATAAAGTTGCAAGAGGCCCAAAGTTGTGAGAAAAGTTGCGATGAAAAACTTACGTGTCCTAATTGTAAAAAAACATATACCTCGCGACCCGGATTATGGGCTCATAAAAAGAAATGTATACCAGAGACCGATTCTCAGGCTGTTAGAAGCGATAATGGAGATATTCGAGCAGAACCACCCCTCGAAAACACAATCGTCCTTACGATAAGTGAAGTGCCAAATAGTACAGACAAAGAACCCGAAAAAGATTCGAAGAGTCAATCGGGCAGCAACCTGGCCGGTACCGGCACTGTGTTTATGAAGCTGTTCAAAGAGAACCATGATTTCAAAAACCTATTGGTCGAACAACAACGGGAAAATAGTATGTTGATGAACAGAATGGTCGAAAAAGACGAAGTTATGCAGCGAGTCATCAAGACACTGTTGGAAGAAAAGAGTCAGGAAACACGGGAAACCAAGGATCTTATGAACAAAATTGTTGAAATCACCCAGCAGCAACTTGCAGTGACGACCACTATAAATAATAACAACACTGTCAACAACAATAATCAGCGGTTCAACCTCAATGTGTTCCTCAACGAGACTTGTAAGGATGCTATGAACCTGCAAGAGTTCTTGGACGGTATTCGCCCCACCTTCGAAGAACTGTTGGTCATGGGGGATGTGGGTTTCGTGGACGGCATTTCGGAAATATTCATCAAGCGCCTCCGCGAGTTGGACATCACCAAGCGTCCTATCCATTGTACAGACATCAAGCGTGAAACCATCTTCCTCAAAGAAAACAATGTATGGACCAAGGACGATAATGGGCACGCCAAACTTAAAAGCATTATTGAGAAGGTGGAATATAGGAACGTAGTAACATTGCATACTTGGTGTATCGAGAACCCAGAGGCCATGATCAATAATCATGAAAAGAACCTGCTGAGGGACAAGATCTATCTGCAGACCTTGTTAGGCGATCCTAAGACCCGGGATAAGGTGGTGAAGATTATTGCAAGGGAGGTAACCTTGGATAGAGAGGCCATAATGTTACAGATTAGAAGAGGTTAAATGGTGTCTTACTATGGCATGTTGTAAATAAAAATAAAATTATGAAAAACAACATAAATATATCTTGATTCTAATATTATACCTATAATACTTATGATGCGTCGTGTAGTGAACTCTAATATCCGTTCTTTTGTTACCTTTTCGGGTAGCCCGGTGACTGCCCACACGGTGTTCCAAAATAGTTGTTATCAGAAGGTGGACTTTAAGATCAACGAGAATAGCCCGGTAAGCACGGCGGTAAACTCGTTCGCGGCATTCAATGTGGGTTGTTTGGCAGTGACCGACGCCGCTGGTAAGGTGGTCGGGGTCTGCTCTGAGCGCGACTACATCAACAAGGTCGCTGCACCAGGTCTTAATCCGGTCGATACCAAGGTGAAGGATATTTGCACCTACGGACCGATGATTGTGGCTCTGGGTTCGGATTCCCTCCAGTCTTGTATGAATAAGATGTTAGTGAAGGACATCCGTCATTTGGTGTTGATGGACGATAAGAAGGAGAAGTGTGTTGGTATGCTCTCGATCAAGGATTTGATCAAGGAGATTATGAAGGATAACCAGGAGTCGATTGCCCGCTTGAGCGATTTTAACATGGGTAAGGGTGCCTACTTCGGAAGCGAGTAATGCAAGAGCCGCCACCCCACCCCGCACCTCATCTAAGTCTGAAAAATTGATTTAAAACATCTCAATATGATAATAATCATCGTAACACGTTATTATCATGTTGAACGCTACCACAGTACAACCGTCTACAGTGACAAACAATAGACCCCAACAATATGTGTATGTCAGTCCGGCTTCTTGGGATTCAATGGTACAAACGTCCACTGTTACTGATGATACGTCCCAAGAATATGCCTCAGAATACGTATTTACATATACGCGAGCGAACCCATATACGTCGTCTTACGATGTTCCTACATGGATTCTTGTAAAGCGCCCGAAATCTCCCCCAAAAAGAGGATAAAAATTCACTTTATTTTGCGGTAATTTGGTATGGTAATAATTTGTATTTTTTCAGAAAAACGCACCCGATGAATTGGTTTGTTTATGGTATTAGATTCTTTTTTACAGCAACATAAAAACCATTGCACCATACATATATATATGCGCCTTACATTTACTTTGGCAGTGTTAGTACAAAAACGAAACGATTTACACAAACCGTAAAATTGAAATATAAGATTATAATAAAAACCATATTATAACAACGAGCTAACTGTAATAGACCACTATGAAATCAATCAAACTTAAGCTATATATCAACGATCGGTCTTATACCAAGTGGTCATTTACTGATAATGAAACCAACAAGGACGTTCCCGTGGAATTTTGCACTGCATTACAGTACATCGATCCCACCGTGCAAAAGCTGTTTTGTAAAGACGTCATCGAATTGAGTTTCGACAGCTGCATGCCGCGCATAGATTTCATTCACTCGCATGTAAAAACCTGTGAATATATTGCAGGGGTTCTCATACTCGATGGGAATAAAACCTTTGGGAGAACCGAGAATAAAAAGCGGCTGCTGTATCGATGTATTCCAGACGACCATCGCCTACCGGTTTTCCTGGTTCCCTACGACATAAAGATTGGGTTCTCCAAAGTCTTCAAAAATAAGTATGTTATTTTCCGTTTCGATAATTGGTCGGGTAAACACCCACGGGGCACGTTGATCGAAACCATCGGTGATGTTGATAATTTAGAGGCGTTTTACGAATATCAATTGTACTGTAAAAACTTGCATGTGCCTATCACCGACTTTACGAACAAAACTCGGTCCAGCCTGAATAAAAAATCCAACGACGAATTTGTGCAACACATCTTCCAAACCGCCCAATATAAGATCGAGGATCGGCGGTCCAAGTATATATTCACGATCGACCCACCTCATAGCTTGGACTACGACGACGGGTTTGGTATCGAGCGCACACGCGTAGCGGGAAAGGAGTGTTGGCGAGTTTCAGTATATATTGCTAATGTCTTTGTCTGGTTGGAAACGCTGGGGCTATGGAATTCGTTCAGTAAACGCGTGGCCACCATCTATTTGCCTGACCGACGGCGACCCATGCTACCTACCGTCCTCTCTGATACCCTATGTAGTTTACAACAGTGTCAACCCCGGTTCGCCTTGGCAATGGACGTTTTAATTGACGATAACGGTGCCCTCATATCGGACCAGCCCATAACCTACAAAAACGTCTTGATACAGGTGGTGAAAAACTATGCGTACGAGGACCCCAAAATGCTGACCAATGACAAGAGTTACCGAGAACTGTTTGAAGTTTCGTGCTTGATGGACGACAGTATCCGTAACAGCCATGATATTGTGGCTCATTGGATGGTGCAGACGAATACATTCACGGGCATTTTGTTGGCGCAACAAAGAATAGGCATATTCCGATCAGCCGCGTATTTGAATACAGATATAGATGTTACAATGAAACGAGAGGATTTGTGTGGTTTGAATGACGAAACCGTGAGGGTGATCAAGTCGTGGAACAATACTATAGGGCAATATGTCCCGTTCAATGACGACATTGATTTTCATCATACACTGATCAAGAATAGCGTCGCGAAAAATAATTCGGATGTTTTCAATAAGGTAGGTGAGAAAGTCGCATCGACGAACATGTATATTCATATCACCAGCCCCATCCGTAGATTGGTGGATCTACTGAACCAGATCATTCTTTTGGACCAGTTTTCGCTCGTTACCATCGTAAGCGCTGACGCAAAGAAGTTTCTGGCGGACTGGCTCATGCAAATCGAATATATTAATACGTCGATGCGCTATATTCGTAAAATCCAGACGAGCTGTGAGCTGTTGAGTCGGTGTTTCCATTCCCCCGATCTCATCGATAAAGATTATAGCGGCGTAGTCTTCGATAAGATTATCAAGAATGACGGATTCATTACGTATATGGTGTATTTGGAAGAGTTGAAATTGTTGTCGCGGATAACCACACAATCCGATGTTCCCAACTACTCTAAGCGGCTGTTTAAAATGTACTTATTTGAAGATGAGGATAAGATAAAGAAAAAGATTCGGCTTCATATGAAATAACATGACAGAGCAAGTATAATTATATCATTAACATCAAACATAATAAACGTTTTTTATCTAATAGATATAACAGGTTATTATGTTTATTAGCCATGTCTTATGCTTGGCTTTCGGTGTAAGAATGGCAAGTATCATTTGGGGTTCTCAAAACTCTATACATTTCAAAGACCGGCTATTTCGATCAATAATGGATCTTCCTAAGACGCAGAATGGTGTGATACTTGGAGCTATAGAAAAAATAAATACAAAGATAAACACAAATAAAGATACTCTTTGGAATGAACGGGACGACCTAGTTACTGAGTCGTTCTATGATAAGAACGTTTCCTTTGTTTTTCCTAATTTTTCTATCATCCATTTGATCGTTTAGATATCGTCAAAATCAATCTCGCCAACGTCTTCCAACTTGAATGCCTCACCTACCTTATCCTTCTTGGGTGCAATAACGACTTCTTCGTAATCTTCTGTAAATACCACATCTTCCCTCTGTGCTTTAGAGTCGTGGGTGAATGTGTTACCTAGACTCAGACGAATGACATGGTTGAGCTGTAATGAAGGGATGTTTTTCAACTGTTCAACCTGGTTGGCATCGTAGATAGTGAGGATGTCACAATTTTTGTAAGGAGTCTCCCATTCGCGTAGTCCAATGAGAACAACCGCAAATACGGAGATCATGTTATGGCGTTTTTGTTTACCGCGAAACTTGTTTCTAATATGGGCTATGAGTCGAGTATCGTCGTTGGTATGCACCTCGAGCATGCCGTTACCGAGTGCCTTGGTGACACACGCTATTTGTTCGAGCGGTGATGTTGGAATAACCAACTGAGAAGCATGAGACGACGTTTGGTGCTTACGCGCAAATGATTTTGTGCCAGTACCACCTGTAGTATTTTTTACCATCTTGAAGCGGCGGAGTAAGTAATGTAGTATGAGATATGTTATACAAAGAATGGAAGTGAAAGGAGTTCAATTTTTTAAGGGAAACCCAGGTTTAAGGGAACCTATGGTTCCCTTAAGATCCTTCCCTTTTCAGGGGAACCAACGAAAAACTAATTTTGTTAACTGTGTTATTAAGATAATTACAAAGAAAGTTACCAAGACCCTTTACCGTTTAAGGAAGGGATCTTAAGGGAAACCTTGGTTTCCCTTAATTTTCTACTATCATTATATATAGCACAATGAGTGGTTCTATCTATGATAAAATCGGCATGTTTATCAAGGACGATAATAAACCCAAAGTTAAAATCTCGCGCGTGGATTATTCGTCTGGATTCCCCGAGCACATGAGTATCGTTGAAGTCTTTTATAAAGACGGCGATACTGAGAAAAGTTACGGATATATGGACGAACGCGAATTTTTGACCAAAGCTACCATGAATGGTGGAAAAAAACGTCATAATAAGCATTCGCGTAGCAAAAAACATTCGCGCAACACCAAACATGCCCGTAATAAACGTAATACTACGTTAAGGAAAACCAAGGTTTCCCTTAAGAACCCATCCTTAAACGGCAAAAGGTCTTAGTAACACTCTTGGTAATTATGTTAACAACCCAATTAACATAATTAGTATTCGTTTAAGGATGGGATCTTAAGGGAAACCATGGGTTTCCCTTAAAGCTCAAAGTAAGAATATAGTATGGTTGTGAAGGTGACCGATATGTGTATGATTAAAGAAGTCGTAAACTAAGTGTGTATCGTCGATGAGGTATTTCGTATTGTTGAAAAGGAAAATGCAAGCG
>Ga0114973_10000264_pt1 | contig 38658 bp, 35 predicted proteins | sample M_140807_MF_Meta_FD_87025 | JGI IMG/M metagenome (GOLD analysis project Ga0114973, IMG submission 87025) | Freshwater microbial communities from Lake Montjoie, Canada to study carbon cycling - M_140807_MF_MetaG | ecosystem: Environmental > Aquatic > Freshwater > Lake | place: Lake Montjoie... | reverse complement strand
TCCGCTCGGCGGGGGTCGCCTACCAACGCTCGTTGCTTCGTTGGCCGGGGAAATTGGGGGTGGGGAGCCAGCTTGTCAAAAATGCGCCTGAAACACACGATTCAAACATGTGAAGGCCTGGCCGATGCCGCTGCAAGTGCCAGCCATGATCGCCTGAGAGTCACCACACGCTTGCAAAACCAAACGCTTGTCAGGGGGCAGCGTGCCCGTCCAAGTTGCCCCTGCGCACAAGAACCAAGACCCCAAGAGTTCCCACCTCCGGGTACTTGAAGAGAGGGTCCTGGGCGTCGAGAAACTTCCTGGCACAATGTTGAATTGCATTGGTGCATCCAAAGACCCTCAAGGCTCAAAGCTTCTGGCTTGGCGCCGCCGGCGAGAAACACCTGAGGAAGAAAGAGAGGCAGACGCATGAAACTTGCAAGGCCAGCTTTCAGAGACGCAGGCCATGTCTGCGGCGCCCAGGATAGAAGACCTGCACAAGTGGTAACAATGAGAAAGCAATAGCACAAGAACGATCACGGCGTGCGCAAGAGCTGGGGCCAGTGCTCTGTGACCATGGACATCGCCTTGCACGCCCAGCAATACACAACACAGGTGAGCAAGGCAAAGCTGTTGAGGAGGTCGCACTGCAATGCCGGAGTAGCCTCAGAATCCAAAGGCTAGCAAAGCTAAACAATGAACGAGCAGCTCGGAAATCCAGAGGTGGCATTTCGAATGTCGCTGTCTAGTGATAACACCTGATGCACATGTGCTCAAGTCAGAAACGCGCCAAGTCGTAGTTCTGAGGACAGCGCCGCGGACTGCCAAGCACAGGCGCAAGATTGAGCTTCGAGAAGGACGGCGGGCGCATGCGAATGAAAATGAAGCACCACCAGCATGAGTAATAGCAAACATATGCCACCATGGTGAACCGGGCAACAATGACAACTTGATGCACTCCAACGTGCTCTCTGATTCCTCTTTCTTTTCGCATGACTGGATACTTGAAATGCAATGCAAAACTTACTATGCAAAACGATTCTGCAAACATAAAAAAAAACAATGCGCACTGACAATGTGCCAACATGTAATTCGTGTAATGTCTGTGCGTTCGATCTCAATCCTTTCATAGCACGAAGTTAGGCCTGCATCAAGAGAGCTTGATGACATTGGTCAGCCACAGCCATCGCATGATGTGACAAGAAGACAACACGCAGGCAACATGTCACTTTCCATTCAACTAGAGGTAAGAACACGCGTTTCTGCAGAACACACCGGTCCAGGCAGCCTTCAGCTCCGGCACCCGCCGCTTCAGGCTTCCTCGTACGCCTCCAACTCGAGGTCCAAGATGACGACGTCACCTTCCACGCGTTGCGCCACGATCCTCGCACTGACATCCCGGCTGTCGAAAAGGCCTTGGAAAGATCTCTCGATGCCGACCAGGAATCCAGACTGCCTCTCCAACCACACCGTCTCCAGACGCGCCCCGGACATGGCGCTGACGCACTGCACCTCCACGATCCCCAACTCAGGACCGGGGGGCGCAATGATCATCGGCATCTCGCTGGCAGCTCAAGGGACCCCCAGCTCAAACCCGCTTGAACTGGTGAAGGGCCGACGGCATCGGAGTTTCAATTGCGTCACAGAATGCATGTGGACCTTGACATGTTCTGCGGCCTTCTGTGCGATGCTCATGCTTACATCTTCTTTTTTTCGTTCGCATGAGTGCAAATTATCTGTTACGCTGCACCGATGGTTGTACATGTATCCGACACACTATACAATGACTAGGACATGCCTGGACAAGTGCAACGAGCTAATGTGGTAAGGCCGCGCTCACACGCAGTCAACCAAGCACCGCTTCGACAAGCAACGATTCAAAGCTGCGTTTCGGATCGAATTATCTACGCTTGCGATGGTCGAACGGTCAACCGAGCCATAGCATCGACCGCGATCTGTCGGAACCCGACTCTGAAAGAGAGCGTGCCGGACCACATGCCGCCTCCCTGCACTGGCGCCAGTAGGAGTCCCGTGTACGCGTGGTCCGGAATCGGTCGCCCGAGGACAGGATCTCCGATGTCGGTCATCAACATGACGCGACTCGGCTGCGACGCGGACAATGCGCTCGTCACCTGGTTGGCCTTCGGCGCGGACAGTGCGCTCGTCACCTGGTCGGCCAGCGTGGTCCAAAATGTTGGCGAATCGAGCAAACGAAATCGGATCCTCTGCCTGTAGGCTGGATGCCTCGCGTCGAGACTCCATTCAAGCTGGCTATAACGGATCAGCGTGAACCAGGTGACGCCGTCGCCTCCGACGGCCCGTACCTCTGAAATGGGATCGGGGGGGTTAGACAGCATGGGGTCGGTTGCGATGAAACGAGTGATTTGGCGTAGGAGGTATCCGAACGCGTCGGGTTCGCACTCAGGAATGAATGCATGTGGGCAGGCTCGCCAGTTCCTCACCTCAACAGCGTCTTGGGCTTCCCTCAGAATTTTCAGGCGGACCACGCAGGGACACGTTGGTATGTCGCTGTCGGAGCGCTTGAGCGCTTTCCTGCCTGCCCGGAGGTGGGCCCAGTCGTTGTCCAGCGCGTACTCTTTGATCAGCGGGCGAAGCCCTGCGTTGCTGAGAACCCGGTGGTACATGCTCGTTTGTATAGAGATGGGTCCCGTTGCCGGTTCAGATTTAATCGGTTCAGATTTAATCGCAGCCGTGCCTCTTGATTGTGACAGGAGGGACAGGCTCGGGCAAGACCACCGTGACACCCCTGGCGCTGGCCTGCATGGGCGCGACGGTGAGGTCATTTGTCTAATTAACACCGCGATGAATCGCAGGTCGCAAGGAAATCATTAGCATTTTAGCATGGGGTTGTCACTTCTGTTGTGTGTTGTGAGTGGGAGTTCGTCCGCGACTCGATACGGAAGCTGCCGCCCACTGCGAGATCGGGAGTGTCCCGGCGATCCCAGTCGGCCCGGTGTAGCTTCCGCCGGGGATACCCGTCGGCCCAGTGTTTCCAGCCATCGGTGCTGACGGTTGGCGTCACACACGCGCACTCTCAAAACCGCACCCAATCCATTATGCATCAGCGCACGTGGCACGCCAGGTTATAAAATCATAGTCAAATCGAACGAGCAGCCTTCCTTACAACTCCTGCACCACTCAACAACAACATTCGCAACGTTCATCGAGCCCAACGAAGCAACCGACGGCCTCTGCAGAAGAAGCCGTTGTTGCAAACCTGAGCGGCTATCTCTGCTACAGTGAGCGTGTAAGCAAGGTGCGAGCGAAGCGCTACCCTTTGAGCTGCGTGCACCATGCTGATAGTACACGAGGCACGGCTCGTAGCAAAGGCCACGGCCGTTTCTGCCCACGGACGGAAGTCTCCTTGGGGAACGGTGTCGGCCTTGGCAGTGAGCGCATCAAATGGCAACAACGCAATAGCTTTGTGAACGGCATCAATAAAGAGCATCGCACAAGCAGATCAATCATGGACTCATGCGAAGCTATCGTCCGTGACTGAGTCTGCTAGCAGCAAACGATTGCATGCATAATAATCTATGGATGTTACAAGCTCTAATGCCGTTCACAACAATAGCTTTCAAACTGCTGGAAAACAAGGTCCGGAGCGTGGGGTCGGCCTGTGCGGCGCTACCCTTCGGGAACACTGACCTCACTGGAAGAGTTGCATGCACAGCGCTGAATATGAGACAAAACCCGGCGCCGAACTGAGGCCGGGTCCGCTTCTGCCCCTGGATACAAGTGGTGTGATGGCTGAAAGCAAAGCAAGCATGCGCGACCTGACACTGACGCAGAAAATCCGGCCTGCATGTCTGTGCTTGCGACCTGGATGGCTTCAGAGCTCGGAGGTAATAAGACTGTTTAGCGGCTGGTTCAACTCGTCGGCTGAACCGGTGGAAGCACTCATGGCAGTCGCCGTGTCAATGTATCAAGCTGCATTGTGAGGTTTTATTTAGACTGCTGCACGTGCGTCGCTCGCTCTCTGCATGCGTTCTGAGACCCACACTGAAGCAGCCGACATCTTACGACCTTAAATTGGCAAGACTGCTTTGCTCACGCTTGGCTGCGTTGGCAACGGTGGCTTGTGCGGTTCTGAGGTTGGGGCCGTCCAAGAGAGCACCTCGCAACTGCTTGTCCGCCATGCTCAGAATGGGGACGGAGCTTGCAGCCGCGGGATGGCGTTCGGGGTTCGCTGCATGGAGGCGGATGCGTGCAAAAAGCATTGTGAGCGAAAGATGATAACGGCGTAGATGTGAATGTGGCTTGACGTGCATATGATCACAAACTCATGCGGAATAACTCATGCGGAATGATCTTGATGCGAGCAGCTCCATCTTCGCAAGAAAACGAGTGACATAGTCTCTCTGCCCTGGGCTTGCAATGTAAAAAAACAATCTGCAGTACACGTGGCCAGCATGCCTGAATGCACAGGTTTACACGAGCTTCAGAGTCAAGAGCGCGTTGCAACCCACGGGATATTTGTCGACGGTAGGTTGCTATTGCTAAGAAACAATCTTCAAAGATGATACTGATATTAAAAGACGAGATGCTGTTACATCCATCGATATAGATGACGGTGCAAAAAGGAGAATATTCACTCCAGCGCTCTCACTGAGACCGGAAAAACTCCAACTGCCACTGGCCCTGCCGATAGCACTCCTTTTCGAGGTGCCTCAGGTTGGAGGCCATGCGGAGCGCGTCGCGCACCAGCAGCGCCTTTTGTTCCTGCAGCCGTCTTTGCTGCGTCATCATGGCGAGCCGTTCCGCATCAAGGACTACAGCTTCGCCGACCAGGGTCGCCTCCGCTTCCTTGACAGCTTCTTCCTTCGTCATCACAGCAGCCTCCTTGGCCGCCACGGCTGCCCCCTTTGCCGCCAGCACCACCTCCGCCTCCTTGACAGCTTCTTCCCTTGCCATCACAGCATTCTCCCGGGCCGCCACGGCTGCCTCCTTTGCCGCCAGCTCCGCCTCCCGGGCTGCGCAGGCCTGCAGCAGAGCTCCCAGCAGTTGTTCATCCGCCACGCTTGCCATAGCTTTGAGCTTCAGACGCTCACAGGTTGCAAGGGCGCCACTCCAACCAAGCTAAGAAAGCCGATGCGGACAAAGGAATGCGGGAATCGCGTGCAGTTGTTTGAGAAAAACAATGGCACATGCAGGGCTGAAAGCACACGGCACCGATGCGATGTCGCAGATCATGCATATCTGATGGCTCGTGTATTGATTCCAACCTCATTGACAGAGTCACACGTCCCCTCCCTTGCCGTCATGAAATCACACCCTATGATCTTGCATGCGGGGCATCTCAATGGACCATGGGGCAAGAGAAGATGGAAAAGGCGTGCGGCCAGCAAAGCTCGCAAGTTCTGCGGGCATCCACAGAGAGCACATTAGCAGGCACAGAGAGTAAGCATCCGTGGGATTCATGACTGCAGCTTCACCTTTTTTCAGGCGATGAATTTGCCCAGAGCTGAGTGGAAGGCCGATAATTTACTAGTGAGACGCAGCGCAGCACGAGCGAAGCCAGCAAAGATAACAGAATGAAGCCAAAGCAAACCCAAGAACCACATTTTCTCAAGATGAAACAAACGCCGGAGGCCCCCATCATCTTCCGTGGCCTAGCGGTTAAGTTGGGATTGATTGCATGGCACGCATGAGACCTTACTGTGTGGCCTCCCTCACGCTTCCTCTTCCACCTCCTCGTCCTCCGCATCGCCCAGGTCGACCTTGGTGGTAAGGGGTGTGCATGCAAATCATTAATTGTCGGCATTGGGCTACGGACAAGAGGCACGCCGCGTATCAGGTCCCTCACAAGGTACACGAGGTTCCTGAGAGACGTCCGCGATGCACACAGGCCAGCCGCTGCGTGCAAGCTAAGTCCCGCGCAGCTGACAGGTGCACACAGTGCAGCCACCTTCTCTGACGCAAACGGTCTTGCGACTTGCCATGGTAGGCTTGCGCAGAGGAATCTGCGCCTTGAGCTGGCAATTGACTACAGAAAAACAACAGTAGCAAGCGGGCCTCCAGGTGAGCGCATTTAAGTCCCTCGGGCATGTCCGGCAACATACCCCCCATGATGCCGCCGGGTGCATGTGCAGCATCCTTCATGAGGGCCTGACATGATAGGCCCACTGCACATGCAATGTATGCACCTTCAAAGCAGCAAAGATCCGGTGCCTGTACTGCTGGGCACCTCAGATGCAGAGACACTCTGGCGCTGAGATCGTGATATGACGGAAGAGCGCCGCCGGGGCCCCAGCATCTCCGCGAGGTTCCTGAGCCTGAAACGAATACCTGATCAGCACAAGGGATCAACATCTGACGAGAGTTGCTGGATGCATATTTCAAGGCTGAGGTTGGAGCTGAGGGCTTGAGCGGGCGACGATGGCAATGCCTGCGCCGCGCCCACCACGGTCTCCTGAGAGCATGACGCATCTGTCAATATGCGCACAGGCAGTATCAAAGCGAGCTGGCGCCTGGACTGCTGGGAACCTCAGATGCTGAAGCTTGGGATCAGATGCATGCAAACCACTGAGATCCGGACATCTTGATCTCCTTGTAGCAGAATGACCTCAACATTGCTGGCAAATGCATCGCATGATGCACACATGAGAGGCTAAGGCCAGAGCCGATGATGCGAGCGTGCCACCACTGGATCCCTCACGCTTCCCATTTGAGCATGCGGTAAGTGCCACGGGCCGCATTCAAATATCAAAGCATCATGACACACACACATGTCAAAGTCATCCGAGGTCACAAGCTACAGCTTTGCGTCCACGCAAGAGAGCTGGCACTTGCAGGTCTGTCCACGTCACACTACTTCAGCCCCAGCCACGCAACGCAAAATAAAACCGCTTCCTGATGTTTGTTTCCACAGCCAGCCGCCGGCTGCAGTAAGACGCTCACGGCGCAAGGGTGAAACACAAATGGTAATCCTCTCTCACAGCACCGCGGCGGGGACCGCCCTCTCGGCCCTCTCAGCTGGGGCGGCCTGCCAGACGATGCCAAACTCGTCCCCTGCACTGGCAAGCTCGAATGGCTTGCTCGTGGCCTGGATGCAAGAGTGGTGCAAGACACAAGCAGAGAGTCTCCAAAGACTCATTTTTGCCTCCCCACACTTGTTTGGACTCAACACGAGCAACCCCACCCGCTTCCGGCCTCGGAGTAGACGAACCCAGGCGTCGTCAATCGGAGGAGGCCGCCATCGCCAGGCATCAAGTGCTGCAGCCTCCAAGCAATATCCGACAGCGTGCTGGATTCCCGGACCGAGCAGTTGAGGAGCTTTTCCCCTGATAGAGCCCAGAAAAAGGCGACGTTCACAAAGCCGCCCTTGGACGCGCCGTTCACTCCGAGGAAGTCTCCATCTGTGGCCTCTCGCAACAGCACGCTGTATTCATCCCCTTGCTCAGCGGCCGCAAAAGGAGATGACCATGCCTGGCAGCATGAAACGCTTGGCACAAAACCGCTCAACCGAAAAATTCTCAAGACCGGCGCTCAAAATACGGCCTCTTCATAGGTGGTCTCGCCACGAAGCAAGGAAACCTGGAAGGAGGAGCTGGCAAACAATGGAAACGACTGAAAATGGACTGGCAGCAGCCTCTGGCCCGCCACTGCTTACTATGATTTGCACTGGAGTGGCACTTGAGGTTGCATGAGATGGCCCTGTCTTATCTAGCTAACGTTGCTGCAGTATGAATGTAAACATGGAGCGGAATGAAAGAACAGTGTTCAGAAATACTGCAAGACGAAGCTGGCCCGACATGTCACCGCAATGAAAGCTCCCTCACACGTGTACTAAGAAGAGTCGCAACAACAACAGTAAAAGTGCTCTCTCACACACGTAGTAAGAAAGAAGTGACAGAGTATGATTCTCATACGTCACAAATAAGAGTCGCAACAACAGTAGAAGTACTCGTACTCTCTCACACGCGTACTAAGAAAGAAGTACGCACCTTGCGGTCCCTTTTTGGCAGGCGCACAGCCGCACTATCTCAAAATCAAAGCAAGACCAGAGCCAACCCAAACTCATGCAAACATCTGCGACACATGACACGTATCACAACAACAAAGATTACGGATACCCCAAGCTATGGAGGACAACTCTCACAGGGCAATTGAGCGCACGGGTCCTTTCGGCACTCGCCTAAAGCAGCAAACAACAAATGGACACGAAAACTGGCAACAAGTGTTTATGCCTTACCCAGCCTTTCACTGCCCAGTGCCGCCATGCAGCCGTAGGAGAGCGCGAAATCGTACTCCCCTATAAACAAAACGGAGCCGCAGGCAGACAGCTGCCTCCCCACCTCCTCCACGAGGTCGAACTGCGACGACGGCTGTTGAGGCCAGGACAAGCACCGCAGCGGCCCATGGCCCTCGAGCCTCCAGTGCCACTGGGGGTCGGAAGCCATGGGTGCGTAGTCCACGTCGCCGCGAAGCAGCAGCTCCCTGCAGAACTCCGAGCTGGTGGCCTGCTTGTAATAGCTCGGCACTGTCACGACGATCCCTGCGTCCGGAAACTGCCGTCTGAGCTGATGGAAGATGTGCAGGTTGAAGGTGTCGTTGTCGAGGCCGAGCTTCAGCAGCGGGGATTCAACGTCGCCGCCGCTGACGTGCCAATGGGGGGCTCCCCAGATGACGAGGCCAGGGGTTTGCCTTTCCGCGAAGTGGGTGGTCCAGCACTCATCGGCAAAGTTGCCGTCGAGGCCATCCACGACTTCGCACCCGAGGCCTCGCAAGAGAGTTCTGCGCTCTGCAGAGCGGCGGCCGACAGCCGTGTGCTCCTCTACAAAAACGAGGTCAGAGGCGACGACGAAGCCAGAGCGACACAGGGATGCCGCCCGTTGGAACTGCGCCGGTGACAGCTGAACCACCGGCGGTGGCGGGCTCTCGAGCCTGCTGTCAGGAAGAAAGAGCTCCTCTCCTTGGAAGGCCAGGCAGCACTCCCGGCAGCGCCACTGCAAGTCTTTGGAAAAGCCCGGCGGAGCAGCGAAGAAGGGACCTGCAGAGACGCCGCACACGTCGCAGCCCCCTGGCTCGAGCTCCAGAAGCTGGCTCCGCAGCTCCTCGAAGCTCGGTCCGTGGCTGCCAGCCGCGAGGTGGGCTCTCCAGCATTTTTCGCAGTACGGCTTCTGGTCCGAGACGCTGGATGCCGGATCGAACACGAAGAGGGCGGATCCTCCACAGGCGCAGCCGCTGCATCGACCGTGCAATGTTTGAGGCCGTCGTCGGCGCCTTGAGGTAGCCCACGACGCTGCTGCGGCTGCGGCGGCGACTGCAGCTACGGCCTTCAGTATCCATCTGAGAGGAAAGAACTGCATGGCTTTCAAACCAAAATCCTCCTACGACACAGACTAGCAACTAGACTGAGCCGGGCGGGAGGGGGTCTGGATGACTATTAGTGCGTCTCAAAGAGAAACTGACAAAGCGCGTGCGATATGCAAGGCAAGCGGCCAGAGTCACGCTTGTAGGAACTGTGTGTGTGTGTGTGCACAGCACGCGCTTGTCAAACTAAAATACAAAGCTTGTGAAAAGTTCCACTGGTGCTACTCAAAGTGCATCTCAAAAATCTGAGCTCGCAGCTTGGGAAGAGCAGGCTCCCGGGCTGCAGTCGTCCAGTCCTCCAAGCGATTCCCGAAACCACACACCCCTTGATCTGAAGAGGAATAGTTTTTATCCGATTGATCATTTAAGCAAGACTGGTTGGAAGCTGCATGCGACCAAGAGTGCACATGCATGATGCTGCTTGATTGTTGCACGACAGCATGGGCATCACATCACTTGCATTTCATCGAGAACAAAATTGAGACGCTCTCTGGCATGCTTGAGAGTACTTTTATTGCTGTTGTTGCAAGGCTGTCAGATGCATGTCTCTGGTCTGGTGCAATCTCCTGCAGTGCATGCTTGAGAGTACTTCTACTGTTGTTGTTGCGAGGCTGTCAGATGCATGTCTCTGGTCTAGTGCAATCTCCTGCAGTGCATGCTTGAGAGTACTTCTACTGTTGTTGTTGCGAGGCTGTCAGATGCATGTCTCTGGTCTGGTGCAATCTCCTGCAGTGCATGCTTGAGAGTACTTCTACTGTTTTTGTTGCGAGGCTGTCAGATGCATGTCTCTGGTCTGGTGCAATCTCCTGCAGTGCATGCTTGAGAGTACTTCTACTGTTGTTGCTGCGAGGCTGTCAGATGCTCTCTCACACACGTACTAAGAAAGAAGTGACAGAGTATGATTCTCATACGTCACAAATAAGAGTCGCAACAACAGTAGAAGTACTCTCTCACACGCGTACTAAGAAAGAAGTGACAGAGTATGATTCTCAAACGCCACAAAAGAAGAGTCGCAACAACAACAGTAGAAGTACTCTCTCACACACGTACTAAGAAAGAAGTGACAGAGTATGATTCTCAAACGTCACAAAAGTCTTAAAAACGGCGACGACTCGACTTTTCAGACGCTCTCTTGGCTCATGTAAAACTCCAATAAACGCACGCACCTTGCGGTCCCTTTTTGGCAGGCGCACAGCCGCACTATCTCAAAATCAAAGCAAGACCAGAGCCAACTCAAACTCATGCAAACATCTGCGACACATGACACGTATCACAACAACAAAGATTACGGATACCCAAGCTATGGAGGACAACTCTCACAGGGCAATTGAGCGCACGGGTCCTTTCGGCGCTCGCCTAAAGCAGCAAACAACAAATGGACACGAAACTGGCAACAAGGCAAGGCTCCTGCGCGTCACTGATCGCGCTCTAGCAGGTGAAACTGGGACGCGAGTTTGTCCAAAAAAAGTTTGCCCTCAGACACTTCTCTTCGATTTTGTCCCACAAGCACACGAGGCCGGCTGGAGCAGCGCGTAGAGGAGCATGTCCGGTGCCGCCTTGAAAGCAACTGTCAGCAATCGGGCTATGCATTTATGAGCTGACCTTTCATTAATCTACAACCTGCTGCAAAAGCAACGCAGCAAATTTGAGTGCCAAACTGCGGAGCAGCATCTGCTGGCCCTTGCCATACGTAGGAACCTGCTTCGCGGACTCCAGAATGCAGTACTTGCAAAGACCGCCGACTTGGGCCTCTTCAGTTTGGTTCGTTTGCGCTAACACTGCTCAATGCATCCAAGCTCATGGCCTTGCGTCCTCTAGCCGCGCAGACATCATGGCTGCAATAGTATGACTCGTCATGGGCCTGGCACATGCTCGTCCCCCTCTCGCAGAAAAGCAATGAACCAGCAGTGCCAACGCAAAGACTCGCTCGCCTTGGCTTCACTCCCAGCCACCAGCATGCAATCCTCCTGCTCCTCGTGCTCCTTGAGGACCTGATCAGTGCAGATGGAAATGAACCACCAGTCAGACACGAGAGCTGCCCAGTCTGGCATGGCAAGCGCGAGAGCTGGCACGCCTTGGCTATGCTTCCCTTTGGCACCAGCACATACTGCTTGGGCATCACCTGGCGAAGACGACAACTGCTCAACCAAGACCAACGACCAAGCTCACACATTGCAAGCGGTCGCGCCTTGTTGATGGCGTCTTTCACTGTTTTGCGGTACATCGCGCTGCCGCCCGGACAAGCTCTAGCTACGAGCCACAACCCCACTGATTGCGAGCCAGCAGTCCACATGGTGCATGGTGGCGTGCTGAGGGAGACACACATCAAATGCTTGGCAACTAAGCTCAAATGTGGTGCGCTCGCCCGCCCGCACGACAAAGACGACTCGCACTCAAAAATAGCATGCCAACGCAACGCGGAGCGCGAAGACCAAGTAAAATTGAAAACGTGCCATTAGAGTCTATTTACTTGCGATGAGCTCTTGCTCTGAAAACGAATTCTTACACAACTTGTGGCTTTTCAACACATGCAACTCTGGACAATGCATTCCTCTGCAAGTGTTTGTTTTTGTGGGCACAACGCATGCGACACTGGAAAATGCATTCCTCTAACTGACAAAGCAATGGGACGCTCATGCCAACCACATCGCAACAAAGGCTAGAAAAACACCATCACGATCACACTGACTCGTTTAGTAATTTAGGATGATTGCAAAAAGCATATGGAGAGAAAACATTACTCGAGCGTCTGCTGCTTACTTGCAAGGAGCCGTTGCTCTGACAACTCTTCAGTTCTAAGATGACGCACGCATGGTTTGTGCTCAGAAGCGCATTCAACTCTGATAATGATGAAGCCCTTTTCACACAACTCGCAATGCTCACATCACGATCACACTGTCTCGTTTAGTAATTTAGGATGATTGCAAAAAACATGTGGAGAGAAAACATTACTCGAGCGTCTGCTGCTTACTTGCAAGGAGCCGTTGCTCTGACAACTCTTCAGTTACCATTCAAGTCTGAAAGGATGGTGCCATCTTCACACAACTCGCAATGCTCACAGCCGCATGAGTCCTAAGATATGTACACATGCTTCATAGCTCTCTGCCCGCCCTCCCTCCAAGACGTGCTACCCCAGACGACCGACTCTCATACATTCCTCCAGAAGCATGCGGCCACATCGCCGGTCCATGTGAACTCGATTTCTTCGGGGTAGTCGAAGAGATGTCCCAGAGTCTTGCGCAGCAGCTTCAGGTTCCTCCATGCCCTGACTTTCTTCACGAAGGGACCCCGGGTCTTTGGCGGCGCCGCAAAGCTGGTGAGACGGCACACCCGCCTCCGCTCCTGCCACCTCCCCTTCTGCCACTTGGAGCGAGAGATCCATCCCTTGCATCCAAGAAAGAACCGCTGCCTGGCGTCCTTCAAGTGGCTGTGCCATATGCTCTATGCTCTACGCTCTACGCTCCTCCCAGCTTGGCGCATAGAGGCAGCATCCTGAGATGGCTTGATCTGTAAGGAAAGCCCGCCCTTTCTGAAATACGGGCGTGAGGTGCTCTACGCTCTATGCTCTATGCTCTACGCTCTATGCTCTATGCTCCATGCTCTACGCTCTACGCTCTACGCTCTGTGCTCTACGCTCTACGCTCTACGCTCCATGCTCTACGCTCTACGCTCTATGCTCCTGCCAGCTTGGCGCATAGAGGCAGCATCCTGAGATGGCTTGATCTGTAAGGAAAGCCCGCCCTTTCTGAAATACGGGCGTGAGGTGCTCTACGCTCTACGCTCTATGCTCTACGCTCTATGCTCTATGCTCCATGCTCTACGCTCTACGCTCTACGCTCTGTGCTCTACGCTCTACGCTCTACGCTCCATGCTCTACGCTCTACGCTCTATGCTCGTGCCAGCTTGGCGCATAGAGGCAGCATTGTGTGATTGCTTGCTCTTCAAGGAAAGCTTGCCATTTCCGAAATACGGGCGTGAGGTGCTCCATGTTGTAAGCTGTCACCCAGGATCTGTTGACATGAGAACTTCACTAGACCTCGACGCATGCCCGAACTTTTTTCTCGAAGGGCGCACCTGAAAGTTTACAAAGCACCTTCCAACCAAGTGGAGATGGTGACTTTCATAGGTTCCAAACTCTGCTCTTCACGTAGAGACGAGCTCAAGGACGAATCACTCCCGACTTTCCTGGCTGTTCTTGTAGACGACCTCGGCTGCGACTCCGCACCGCTCCCTGAGGAGGAGTCGGCCTCTCCGTCCACTAGGCCGCTCTCCAGGTCCAGGATTCGGAACCAGTCCTGGTACGCCTTCATGATCTTCGTATAGGCGTTCTGCATCTTGGAGGAAAGGTCCGCGTCACTAGAGCAGCCGTGGAGGTGCCAGACGAGAGAGATGAACTGCTTCTTGGAGTCGAATCCGAGGTTGTGGGCAAACAGGCCATGGGCCACCGCATCCCTGAACCTGGCTTGCACGTCGCGGATCAACATCGTAGGTCTGTCCCTCGACTGGGCTCCTCCCGACTCCCACACTCTGGCGGCCGAGAAGGCCAGCACATCCAGGACGTGAAGGAGAGGTGCCACGGCTGCCAGGGTGTTGGCCTGGAACTCGAAGAGGCACGCCATGCATTCTTCCCCCTCCGAAGCAGAGAGTGCCCCTTCTCCCACGGCTTCGAAGACGGCCGCTAGAAGTTTGGATTTCAACATGGTGTCCTCCGCCGCGTCGTTGTTGCCCAATGCGTAGCATCTGGAAACTCTGTTGGCAGCTGCAGAGGCCATGGCGAGAAACAAACAAAGATGCCGTGGGCAAACTTGAGACCTTGAGAACAGAAAAACAAATAAGCAGCAGCAGTCACAGGATGAATCCTTAGATTGTTTTTATTACTCATTTCCTATGCCATATTTTCACATGAGAGAACAGAGAAATAATAATATAAGCAGCAGCAGTCACAGAATGAATCCTTAGATTGTTTGTATTACTCATTTCCTATGCCATATTTTCACATGAGAACAGAGAAATAATAATATAAGCAGCAGCAGTCACAGAATGAGAATGTGTCTGCATCATGTGTTGCGCAGGGCTTCCAGGGATGCATTCTAAGAGCGATGATGCTTATATTATTATTTCTGGTGCTCTGTATCACGCACAAGTTGGGAACGCAAGGCTTGCAGAGAATGCGTTCTGAGAGCGATGATGCTTATATTATTTCTGGTGGTCTGTATCACACACAAGTCGGGAAACACAAGGCTTGCAGAGAATGCGTTCTGAGAGCGATGATGCTTATATTATTATTTCTGGTGTCTGTATCATGCACAAGTTAGGCGACTCCTTTTCGAACCTCCAAGCGGGTTCTCTGCGTGTCGGACCGGCCCCCCTCAGAATCGGCTGTCTCTTGCGGGCGGGCTCGCACGTCGCGCAGAATTGCTCAGACCGTGTTGGAATGGGCAGGTCCACCATCTTCTGGAGCTGCTGCCAAGCCACGTGACAGTGGCCCCACGTGAAGTCGCCCTTGGTGACGCCGGACTGGCTGGGCTTGGCTTCAGGAGAGAGAGAGAGAGTAAATTAACCAACACATCTCATGCGTTCATGCAAGAATTCACCATCATGGCACATTTCACTCATTCATGCGGTTTTCCAATAGACTTCGCAAGATTTCGACATCATTATGTTTCATCTGATACGCAGGTTATGCCCTTTTTGATGCGCACGCTTAACATGAAAGTTTATGCAGCCGCCCGGGCAAAGAAACCTCTCTTGGTAGCAGCTTGTTCTTCCCGGCGGCGCGCCTGTCCCTCTCGGCTAAGCTCGTCGTCGCGAATGGGAGAAGCTCTGGCCAAGTATCCGCTCAGCGCTTGTCTGAAGGCGGGCAAATGGGCGTCGAAGTACAGGTGCGGCGTCCACGCTCCTATTCGTGCGCGTGCTCAAGTCATAGGCCGGGAAGAGAGAACGCACCGCCTCCTTGACGTCGCTGCCGAAGACCTTGGCGCGCTCCCGGGAGGCATGGTCCGTCAAAAGCAGCTCCTCCTTCAGGAACTTTGAGCAGTACAGCGGGCGCCCGAGCTCCGGGTCCGGCCGCTCCCTTCCCAGCAGACCGGTGCGCAGCTCGTCCTCCACAAGCATCATGGACCTGGGAGACATGGGAGCCGTGCCGCGTTCCGGTCGCAGCGCACGCAGCGCGCCGATGTTAGCGATGATCGTGGTACCGCGCTGTCGGCGAAACTCTTCGTGGAGGGCCTCCTGCTTCTGCTGCGCGTCTACCTTCTGCATCGCAACAAGCGCAGCATTCTCCGACTTTGCCCGATCCTCCTCGAGTTTGGCCCTGCCCGTCTCCGCGGACAGTTTGGCATTCTCAATCTCCATGCGCTCCGTCTCCAAGCGTGCCTTCTTCTGGGCTGTCTCCAGCTCCAGTTCCAGCATGCGCTTCTTGTGGCCGAGCACGAACTCCATCTCCTCGCGGCGATGAGCTTCTGGGACCGCCTCCTCGGCCTGCCTCCGCTCGGCGTGCTCCCCGACGGCCCGCAGCGGGTGGTTGGGGTCGTGCTGCGCGAGGTACTCCTGAAACTTGCGATTGGCCTTGATGCGGTCGATGAGGGACTCGTCGCCGCCCTCCACGCGCAGCAGGGTGTCCACGGCGCGGCGGCGCACCGCGGCCCCGAAGTCGCTGCCGGGGATGATGCAGAGGAGCTCGCAGGCGCCCTGTACGTCCAGCGCCAGCGAAGGGAGTCCGCGCGTCCTCGGAAACTGGACCAGGTAGATTTTAAGGCAGTCTGCCTGCATTTCTACCTGGTTCTCTACCTGGTTCGCAGCCTCCAAGTCCACCTTGGAGTACTCCTTGAAGATGCGGAAGACAATCGACTGTGCAGCAGCATAATCGCAGCCCCTCGCCGCCATCACGAGGTCGATGGCCGACATGACGAAGACCGTGCCTTCTCCGTTCCGTTTAGGGGTGCGCATGTGCCGCACCGCTCCTAGTGGCGTCCCGAAGACCTGCGACACTTGCGCGAGCGTGGCCACGTCCTCCGGCTGCTCCTGCAGCTTCTGGACCTGCTCCGCCAAGAGGCCCTTGGCGCGGTCGCGGTCCACGCCACGAGCCACCAGCGTCTCCAAGAGATCTGCCCCCTGAGCGCGGTCAAAGCCGAATTCCCGAAAAACACCGCCAGGAAAGAGGGAACGTCCTCGGGCGAAACTGTCCTCCGCGCCTTCGGTTTCCCCACGACCTTGACGTGCGTGACTTGCACTCCTGCATTCGACAAAAGCGACTCGCCGTCACAGCCCTTGGCCTTGGCCGCCTTGTCAAAATTGTTCCAAGCGTCCGCACCTTCCGGCTTTCGCTTGAAGACCGCCAGGATACCGAAGATGCACAGTCCGGGGAAGGTTTGCCCCTCCGCCAAAGGACTGCGCGCCAGATCCTGAGTCGGGACCTCCAGGTAACTCCTGATGGCCATGGCTTCCGAAGGGGCTCTCTGAAATTTCTTTCCAACCTAACTAACTCTTTGAGCTTGGGGCAAAGGTGAAAATTGTCATGAATGTGCAGATTTAAAAAAGAAGACACAACAAACCATGCATATGAGGAGGACAGCGCAATCTCCGACGCATGGCGCGCCCACGCAACGCCCTTTTGCCCCTTCCTCCGCCTATCACCCTCCATCCTCCGCCTATCACCCTCCATCCTCCGCCTATCACCCTCCATCCTCCGCCTATCACCCTCCATCCTCTGCCTATCACCCTCCATCCTCCGCCCATCACCCTCCATCCTCCGCCTATCACCCTCCTTCCTCCGCCTCTCAGCCTCCTTCCTACCGACCATCCTCTCCCGCCTCCAGACCCTACGCGCCAACTGCGCCCACCCCTACCCCTCCCACACCTATGGACACTTGCACCACAAAGGTCTGCATCTTCGACATCGACAACACGCTCACGGTGGGCAAGAGCCACAGCTGCCCCCTCTCCCCGGCGAGCGCGCAGCCGGCCTGGCCCGTCAACAGCGGCGCCACGGAAAGCATCCGCGCCGCGGTGCGCAACTGCCACGACGCCGGCTTCAAGATCGGCGTGGCGTCGGCGGAGAGCAAGAGCGAGGAGACGAATGCCAAGCAGATCGCCTTCCTGAAGAGCTTAGACCCAAACCCGAGCGCGCCCGTCGTCTTCAACGACGCCTTTTTCAAGGGCGCGCCCGAACGCGGAAGCTCCGCCTTCCAGGGCGCGTGGACCGTGCTGGCCGACGCCGATCAGGACAACGAGTTCCTGCCCAACTTCGGAGGTACCGTGGGGGCCAAGCAGGCCATGTTCCTCAACATCCTCAAGCACTACGACGTGCCCATGGCCTGCTACGGAAAGAGCGTGGTCTTCGACGACCAGATGGAGAACCTCTGCGCGGCTCACTCTCTGGGGCTCAAGAGCTTCCAAGCCTCGCCGGAATGCGGCGGGGTCTACTGCGAGAAGGGCTGCGGCATCACGGAGGCTACTGCTCAAGCCATTCCCACAATCATCTAGCGGGCGCCGCCTTTGCTCTGACAAGTAGGCCCCAGAGACAGCTGGACCCCGCACGCCATATATTTGTGACTTCCTCTATGTTCGACCACCGTTACGGGACTTGCGCAAGAAATTACAGCAACGTCACTTGCAGGAGGGGCGCAACCTTTGTTTGTGATTTCCTCTGTCTGACAACCGTTACGGGACGCCCGACGAAGAAGTCTCACCTCCGTCACTCGCAGGAGACGCAAGCCCAGCCTGCGCCAGATGCTTTGCAACCGAAGCAGTTGCTTGCCGGCAACGGCGGTGGAGAAGGGTGGCGATGATGACGGGGGCGATGGGGGTGGTGAGGATGCGGATGATGAGCCGGCGAGGGGTGATACGGATGATGAGCCGGCGAGGGGTTCACCGGCGACGGAGGCCTGGGGATCGGCGTGCGTCCGGTGTCGGGGCATGGCTCGTCGGCCGTGCCGCTTGCTTGGAAGCCTCTCAGGCGGTGGTCTCCGGGCTGCTCGGGGTCATACGCATTCACCATGTAGTCCCCCTCCACCTTCCCTGGACACGAAGACTCTCCTCCGCTTTGGCGAATGGCGCAAGCGATGCCGCCGTTGATCTTGTCTTCTCGGCAGTAGCTGTGCGTCCAATCGTACTCCGAGCACTTCCAGGTGTAGCACTTGGAGTTGGGGAAGTCGGTGACGTGCGCGGAATCCAACGGGATTTGCATTTTTCCGTTGCAGAAGTCCGGGACCAGGTCGTCTATGCACAGGCTCATTTATGGAGTTCTTCGAAAGGCCGCACTTCCTTTAGGCGGGGTCACTTCCCGAAATGCTGAAGCAGGATGGCGACGCAGCTGGCCACGAAAAACGCCGCGGAGCCGAGCAACGTCCAAGAACTTCCGAGGGAGACCAGCCAGCTCGCCCACGCGGAGGGGTGTCGCGTCTTCAAGAAGTCCCACACCTCAGCCCGGCAGTTGAGCAGATACACGCCGTCGCCGCGACACGCGCACGGCTCTCGCACGAACCCCGTGGAGAAGCTCGCGGGGGCGAAGGGGCACGCGGCATCCTCGGAGGTCGACTCCCCGGGCGCTCTCACGACGAGCTCCACGCGGGAGTCCGCGAAGCGCTCCGCCAGGGCCAGGAGCGAGCAGTCGTGCTGCACCATCCAGGACGCGGCCGTGGAGTCCAGCACCCCCCCTTGCCAGTCCTGGGGAAGTCCGGCGCTCACCACCACCGAACCGGGGGAGGGGAGGGCGTCCAGGTTGAGGAAGACGCCCGACCCCACGCCGAGGTAGAACCACGCCACGCCCGTCTCGGGGAACCGCACGCGCAGCACCTCGAGCCGACCCCGCCGCGCCAGGAGGCGCACGTCTGCTGCGGAGGACGGGCGCGAAACGAAGAAACCGTACGCCTTGAAGCGGTACTCGGGCAGCCGCCTCGCACGTCCATGCGGTTCCGGGGGCGAGTTCTTGCTGCGACTCGTGCGGCACCGGTCGAACCCGCTGGCCCAGGGGAGACTTCCAGTAGAACCAGGAGAAGCCGTTCAGGTCCACGGCCTCGGGCGGCTCTTGCCCATACACCCAGCTCAGATACGCGCGCCACTCCGGATGGTCCCGCTCCCCCGGCCGCAGCACGGGAAGGGGGGGCACGGTTTCCATTTACGAGTTGATTCAAGTTTGCGTGTAGGTGCATATGGCGCTCAAGTTTCCTGTTCCGCCACTGCCGGGCACCTTCCAGTCGTTGGCCGGGGCGCACTGAAAGTTCTTGCCCGGGTTTTGGTCATCCCGCGTCCAATTCAGGGGTCTTCCCACGACCCAGCTCTTCTTGGAGGGGTCCCCCACGGGACACGAGTCATTGCTGAAATCCGGGAACACGTCCGCGTGATCCTTACAGTCGCCTACGTAGAGCTTACAGACGTTGTCGTTCGTGCCGTCTACCGGTTTGGCGCCCGGAAAGGGACTCTGCGGCCACCCGACGCAGGAATTCCCGCCGGATGGGCCGCCTCCGACGACGCAGACCTTGTTGGCATCGCACAGGCTCAGAACGTCGCTGGCCGAGGTGCAGTCGCAAACGCCCTGGGCGGCCCCGTCTGCTTTCTTGCAGTGCAGACCCCCGTACGCCACGTTGCAATCGCCATCCGTTTGGCAGGCATGCCCCAAGTTGCCCGGGGAGTTACGGGCGCACAAACCCGTGCTGGTGTCGCACGAGAGGCCCGCCCCCGTACACGTTTTGTTGACGAGGCACGCCGCACCTTCCTGGTCCCCTGTGGCGACCATGCATTTTTTCGCGGACATTTTAAGTAGCCGCAGATGTAGCGGGGACTATATGCAGTTCCGGGGGCCCTTAGAAGATGCGAGCGCTACGTTTGGCCGCGTCGGTCGCCTTGGCCGCTTTTGTCGCCGCGAGCAGCGCCGCCGCGTGCGACGCGTGCGCCGCGTGGTCGACGGCGATGGCATCCCCTTCATGTCGGCATCTGTCCCAGGCCTTCCGCACCTTCTCGACTCGGTGCTCTTTCGTCTTTGCTTCATGACGTGCCTCGTGCCAGGCCTTCCTGGCCTCGAGGATGTGAGGGGCGAGCTGCTCGAGCTTCTTTACGAGCTCCGCGTGCACTTTGTCCTTCTGCCCATCCAACTTGTGCATCTCGTGCCTTGCGCCCTCGACGAGGTTCGTCTTGATCCCTTCCTGCTCGTGGTAGTGCGTTTCTGCTTTGGCCTCGGCATCCTTGGCGCCGCGCAGCTCGGCCTCCACGTGCTTCTCGATATCCTTGAGGCGACGACACCGAGCTTCCTGCTTGAGGATCCTGTCGTTGAGGCTTCCTTCCGAGGCGTCCCAAAATATTTTTTTGGCCCGCTCCAAGTGCTTTAAGGGTGGGGCTCTACTCTTGAGGGCGTTCCAAAATCTTACGGGTGTGGAGGGGGTTGAGGGAGGAGCGAAGGTCTCCAGGTCCTCCTCGTCATGCTCCTCTGCGTCCTGAAACATCTCGTCGGTGGGCTCCGAAGAACTCTCCGTCTCTTCTTCTTGCCTGGGGACATGTTCCGGGACCGCCGCCGGGGCGGGCCTCTTGTCCTGCTGCAAGTAAACTTTCAAATGCTTCGGAAGTTCCTTTTTCACGACTTTCACCATTTCTCGTAGGCTCAGATTTCCGGCGCTGCCCGGCCAAAGGAGAGACGTGCGTCCAACCCCAGGCCGCCCTGGCGCCGCACCTCCCATGACACGAAGGATCAACGTCCTTTCGGGAGAGCCTTCAGGGCCCAGGGCTGCGCGGAAAGGACAACCTCGGAGAGATGGGGTCAAAAGGGCCAGGGCTCGCCGAATAAGCTTGCGTCGGAGAGATGGGCGAAAAGTTGCCGGGGACATCCCTCGCACGGAGATTCCGCTCGACTTCCGCGTCCAACAGCGGCGCCTCGGGAATCACCGGCGGATGCACGATGGGGGGCGCGGGCGGAGGCTGATTCCGCGCGACGGGTTGGAGCAGACGCATCGTCATGCGCTCGCGGAGACGGAGGGTCTGACGTCGGCGCCGGAGATGCCTTGGATTTCTTGCGGGGAGAACAGCCGCGCTGCAACTTGTCCCTCAAGATGCACACCGGCGCTCTGCATCTTTTCTGAGCTCTTCCGCCGTCCAATTAGTTTCAGCTGTTGTTGGTCGATCTTGCCCCGACACCGGCCACAGGTGAGTGACGTTTCCATTCTCCACGGAGCACAAGTTCGGCACGAGCGGCCGATGCCAAATCAGCCCCGCGTTCACGCTTTCCGACATCTGCCAAGGGCAAAGTCCGCGGGAAAGCTCCCAGTCGCTGACGGGGGACGGCGCGTATTCCTCGAGAAATTCCTTGCCCGACATGATCCACGAAGCGCAATGCGGGTTGTTGGGTTCCCAGAAGAGCTCTCCATCGCAGCGCAGAGCCGACCCCATGTAGTCAAACCAACGGGAATTGTCGGTGAGGCAGAGGTCATCTCTTTCCACCCTGTAGAACCCCAAGCGATACCCCAGCCTCCTGATCTTGTCTCGGGTGGCAAAGAAACGGCGAAGCGTGTTGTCTGGCATGAAGATATCATCTTCCGCGTACGCCACAAAGTCGTGAGTGGAGTCCACGCAGGCTTTGAGGTAAGCTACTACTCTCCAGGGCAGGTGATATCTGTAATCTGGGTTGTCTATCACGTGGGGACTGTGGATGACCTTGCAGCCCGGGACTTCGATGTCCGGACAGTCGCTCAGGACGTGCACATCGAATCCCAGAGACCGCCACTGGGTCGTGGTCTTGATCAGAGTTTTGAGACGCTCCTCCTTGCCCCCGGAGCTGTTTGCAGAAAATCCAGTCGCGAAGAGCATCTTCATCAAACGATCTTTCAAAAAGATCCGTAGCATTGGACCAAACTCTGAACGAATCCAAACATCACGGAGGCATCTTAGCTCCGCATTGTACATTTGACCCCTTGAATGGTGGACAGGTCATCTGCGACTCCTAAGTGATCCGCACTCCGTCTCGGAGATGCAAGGCAACGAATATTTTTGAGAGTGCTGCGAGAGGCGATCTTCCCCCGGCATGTCACAGGCTCTCCATGATTTCCGCCACCGCTCCGCGGAGGTCCGAGCCCTCATAGATGAGGTCCTGAATCTCGTGCGCCACAAAGCGGGCCACCTCAGCGTCGTACTCGCGGAAGAGAGTCTGCGAATGGGTCCTCAAGGTCAGGAGACACCTGCCACCAGGCCGCTTGAGCACCCTCACCAGGGGGATCTCGTCCACGCCCCCCATCCTGGTGTCGTACAGCTCCAGCAGAGCAGTTCGGACGCCCGCTGCCAGGAAGGCCTGCAGGGTGTCCGAGATGTGCGCGTACACGAGGACATCTCCGAGCCTCAGAACTGAGAGGGTCTCCTCGCACTCCTTGCAGAAGGAGCTCCTGCCCGCAACAGTCACGCCCTCGAAGCTCAGGTCGTAGAGACGCTCCCGGCCGGGGAAGACCTCCTGCGCCAGGCGCTGGTCGACCAGAGGAGCCAGCGAAAGCAGGTCGGCGTCCTGGAGATCGTCCCAGCCCGAGGCATCGCCGCAGTCCCACCACGGGTCCGTCTCCGCGTTCCAGGCAAAGAGACGCAGCGCGCGATGGCGTTTCGCGAGCTCCGCGGCCAAGGCGCGAGAGGGCAGCTCGTTGACGAAGAGATGCCTCAGTGACGGCATCAGCAGCACGTGCGGGCGTCTCCTCACGGCATCTCCCATGGAGACCAGCTCCAAAGTCTGCAGCGACGGGCAGGCGCCGAGGACGTGAAGCAGGCAGGCCTCGTCCAGAAAAGACAGGCTCAGGCGCGACACGCGGCTCAGGTCCACGGCGCGCAGGATGGCACTCAGGAGCCTCGGGCAGCTCTCCTCGCACGTCCCCTCGATGGAGAGTTCCGGAGGCCTTGCTCGGAAATCCCGCGAGAGGCGGCCGCAAGTCATCCGCACCTCCCAGACGGCGCGATCTCGGTGCCAGTACCAATCCAAGGTCACGCTCACCTCCAGGAACTCAGCCACTGCCTCCAACGCATCGGCAGGCAGTTCCGCAAGGACCATCGGAGTCGACAGGTGAACAGCGCTCACGCGAGAAGGTCATCCGGGGTGAACCCGGCCCAGCCCCGAACCTGGCCGGATGCTCGCACGTCTCCTACCAAAACTCTCGGTGGGGCTAAGAAAAAATGGGGTCGAGGAATGCGCTCGCCTCACTTCTTCCAAGGGGTACGTTCTTTACCGTCTGATGTTTCTCTCGCCGTCTCGGGTGAGCATGAGTGCTATCGAAATTCGAGACGCTCCGTTGCCCGCGTCACAGCCCCTCGTCGCCCTCGTTCCAGGGCGGCTCGAACTCGGCCACGTGGACGGGCCACTGCACGGCCCTCTCCGCAAGGCTCAAGCCGTTGGCCAGGCGGTGGACCCGCTGCTCCAGGGACTCAGTGGGCGCGGGCGCGCCGGCGCCGCGCTGCGCCCTGCTGGTCTGCAGCTGCGCGCGGAACACGCGCTTCAGGAGCGCGCGGTGCTCAGCCAGGTACACGTACCGAGCGCCCCCGCCCTCCACTGTGCTGGACGACCCCGTGTAGGCCCAGAGCAGCGGCGCGGCCACGTACTCCGGGTGCCGCTCGCCGAGGGCGTGCAGGCGGAGCCGCTCCTTCTTGGCGTGGTGGCCGAAGCTGCCCCGGACCTTCTTCCAGGCCGCAAAGGGCATCTCCGGGAACAGCTCCAGGGCCACGGTGGAGAGGCCCAGCGACAGCGGACCCGTCTGCAGGGGCGTCGCGCGCTGGTCCTCGGGCATGTCCGCGGCGCTGGTCGTCCTCTTCTTGAGGCCGAGGCCCGCGGCCACGGCGGCCGTGACGGTGGAGCTGAGGTGGCCGACGAGGGAGAGCATGAAGCCGGAGAACTTTGTGGACACCTGGGAGAGAATGGACTGCTGGAGCTCGGAGAGTGCATGGGCATGGGCGTCATCCCGCGTCTTAAGCGCCAGCTTCAGGTCATCGTCGCGCGTCTTCAGCAGCAGCCTCAAGTCATCGTCGCGCGTCTGCAGAACCAACTTCAGGTCATCGTTGCGTTTCTGGAGAGATCCAAAAAATCCCTTGCGACGAATAGAAGGAAGCACAGAGGTACAAACCCACCGTTTGAACTCCCTTGCCTCTGACTTCCTGGATCCGAAGATGAGTGAGTACAATGCGGGCTCGTTGATGTGAATTGCCTTCAGGTCATGATACTTGGGGGTTGTTTTCTGGGAGAACACAACTCCTAGTGGAGCTCCTTTCTCTTGCATCAACAACCGAAGGTCGGACTTGTCCTCAGGGTAGACATGGTCTTCGAGAGTATTTGTAATATGTGTGTACCCCAAGAAGGTCAAGATTGGCTTGGCTTGGAACCACGGCATCTCCGGGTCGTCCGCAAAACTGTATGCCTTCACGACGAGACCGTTGATGATCAGCTCCATCTTGCCTGCGTCAAAGGAGAAGTGACCCGCATGTGGTGTGTCATTGCGGTACACCATGGCCAGCGTTCCATGGGAAGAGGACGCTTGCCGCGGACTACGCGATCTCTCCACGCGAGCAGGCATTCTAGACTATTAACGTGGGAAAATGTCTTGCAGAGAGACATTGGCTGCGGCATCATCCCATACATCGATGGCGGGCGGGTGCATAGCCCTCGTGCCAGAAAGCAAGAACTTTGCGCACATGCTTTTCTCGATGCACATCCAATACACAAGCGAATAATACTTTATTTTTATGCAGCCCGCCAGCACCTCCTGTGCTCTTCCGTTCATCCACGAAACAAACTCAAGCAGATGAAAATACCGCCCAGTCATGAGGGCGGGGAGATGATCAGGGAAGACGCAATGGCGCGAGCAAGCTGGGCTGTCCTATCGTCAGGCATGCCAGCCAGCGCATACATGTTCTCGAGAAACTCCCTGATTCGTTTCTCGTACAGATCACGCGTGTTCTGCAAAGCCCGCCAAGCCAAAGGCCAGTCGCAGCTCTTTTTGTATCTGTGCACCAAGATGGGAATGCGACCCTGAACGGTCTCCTCTCTTCGGTCAGAGAAGCTGCCATTCGTATTGGCGCACTTCAGCGACAGCATCTGATTAGACAGGTCGCTCCTGAAGCTCGACCAAACTGCTCTCCAGACTCCGGCGACGCGCATGACTTCGGAGATCTTCAGGACATCGTCATCGCCATCGCTGTCTTCCGAGCTTTGGTTGCGAAGCCTCTTGCCCGAACTCCTACTGATCGGAGCAGCCCCACCGACAGCTATGGTCTCGTACCTTTGCCGGAGGAGGGCCCGGTAAGATGTCACGGCAGCCTGGGCCAACTCCTTGAAGCGAGTCGGAGGAAATCTGATCCAGGCCTCCAGCGACGGCTTACCGGGAATCTGGCAGGCCTCGACCTCGATCTGGACGAGGGTCTTGAAATGCGACTTCACTCCGGACACCTCGCGGCGAGACACTCCTAAGTCCTTTTCCCACTGGAGGCAAGGCTCGGCCAGCGGCAGGCGACATGGAGCTTGTTGGCGCGGGACTTGCAGGCTTGACTTGGAGAGCAACTGAAGTTTCGAAGGTTTGGGCTCTGCGCATGTAGACATCAAGATGGCCACACCAGCCTCAGACTTCGTCGTTGCTCCGTAGAATCCTTTGCGACGTATGGCAGGCAGTACCGAGCTTGTGACCCAGTATTTAAACTCTACCGCTTGTTCCTTCCTGGAACCCAGGATGAGCGAATAGAGGCCGGACTCATTGATGTAAATGGCTTTCAAGTCATTGTAACCGAATGCCCCAAACATATTTCGATCCGATCCAATGGGCACTCCGTTTGCTTGTATCAGAGACCGCAGGTCCGACTTGTCCTCTGGGTAGACATGGTCTTCGAGAGTATTTGTGATATGTGTGTACCCCAAGAAGGTCACGATCGGCTTGGCCTGGAACCACGGCATCTCCGGGTCATCCGCGAAACTGTATGCCTTCACGACGAGACCGTTGATGACCAGCTCCATCTTGCCCACGTCGAAGGAGAATGGATTCCCATGCACCGCACCGTTGCGTGAGGCCAGGGCCAACATTCCATGGGAAGAGGGTGCCTCTCGGGGACTACGAGAACGTCCTCGGTGGCCAGTAGACTCTGCCATGGCACCACGATGACTTGCCCAGAAAAGCTTCTGAACCGAAGATGAGCTCAGTTACCGGAATCGAGAATTAACTTCGATTTTGTGCACAGGGCACTCACAGCCTTCGACATAGAAGCTGATGAGCTGGCAACCATTCGGCAACTTCGACAGCTCGATGTTTACATCTTCTACAGGCTCTCTGAAGATTACGGCGCCAAGAGGTCTGTGTATTTTTTTTGGAATGTAATATATGGCCAGCTAACAAGGCTGATTCCATGTGCCCCGCCACCCCACGTCTCGTAACCCGTCACGCATGAATCCAGACGCCTTTTGATCCAAGTCGCATAATCTGACTCCTCTGAGAACGTGATTGTCCCCTCCTCATTGCGATGATAGACGCGCATCTCTGCTGGGAAGATGATCTCGGGCACAGTCCACGGCGTGCATCTCCTCTGTCCTGTCCTTTTGGGCCGCGCCGCTTTGAAAGCATAGAGTATGTCCCTGCCTTCCCGGGTGATAGGCAGACACGGGTTTTGCACATCATCGGTAAGTCTTCCGCAGTGCGCCTTCATCCACTCTGCGCGTTTTTCTGGATCCGGAATCATGAGGTCAAGTTCCTTCATCCATTTCTCAATGCTTTTCATTCCACGAAAGGCGTTCCGATTCATGTCGCTCATTTCTGAAGTGGTGTTTTTTCGTGTTGCCAAGACAGGACCGCCACGAGATTGTCATCACAAGACGGCCTCCTGGAACTCGGAGAGGTGCAAGACCAACTTGGCCTGCTTGGCCTTGGAGGGGGGCGCCACCGGCTTCTTCTCTCTCACTCCGGCGTCCCGGCACGCCACAACCTCCTCTATTTCTGGCTTCTCCAAGAGCTTGCACCGGACGGTCTCCAGGAGCCGTGCGGCCGCCCGGTCGCCCGACGCCTTCCCTTTCTCCTTTCTTGCGAAGGGCCGCCGCCGGGCCTTTCTGGTCACCTGCACTGCTCGCGGGGCCTCGGCCTCCTCCGCGCCGTTCGGCTCCGGCCTCCGCGGCACCGCGCTCGGCACGAGGCCGCAGCCCATCGCCCGCCGCCTGCGGGCGAGCTTGTCGGCCTTGGCTCTGGCGTTCGCCTCCCGCACCTCCTCCCGCACCTCCTGCCGCAGCTCCTCCCGGAGACCCCCGCCCTCCGGCGGTGCAGGCCCCTCTGCGCCCGCGGCGCCCGCCTGCGCCTCGCGCGGCCCTGCGCTCGCGCGAGGCGCCGCGCGGCTCTCCTCGCGCGCCTCCTTCACGGTCATGCAGGAAATGGACAGCAGCACGTCGTCGAAGTCGCACCCGGGGTCCCCGGCCAGGGACACCAGCCCGCACAGCACGACGCTCTGCTGCGCGTCGTACTCGTCCAGGATGCGCATGTCCTGGCCCATCCGCATCATCTGCAGGTCCTTCAGCGACGTGTAGACGATGCGCTCGTTCAGCGCCCTGCCGGCCGTGCGGCTCACGTGGTCCTGCGCGATGGCCTGCGCCGCGTCCTGCAGCTCCGCCTCGTGGCGCCGACGGTCCCGCCCGGGGGCGGCGCGGCGCGAGGAGCGCAAGAGCCCCAGGACCTCTCGGCGCAGCGCCGTCTCGAAGACCTCCGCGCGCCCGGCGTGGCACTCGGCCAGCGAGGCGAAGCGGACCAGGAAGGCGCCCCTGCCGAAGCGCTTGGCCATCCTGCGCCCGGCGACGGCGAGGGTCGCCTCGTTGAAGCACGAGAGCACGGTCCGCACGGTCGACAGGCCGACAGCGTCGGACACCTGCCCCCCGCCGCCCGCGACGCCCCGCCCGCTCACGAAGGACCTGTAGGCCGGCATCAGGCGCTTCTCCGGCAGCTGGCAGAGCGTGCCCGGCAGCCGGCCCTCGTCGCGGGGCGGGATGACCGTCGCGCACCAGCCGGCCTGCCGGAAGGCCTCCGCGAAGGCCTCGCGGGGCGCCTGCCAGGCCGGCGCGGGCCCCCCCCAGCTCGCGCGCGTCCATGAAGACCAGCTCCGAGAGCGCCGCGGCCGGGCAGCCCAGGGCCTCGAGCCGCGTGCACTCCAGGTCCACGGGGAAGTCGGCCCACAGCACCAGGTGGTATGGGCCGCTCAGGAAGGAATCGCTCCGGCGCGAAGGGTCCCGGGAGCTGGCCCCGAACTTGGTCGCGAGCTCCACGGCCTCCGGCCAGCCCGAGACGCCCGCGACGACGGCTCCGTCGCCGGGGTACAGCAGCTTCGGCGAGAGCTCCTTGAAACGGTCGGCAGAGTCGAAGGCCGCCATGCGCAGCGGCGCCGAGCCCGCCAGGCGCGAGAGCTTCGCGCGCAGGATGCCGAAGCCCAAGGCCGCTCGGTGGCAGGCCGCATGCTGGCGGCCGTCGTGCAGGACCAGGGTCATCCTGAACACGTCGGCCATGACGCGCTCTCACCGGGGGGCGGGGGGCGAAGCGGGGGCTTGCTTGCGGAACCGGCGGAAGGGCGCTTGGCGAGTCTTGCAAGGTTCAGACGCTCTCGCCGGGTCTTGCCTAGGTCGTTGACACTGCTGCCACCACGGGCTCCGCTCTCATTCCGGCGCCCGCCCGGGCGCTCTGCCCCTACCGAACGGCTGCACGCCTGCGCTGCTACCGCCCATGACTATGCAACGCCACCGGGCGTGCCCGAGGCAGCCCCGAAGAAGGCTCGCAGGTTTGCGGCGTTGACGTGCGAGCTGCCCCCGGGCTGAGGGCGAGAGTATGGACCTCCACGCAAGCCTCCAGACTGCGGCGCACGCGAACCGTTCCTCGGGGGCGGATGCATGGTCAGCAGATCACGGAGTCGACGCTGCCAAGGATCCTCTTGAAACAGCAGCAGCATCATCGTGCGGTCCGCCTCGGTGTATACGATGCGCCAGGCGCCTTCCTTCCAGGCAATCCAAGGTCTCTCCCCCATCTCGGACGCTTCTTGGAGCTTGCGACCTTTCAGCGCAGCGGAGAACATCGGCATGAAGTGGCGGATGATGTGCTGCTGGTCAGCAGGGAGCGTCTCCTCCAGGAAGGTGGACACGCACAGCATGTCACCGGACCGCCGAAACATCTCGAACTGATCGGCGGGGATCTGACGACACGCCGCAAGGAGTTCGTCCTGCACGCGAAGGTGCGAACCGCCACCCCCAGCCTGACGGCCTATCTGCAAGAAGCCGCTGTTGCGAGCGGCGGCTATAGCATCGTCAAATGTCGTTCGGAGAGATGCGCGCCAGGCATTCAAACTCTCCCTCCACTCGGCGCGCCACTCGTCGTCGGCGCGCCGCTGGTCCAGGCACGTCTTCCTCCACGCGTCGTCGCGCGCCAGCACCAGTTGCTGCCACTGCTCGTCGCGCTGCTGCAGCGCCAGCGAGAGGTCGCCGTTCAGCCACTTGAGGAGCTCGCCTTGCTGGTCTCCCTGTCCGATGGAGTAGCTGCCCTGCCGACGCAGCTTCGTCAGCACGTCCTCATAGACCCAGTCCTGGAAGTCCTCCGCCTGCTTCTTGGTCGAGCGGAAAATCAGGGAGTAGAGGCCGGGTTCGTTGACGTAGAGGGCCTTCAGCTCGTTGTATGTTGGTGATTTGTCTGACAAATCACCCATCTTGGGAGCTCCTCGCGTATCGAGGAGCTCCTTGAGATTCTTCTTGTTCTTTTCCTTCACACGATTCAGAGTCTGCGTCACACACGTTGAGGCGTACTCGAGGTACAAAACCAACGGCTTGGCCTCGAACCAAATGTCAGCCTCGCTGAAGTACACCACCTTGGCGACGCGGCCTTCGAGGGAGAGCTGCATCTTCATATCATCCAACTTCATCAGAATCGCCGCGGGCGCCGAAGGCGCTCCCGCCAGCGGGCTTCGAGATCTTTCCGCACGAGCAGCCATGGCTTCCTGTGGATTGGGGTCTGTCATGAGCCCATTCGGTGCGGAGAAGGTGGTGACCTTGTCGAGAGGCGACGCGCTTGCAGCGAACTCTATGTGCCAACCACAAATGACCGCAAGTTTTTTTTGCTCCTCGGTCGGCTCGCCTCATTCGTTGGAAGGTGCGGACACGCGGAGAGTGGCTGCGATGTCCCGCGCCAGGCCATGCGTGTCTGTGCGACGACCCGCCAGTTCGAACATGTCGTCGAGGAACTCCCGAATGCGCTTTTCGTAGACGTCCCGAGTGTTCTGCAAGGCTTTCCACGCAAGCGGCCAGTCCGCACTCTTCTTGTATGCGTGCACGGAGACCTGAATGTGTCCTCTTACCGTTTCCTCCCTCCGGGCAGAGAATGCCGCCTTGGTCTCGGCGCACTTCAAGAAGAGCATCTGGTTGGACAGGTCGCTCTTGAAGCTCGTCCACACGCCCTTCCAGACTCCAGCGGCCCGCATGATCTCGGAAATCCTCAAGACGTTGCTCTCGTCGGTGCTTTCATCCGAACTGTCGCCGAGCGACTGCCTCCCCTTGCCGACGATTCGCATCGGCTCCTCCGGGAGGCCTATGGGCTGGTCTTGCCCGTCCAGGAGACGCCGGAACGACGCCACCGCGCCTTGCGCGACGTGTAAGAATCGCCGAGGCGGAGCTTTCGCCCAGGCCTCGATGGGCGACCGCTGAGGGATGCCCCCGGAAGCTACCTCCGCTTGCAGCAGCGTCTTGAACTGGGCCTTCACTCCTGGCAGCTCGAAGCGAGCGACTCCAAGGCTCGTCTCCCATTGCAAGCAGTCATCGGAGAGCATCGGCCGACCTGGCGGCGCCCGAGAAAAGACTGTACGGTCTCGAACTGGTGCAGCCGCAACAGCATCCGAAGTTTCCGATGGCCAGCGACCGCATAGCTGCCGCATAGCTGCCGTGGCGGCGCAGCGCAGTGAGGACGTCCTCGTACACCCAGTCCTGGAAGTCCTGCGCTTGCTTCTTGGTCGAGCGGAAGATCAAGGAGTAGAGGCCGGGCTCGTTGATGTAGAGAGCCTTCAGATCGTGGTAGCCTGGCGTCTTCTCTGACAAAGCACCCATCTTGGGAGATCCTCGCGTATCGAGGAGCTCCTTGAGACTCTTCTTGTTATTTTCCTTCACAAGGTTGAGAGTCTGCGAGACGTGCGATGGGTTGTATTCCAGGTACAAGACCAGCGGCTTGGCCTCGAACCAAATGTCAGCCTCGCCGAAGTACATCACCTTGGCGATGCGGCCTTCGAGGGAGAGCTGCATCTTCATCTCATCCAACGTCATCAGAATCCCCGAGGGCGCCGAAGGCACTGCCGCCAGCGGGCTTCGAGATCTTTCCGCACGAGCAGCCATGGCTTCCTGTGGATTGGTATCTGTCATGAGCCAATTCGGCGCGGAGAAGGTGACTTTGTCAAGAGGCGACGCGCTTGAAGGCGATGACCGTCTGTTCTGCGAGGCGCAAAAAAACAACTAAATTCATGGGAAATTATGTCTGGCATGAGTAAATGTTTCAAGGGCCTCTCACTATAGCGAAGGCGCTGGCAGCCTGGATACGAAATGCGACCAAGGCGCTCGGCGAATTGCTTCTAGCCTCCTCGCAGCAGCAGCCCGGGGGAACCGTATCCGTCGCGACGACGACTTTGCAGATCCAGGCTGCGTGGGACGCGCTGCTCGCGACCATCCCGCGTCATATCTTCCAGGCATGCTATCCGATAGCACCGGGCCCAGGACAGGCCGACGGCTCCCAGCTGAAGATGCTCCTCGGACCCTCGCTTTTCAACGAGGCCCAAGTGCGGAAAGCTGAAAAGGCGCTCGTCAGCTTCCGCAAGTGCACAGGGGTGGTCCGGCAACCACCGAAAACGCAGGCGACGCGCAACATGGCCTTCCGCGCCAGGCAAGCGCGCGTGCAGCGCTCCGGGATCCCCTCGGCCCCCCAACGAGCTTCCTTTGCCGGGGCCAGGGGAAGCTCTGCGGCCCCCGCGACCTTCGCCACTACGGTGCCCGCGGTGCCGTACGTGATCTACATGGACGCCCCCGACTCCTGGAGCAGCCCCCAGGACATCGCCAACACCGTCATATCCGCGGTCACGGCGGGGTTCAACTGCATCAACCTTTGCTTCTGGATCTCGTCCGCCCCGGAAGACCCGAGCGGAGCGACCGACATGTGCGACGCGTGGCAGAGCATCGGCGCGTCCCTGCAAATCAGCACCATGGCGACCGTGCACGCGGCGGGCGCCGTGGTCCTGGCCTGCGCCAGCGGCTCGACCGATTACCCGTGGAATAACCTGAGCGCGCAGGACTACGGGAGCTACGTGGCCACCTGGGCCGTGGAGAACTACCTCGACGGCGTCGATTTTGACATGGAAAACTACCAGCTGGGCTACATCATGTACACCGGGTCCACCACCCAAGACGCGGTGAACTATCAGGTGGAAGCCATCACAGCTGCGCAGGCGGTGCTCGCGTCCGCGGCCCGCGAGGGCACCTACACGGGCGCTGGGATCGTCACGGCGGTGCCCGAGGCGCCGTACTTCGGGCCCGTCAACCCCAGCGACGCCACGGCGTACTGGGCCGGGGAGTTGGGCGGCTTCACGAGCGTGTACCTGGCCCTCCAAGAGGGCGGCAACGCCCTCAACTGGGTCAACGTGCAATTCTACAACCAAGGCGCCAGCATGTACTCCACGTACGCCAGCCTCTTCACGTCCAACGTGTCTGGCTCGGCCTTCCCCGGCACGGCCGTGGCTCAGATCGCCTCGTACGGGGTGCCTCTGTATTCGATCGTGGTGGCGCAGGTCTTGCAGGCGAGCTACTGCACAAACGGCTACGTGGCCCCGAGCACTCTGGGGGGGTGGATCGAGACTGCCAAAAGTCAATACCTGTATAAGGGCGGGGTTGCAGTGTGGCAGTACCCCGCCGTATCCTTGGGGGGCGGGGGGGAGAGCCAGGCCGCGACCTGGCTGCAGCAGCTGCAGGCGGGCGAGACCTAGGCGATGCTTCGCCCATGCCATGCGGAGGGGGAAGCCAGACCTCTCGCAGAGCATTGACGCCGCGGTGGCTTCTGTGGCCGATGCCTCTTGAGCCTTGGACGCGACGTACACCGTAAACATGTCTTTCGCTGGCTTGCATCCGCTCTGGTCAAGCCGGTGCAAGGGTTTTTCTGAAGAGAGGCGTCTCCGATCTTAGGCAAGCCCTCGGTCGCCACTCTTTTGGCGCGTTAACGATGCATGGGTGGTCGAAAAGGGCGACTTTTCCACAGAAAGGCGCGTGACCCACCTGCGCGGCTATTGACACCACCTCGGGGCCCTCGATACTTTGAACGACCCTCACTCGTCCTCCCCGGAGGAATCAAAGTCTGGCTCCACCTCTGCGGACAGCAGCGGCCAGGGCTCGGGCACGTAGCCCTGTCGAGCGGTGGCATCCGCCTGCAGCCGCCGGGCCTTCGCGTCCAAGCTCTCCACCCGACGCCGCAGGCCGCTGCCGACGCTGCGAGGGGTCGTCCACACCGCCTCGAGCAGACCCACGTGCCGCTGCAGGAAGACGTACCGCTGCCCCCCGCCCTCCGCGGTGCCTTCGCCTGCGAAGCTCCAGAGGAGGGGCCGGTCGACATACTCGGAAGAGGCAGCGTCCAGGCCGTTGCGCCGCACCCGCTCCTTCTTCGCGGCCTTCCCGAAGCCGCCGCGGGCGGCCTTCCAGACGTCGTAGTGCATCTCAGGGAAGAAGCGGACGGCCACGCTCAGGAGAGACACGAGGGAGCTCAGCACCTCCAGCTGCGTGGCCTTCTGCTCCGAGGGGAAGCGCCGGGCGGAGTGCGTGCTGCGCACCGCGGCCTTCTTCGTGGCGGCACGGAGGTTCTTGACGAGCGCGCTCCCCGGGCTCATCACGGCGGCCGAGACCACGTCCGAGATCTTCTGGCCCAGACGGAAGGGCAGCGAGGCCAGGGCAGTCCCCAGGGCGGCGAGAGCCTCCGAGGTCCTCCGGGCATCGACCACCCACGCCTCCACAACTTCGCTCAGCCTCGTGCGCCAGGCATCGTCCCTGCTCCGCTGTTCCAGGCTCGCCTTCCTCCACTCCTCGTCGCGGTGCAGCACAATCTGCTGCCACTGCTCGTCGCGGTGCAGCACAATCTGCTGCCACTGCTCGTCGCGTGCCTTCAATTCTTCGTCTCGCTGCAGCAAGAGCCGCGGGAGCCGTCGCATCAAGACCTTGTGCTCGCCCTCCTCCAAGAACTCGCCGAGCGGATGGTCCGAGCCGCGGAGATGGGCCTGGATCCGCGGGTTGGACAACAGGCCCTCGAAGGTCACCTCGTTGCCGCCGACTCCGAAGAACGACCTCACCATGTCCTTGCGCAGCTGCGCGGAAAGCTCGCAGCCCGGGATGAGGATCAGGACCTCCGCGAGGTCCGCTGGACCCACACAGATCGTAGCACCACCTCCGTGACTACCTCCCTGGAGCCGAATCGAATGGAATACTTGGGAAGCCAAATCTGGCTGCCCAAGTATTCCGTTCGTCTCCATGTCGAAGTGCCAATGATCGAGGAGGAGGCGATGGCAAATGTGCTGAGCGGCCGCGTAGGTACACTTCTTGGCCAGCATCACCGCGTCGATCAGCGCCATCACCAGCTTGCCGTCAACGCGCGAGACCCGCAGAGGCACCTCTTCGCCCACGAAGCCGCACGTCGCGCAGAAAGCCTTCATGGCCTCCAACTCCTCCGGCGTGCAGATGTCCAGCTCGGCCAGGATCCCATCGATGATGCGGCCGACGCCAAGATCTCCACCGCCGGCCTCTTCGAGCCTGGTCACAAAGGAGGGTGCCGTCAAGACCTTCTTGGCCAGCTCCTTTGAGAACAAGTTCATGACAGCCCGGGGCGCGTCCAGAGGCATTACGATGTGCGTCTCCTTGCGATAGCCTTCCACGTATCCAAACGCAAAGTGGACATTGCGCTTTGCGGCATTGCACACGATAACCTTGCCATCGCGACCGGTGGCGATGCTGGCCAGCGACTGCACACCCAGCCAGCGCGCGGGAGGAGGGTCCGATGCAGCGACCGAATCCAAAGGGGCCTTTACGATGTCCTGCAAAGCCCATTTGGAAAAGTCGAAGACCTCTAGCACCTTGTGTTTCTTGGCCGCCATGACAAAATACTCCGATCCCTTTCAGGTTTGAGCCACTTTCCGCGCGTCTGTATTGATATACGTCAATGAGACGACTGTTGTGACTTTCAAGAGCGACTCGATGGACTCTTTTGCAGGCAATCCATCGAGCTAGTCTCAACGGCAGCGACGCTGGGGCATTTTCAGAGGCTAGCAGCGGCCGTGCACCTTTCGCGGCGCTTCGCGACGTAAGCAACTGCGAATGCGGAGGTCCTCACCACGAGGCACGGCCAACATCGGGAAAGATCACCGGGCGGGTGCCCGACAGGTCATAGTTCTTTCAGCATTTTTCTGCATTTTTCTGGCCACACGTCAGGTCTGGAAAGCTCACAGTGAGACGTGCAGACGGGTCGAAGACCTCGGCCACGTCCACCTTGCTGCAGGCTGGGCGGCGGTAGACGGAGTCTGTTAACGGGCCCTGCGGAAGTGCCTCCTCAGATCGCCGCCGACAGGAGCAGCATTCGTAGATGGCCGCTCACTGCATTGCTGCAAGGCCGGAACAAGGGCCAAATCTCCAGCCAGGAACCGTGTCAGCAGAACCGAGGCCTTGACTCTTACTTGGGCGGCTGTCTTGCCTGGGAGGACCATGATAGTCTGGAGGGCCGTCGGAATATCAATGACCTCGCTGGGGCGGCCACCTCGCTGGCCGGGGAGACGGAAAGTTTCAACATGAATGCCATTCATGTTGAGAAATCCGTCGGTCTTGATCCGCCTCCATGCATGCGAAGCATTGGTCTGTGAAGTTTTCGTCACGACCTCAATGAGCTGCGTCGCAGAGACGTGCGGTCCACGAGGTCGGCCTGGCACCTCGTAGCAGACGCGCAGTCGCGCAAAGTCGGCTTCAACAAGCCCTGCGAGCGCGGTCTGCAGAGCCGAGGACTCTGCGGCTGTGCCTTCGCCGACGAGAGCCATCGCTGGAGAGACGGGCGAGAAATCGGGAAAGATGCTTGGATCCGGAATGCAAGAGCGAAACAAAATCAGAATAGTCGCAGACAAAATGCACAAGGCTACAATGACATTTACTGCGACGCAGCATTACACGCCGTCTGAGAATTCAGATGAACCCATGTTCGACTCAAAGTTTCGTCGTAAAGCTCGGCCCCTTAGAGCACTTGCCCCCAATTGGGGGCGTCGGTCGGAGAAAACCCCATCGGTCGCCTCCCACATCCGCTTGCTGCGCCCGTCTGGGGCACTCCCAGGAGCACGAAGACGTCCTCCCAGCAAGCCATCGGGATCGCCTTGGAGCCGATGGGCCACGCCTTGACTTCAGCATGTGCATTCAGCAAATTGCGAGCCCATTGGTTGCGTTTTGCGCGTTCGAGGTGTCTTGGTAGAAAGCACCCGCCGGCCCTCGCCTTTGACTGGCCCCCGCACCCCTTTCTTTACGGGCGCCCCTTGCACCGAGGCTCGTCGCAGTACTTCTCCTCCACCTGGGGCATCGGCAGGCGCTGCAGCTTCTCCAGCAGCCGCGCCGCCTCCTGGCAGTGCCCCCACGTCACCTTGCCGGACCGGATCCTCTCCACGCACTTGCTCACCGCGTTCAGGTGCGAGAACTCCGTCAGGCACCGCCGGCACCAGCGATTGTCCACGAAGCCGTCCACCGCCTCGCAGCACTTGCGCCCCCGGCGCCTTTCCGTGAGCGCCTCGAACTTGGGAGAGAGGTCACAGGGGCTGCGGCAGAGATCCACCTCCTCGCGGTACCGCAGCATCGTGGCCAGGTCCACCAGGTGGTGGTACGGGCCCACCTGCTTCTGCATCGCCTCCAGCCGCGCATAGTCCGAGATCCACCGCGACTTCTTCTGAGCGCCGCAGCGGCAGAAGCTGCCGGCGCAGGAGGCGCAGCAGAAGTCCGACGAGGCCTTGGGGTCGACGACGCGGTGGCAGCTCTTGCAGTAGCAGTCCAGCTTGCCCTCGTTGATGCTCACGATCAGGTTGCGCTCCTCCGACGGCAGGGCCTTCCAGTCCAGGCGCTCGCCCCGCCAGAACTCCACGGTCGCCTTGAACTGCGCGAGCCGTACGTTGTTGCGCTCGTGGAAAGTCACCTGCTTGTAGAAGGCCATGAACACGGGCAGAGTCAGCTCCAAACCGAGCTTCTCCGCCTTCCACACGATCCACTCCACCCTGCGCGCCGTGCTCATGTTGGGCTTGCCGTACACCGTCAGGAAGAGAGGCGGCTCCGTCACCCAGAAGATGGGCTGGTCGCCCTTCTTCCTGGCCAGAGCCCGTGCTTCTTCCTGCACTTCACGGACGTGATGCTGGCCGCGCGGGAAGAGGATGTCCTGCAGGTACGGACTCAAGCTTCCCCCGGCCGCTTCCATGCTGGCGCGCAGATCCCTCTGGTGCGACGTGTCCATGCCCAGCGCCTTGACGATGTCGGGGACGACGATCTTCCTGGAAGCATGCGTCGAGACGAGATCAAAGACGTCCTTCTGCACCAGGATGGTCTCCGACACGTCTTCGGCGGTCTCCATCTCCTCCGCCGCCTCAGCTTCCGGCGCAGCCTCTTGCCCTGGCGGGTCGGCGGCAGCCTCCACGTCGCTGTCGAGTTCGTCCTCTTCTACGAGAGTATCCGTGTATTCCGGCATGCTCGGGGGGAGAACGCGGACGATGCCCCATCTTTCGGCGTGGTAGAGATCGAGCGACTCCACGATTTGCACTTTTCCTTTGGAAACACCTGCTTTGCCGAATATTGTACCCAGCTTCGCTTGCGCATGTTGACGAGTGTGGAGAGTATCAAATGCCACGACAATGCTCTTGGACGGCACGTGGAGACCGATGTGCACTCCTTTGCTAGCTGCCATATCCATGGCTTCCCTTGCGTAAGGAATCATGCACTCTGAGACCTCGGCGACCCAGGTCATGGCCTCGGAGGCTGAGGCATTGCTGTACGTCACTTCCATGACGGAGGGGTTCTGTTGGCTCTCCGAGTGGAGGCGCTTGAGCCAATACGCACGTTGGAATGGTGGGTAGAGTCTCAGCAAACGTCTGTACATCAGATTTGCATCATCCGCAAAGTTCTCAGAAAGTAGTCATCGAGCAACTGTGTATGCACGTAAACGATGTCATAGTCTGCAGCCTCTGGCGAGTCAACAGCAAGAAGGTGGCTCGCATGAGCCTGGAGATGATTTTCTCTCACTTGTCCGAACTTATTTTTTTTATAACCATAACTTTTCACAGAATGCATCCTCAGATATTCTTTAGAACTAAGAACCTACGAGGTATGACAGAAGG